>Ga0208960_1000088_pt1 | contig 47421 bp, 43 predicted proteins | sample GreLakmeON33MSRF_FD_187703 | JGI IMG/M metagenome (GOLD analysis project Ga0208960, IMG submission 187703) | Freshwater lentic microbial communities from great Laurentian Lakes, MI, USA - Great Lakes metaG ON33MSRF (SPAdes) | ecosystem: Environmental > Aquatic > Freshwater > Lake | place: Great... | reverse complement strand
CAGGCATCATCAATTTTATCTCTGGGATTGATAGACCCTCCACCGATTGACAGAAGCTCTGTAAGACGGAGTAGTTTGCTGTAGACAAAAGGAAGACCAGAGTGGTCATCACAACAATCCCATTCCTCGAAACTCCCGCCACATTCTAGTGTGTCGAAGATTTCAGCTAAGAGTTCAGATGCTTTTTTAGTATTATTTATAGAGACAGTATAGCACATACATTATATAAATAGATGTTCCACGTGGAACATCTGCATAAAGCTTTTCAAATCAACGCTTCCAAATAAAATACTATGGTTTATACCTGGAAATTATAAAATTCTTTGGGTGCCGAAGATTAAACTTATTTAAATTTATTTACCAATGCAAAAATGAGAAAATATCTCGCCCAAAAGATCATCTGCTTTAAATTCGCCTGTAATTAAAGACAGCGCTTGTTGGGCTAGTCGCAACTCTTCTGCCAGCAACTCTAGTTGATTTTTTTGCTTGATTATCTTGGCCGCTTCTTCTAAAAAATTTTTAGCTTCCACCAGTGCCGCCAAATGTCGCTGACGTGCCATAAAAATTCCCCCTCCCTCCGAATGTGGCCGCCAACCAATTGCCTCTAATAAGCGTTGACGAAGAAAATCTATGCCAGCACCAGTTTTAACGGAGATGTAGACCTCTGATTTATCTTTTTCATTTTTAGTCCGCGAGGTTTCTTTTAACAGATCTATTTTGTTAAAAACCTTGATAAACGCCACTCCCTGGGGCAAGTTATCAATTATCTTTTGATCTTTAATGGTCACCCCCAAATGGCTATCAACCAATAAAAGCACCAGATCCGCCTTTTCAATTACTAATTTAGTGTGAGCAACGCCAATTTTTTCTACTGGATCCTCTGTTTCGCGCAGCCCGGCTGTATCAATTAAACGCAACGACACACCCTCTATTTCGATACTTTGACGAATCGCGTCACGCGTGGTGCCGGGAACCTCGGTAACAATAGACAGCTCTTCTCCTGCCAGTCTATTCATTAGACTTGATTTGCCAACATTAGGTTGTCCCGCTAGCACCACCTGCGCCCCTTCACGCAATAAACTGCCCTGTCGAGCAGATGTAAGCACTCGCTCCAATTGTTCCCGAACAACATCAAGACTGTTATGCATCGTAGCATACGGCGGGGCTATTTCTTCTTCTGGAAAGTCTAATGTCGCCTCAACTAGTGTGCGCAAATTGATTAGAAGTTGCACCAGATTACAAATAGTGACAGAAAACTCCCCTTGTAACGAGCGCATGGCACAACGAGCGGCTTGGCTAGTGCTGGCATCAATAACGTCCGCCACGCTCTCGGCCTGAGCAAGATCTAATTTGTTATTAAGAAAGGCGCGAAGAGTAAATTCACCGGGCTCGGCTAGTCTGGCCCCAACCGCAAGACACCGGGACAATAACATATTCATTACTAACGGACCGCCATGGCCCTGTAACTCAAGCACATCTTCGCCAGTATAAGAACCCGGGGAATGGTAATAAAGAACAATGCCTTGATCTATGGTTGACCCATCTTCGTCTAAAAATTTGCTTAACTCAGCGTAACGCTGTCTTGGCATATAACCCAATATCGCTTGGGCTATAACTGGCACATTTTTTCCAGAAACTCTCACCACGCCGATACCTCCTCGACCAAAAGGGGTGGCGATAGCAGCAATGGTATCAGTATTTCCCATCGGGGTAGGTTAGATCTAGAAGCTGGCCCCGGTTATACTTAATAACGGCGAGACGACAACCCTTAAATTAATAAAAACTTAAAGCCTCTTGTTGATTCACTTTTTTGTACTTGGAGAAGCTGCCGCACCTTCATACATACGCGTAATTTGCCACTGTTGAGCGATTGAGAGTGTGTTATTCACTAAAGAATACAACACCAGCCCTGCCGGGAAAAAAAAGAAAAATACACTAAAAGCTACGGGCATAATTTGCATCACTTTAGCTTGAATGGGGTCAGTAGACACTGGGTTTAGTTTCGACTGAATAAACATGGAAATTCCCATGATGATCGGTAGCACGTAATATGGATCGGGAGAAGATAAATCCTGTATCCATAGCGTAAATGGCGCGTAGCGTAGCTCTACGCTAGCAAGCAACACCCAATAAAGAGAAATAAATACCGGGATCTGGACCAAAATGGGCAGACAACCACCCATAGGATTGATTTTTTCTGTTTTATAAAATTCCATCATCGCTTGATTCATTCGCTGACGGTCGCCTCCATGTTGTTCCCGCAAACGCTGGAGTTTGGGCGTCACAACGCGCAATTTTGCCATCGAGCGATAGCCCGCCGCAGACAGCGGAAAAAACGCTAACTTAACCAACATTGTCAAGAGAATAATTGCAACGCCCCAGTTTCCTACCCAAGAATGAAAAAATGACAACAACCAAAATAATGGCGCACCAATCACGGTAAGCCAGCCATAATCAACTGTAAGATCAAGCCCTTTTGCCAAGGAGGCAAGCTTGCTCTGCTCTTGCGGTCCAGCATAAAGCGGCACGCTTACGCTGGAGGAACTGCCTGGCTCAATCGTACCTGTCGGCAAAATCACTCCGACGGAATACTGATTCTCTCCTAGGTGTTTGGCATAATACTCGCGGGGGGTTTTATCTTTAGGTAACCAGGCTGTTAGGAAATAATGCTCCAACATCGCAATCCAGCCATTGTCCGAATTTTTAGGATAGGTTGCCTTGTCTTTGTCTAGGGATGGGAACTCTATTTTTGAAAATTTCTCCTGTTCTGTATAAATTGCCCCGCCAGTATAAGTAGGAACCATAAAAACAGAACCGACTGGTGGCTCGCTATCGCGCAATACTTGGAAATAAGAAAACGGCTGAATTGCAATAGAGCCCTGATTATTGATCTCAAAACCAACATCAATAATATAACTACCGCGATGAAAAGTGTAAATTTTAGTTACTTGTATTCCTTCAACTTCCGGCGCTTGAAGCCTGACCTCTACCTTATCTTGGCCGGCAGCTAAATTATAGGCCTCTGAAACAGTTGTATATCGAGTTTTATGATCAGGGAGGCCGCCCCCTATCAATCCAGACTGGGCTACATTAATTCGGCCTGATTGATTTTGAAGTAGCGCAAAGGCTTTGTTTTTATCCGTTTTATCTGGGTGCAATAACAACTCAAGACGGCGTAAATCGCCTCCGGCTGTATCAATTTCTGCAATTATTATGTCGGTCTTTATTAGGATCTTTTCTCCCGACTCCAGCTTGTTCCCAATAAAAGGCTTCCCGTCCCCTTGCGAAGGGAGTCCTTTAATCGGTTGCGTTGAGGCAGTAAGTTTTTCTCCCGGCACCGGGGTTTCATTCTGAAAGAGGGCTGACGACGAGTCATTTTTAAGGCCTTGTGTCAGGCCAGGACTCTGAACAAGAGGGCGTTGTTGTTCTTTTTGCCACTCTTCCCACAAAAATAACAACGAGGTGGAGAAAATTATAAAAAGCACAAGTTTTTTTGTATCCATCTTGCCCAACCATTCTTTAATTTTAAAAAATCAAATCTACAAGTCACTTCGCACAACCTGGCTGAGGTCCTTAGGGAACTGGGTCGTGTCCGCCTCGACCCAAAGGATTGCAACGCAAAATGCGCCACATGCTCAAAACCACCCCTCGTAACCACCCATGCTTCGTTAATGCCTCACTTACATAATGAGAACAAGACGGGCTAAAGCGACACGAGGGCCCAAAAAACGGGCTCAAACAAACCTGATAAAGCCTGATGAGTCCAATGATTATTCGCAACATTGTCGCGCTCTAATCATGAGCACTTTGGCCTCATCCGCCACTAAAAAAGAATTGCTATTGCCAACGGGGTGACGTAAACGAATTACAAAATCAAAACCAACAAAATCTTTTTGTTGCATGCGAAACAATTCCCTCAATAAACGTTTTATTCTGTTGCGTTTTGTTGCCAATCGCTCAACCCTGCCTGCAATTATTACCCCCAACCTAGCGCATGTAAGATTATTGGGCTTTGCAAAAACTTGTAAAAACTCACTGCTGGCGAGACATTTAAAGCGAATAATAGAAGAAAACTCTTCCGCTTTATGCAATTTATGGCTTTTTGGCAAAAAATAAATGACGCGACTCTTAAAAAATTAATTTCTATGCTCTGCGTCTAAACACCTAAACGAACCCGTCCTTTTGCGCGACGAGCTCTAATAACAGACGCCCCCCCGCTAGTTCGCATTCGAACTAAAAATCCATGGGTTCTTTTTCTTCGTATAACAGACGGCTGATAAGTACGTTTCATTGTTCTTCCTTGAAACCACCAATAGATAAACCCAGTATTACAACTCTTTACGGGGGCTAATGTCAATTCTTATTTAACTTGATGCTGATTTGGGTCCCTTCTTAATATAATAACCATCCCGCTAGATTGAAATGATCGAAGAAGAATCTCGTTTCATGTTACACAGGGCAGGTTTTCTTTAAAGCATTTATTTTATATCGCAAAAAACTAACTTCCTAGTAAGCCGAAAATTAGGATAAGTTGGCACAAAGAGTTTAAAATGTCCTCCTGATTGCTTTAAAAAAATTTGTAAATTCTTGAAAGAGCCGCTCTAATGATGGATGCATTTTGGTCTTCTTGCACCAAAGACCTTGAAAAAGAACTAAGCATCCAACAGTTTAATACTTGGATTAAACCCCTTCAGTTTACTTTTTCCGTGGACCCTTGTATCGAAATTACCTTACTTGCTCCCAATCAATTTGTTCTCCAGTGGGTTAAAGATAATTTTTTTCTTCGTATCAAACAAATGGCAGAAAAGCATTTTTGCAAAGAAATTTCTCTCCAATTAAAAATTGAAAGCTCTCTTGACACGAAAACAATCGGCTTAACAAAAAATATTACCAAAATAACGCCTACCCCTGTAATCCAAAATTTAATAGCGCCCATAGCACAAAAAGCTTTCAAAGAAAGAACAGGTCGACTAGACCCTTCTTTTACTTTTGATTCTTTTGTTGCCGGAAAAGCCAATCAACTTGCGCGAGCTGGCGCAATTCAGGTTGCCGAATCTCCTGGAACAGCCTACAACCCGTTTTTTATTTATGGGGGGGTTGGTCTTGGTAAAACTCACTTGATTCAAGCCATTGGTAATTTTGTTTTGGCAAACACCCCTCTGGCAAAGGTTCGTTACATTCACTCAGAACAATATGTTTCTGATGTTGTCAAAGCTTATCGACACAAGGATTTTGATGAATTTAAGCGTTATTATCATTCGCTAGATTTACTCTTAATAGATGATATTCAATTTTTTGGGGGTAAAAGTCGTACCCAGGAAGAATTTTTTTATGCTTTCAATGCCTTAATTGAGACCCGTAAACAGGTAATTATCACCTGTGACTCTTATCCTAAAGAAATTTCTGGCGTGGAAGAGCGATTAATTTCTCGATTTGGCTGGGGCTTAACTGTGGCAGTTGAGCCCCCAGAATTAGAGATGCGTGTAGCTATTCTTTTAAAAAAAGCATTGTTAGAAAAAATTTCTTTAGATGAAAATGTTGCTTTTTTTATTGCCAAACATATTCGTTCTAATGTAAGAGAATTAGAGGGTGGATTAAAGCGCGTGCTTGCATATTCTCGCTTTACGGGCCACCCCTTGTCGCTTGATTTAACAAAAGAGGCTCTAAGGGATTTATTGACAATACAAAACCGTCAAATTTCTATTGAAAATATTCAAAAAACAGTAGCTGATTACTATAAAATAAAAACAATTGAAATGTATTCAAAAAACCGCTCTCGAATTGTTGTACGGCCGCGACAAATGGCCATGGCTCTTGCTAAAGAATTAACTCCCCTTAGCTTACCGGACATTGGAGAATCTTTTGGTGGAAGGGACCACACAACAGTGTTGCATGGGTATCGAAAAATTATGGGGCTGCGTCTTTCCGATCCAATTATCGGCAGAGACTTTAATATTTTATTGCATATTTTACGCAGTTAAAAATTAAGGGATTATTTGGGGATAACTTGTCTTTTTTATATATTATTAAAATCATCAACAAATTGTTTCTATTAAATACAGTATTAATACATATTCTTTATGGTATCTAACCTCATGAAAAAAAATGATTTTATTTTTATATACCGTACTTAACAAGCGCCTATTAATTATTATTAAGGTTTAAACTAAATGATACTAATACAAGCTGATAAAGAAACTTTACTTAGGCCATTACAAACAATAGCCGGAATTGTTGAGCGTCGACATACGCTACCGATCCTTTCTAATGTTTTAATAGAAAGAAACGATAAAGAAATATTGTACATGGCCACCGATTTAGAAATTCAAATAACAACAACAATAACAACAATAACAACGGAAAAACAACCATGTGTTGTTACTGTTGCAGCAAAAAAATTGCAAGACATATTGCGCGCACTACCGGACAAAGCCGAGGTAACGCTAGAAATAGAAGAAAAAAAATTACAAGTAAAATCTGGAAAAAGTCGTTTTAATTTACAAACACTTTCTGCAGAAGATTTTCCTAGATTTAAAAAAAACGATCCCCTCTCCAGAGTAAAAATAACAATAAAACAAAAAGAATTAAAAAATCTCTTATTTTTAGTGCAGTACGCCATGGCACAACAAGACATTCGTTATTATTTAAATGGCCTTCTTTTATTAATAGAAGATGGGCGTTTAAAGGTAGTAACAACCGACGGACATCGTCTAGGATTTGCGCTAACCCCACTAAAAGCAAATCAAATCGAATTTTTATCTAAAATACCAAGCTTAGAAAGAGCGGAGATTATTCTTCCTCGAAAAGTAATATTGGAATTAGCCAAACAATTAAACGAAAGTGAAGAGCTTGTCATAATCGAAATTCTAGAAAATCAAGCCCAATTTACATTTTCAAACATCGTGTTAGTAACAAAAACCGTAGACGGAAAATTTCCAGACTATAATCGGGTAATTCCAACCGGACATCAAAAACAATTTGAGATAAACCGATTGGTTTTTTTACAAGCCTTACAAAGAGTATCTATTTTATCTAACGAAAAAATTCGTGGCGCACGCTTGATTTTAACAACCAAGACCCTTCGTATTGTTTGTAATAACAACGAAAAAGAAGAGGCACAAGAAGAAATAGAAATTAAATACAGCGGAGAGGCCCTTGATATTGGGTTTAATAGCACCTATTTGCTCGACGTATTAAGCAGTTTAACGAGTGAAACGGTGGAGTGTTCTTTTGGGGATACCAATAGCAGCGCTTTAATTACAATTCCAAATAATGAAAATTTTAAATATGTCGTGATGCCAATGCGATTGTAAAAATTAATCTCCAGCCCCTAAAAAACAACGTTCCACGTGAAACCAAGGCGATTAAATAATGAGTGAAAAAGAGCAAATTAAGCACAAGAAGAACGCGATCCCACAAGAGTACAATTCAGACAATATAAAAATCCTTAAAGGGCTGGATGCTGTCCGCAAGCGTCCAGGGATGTATATAGGAGACACTAGCGATGGAACCGGGCTGCACCACATGGTTTTTGAGGTGGTAGACAATGCAATTGATGAAGCTTTGGCCGGCCATTGTAATGAAATTATTGTTATTATTCATATAGATAACTCTGTAAGCGTACAAGATAATGGCAGGGGCATCCCTACAGGCATTAAACAAGACGATGAAATGAAGCGCTCTGCCGCTGAAATAGTCATGACAGAGCTTCATGCAGGTGGTAAGTTTGATCCTGATTCTTATAAGGTTTCGGGTGGGCTTCATGGCGTTGGTGTTTCGGTGGTTAATGCCTTGTCAGAATGGTTGCGCCTTACTATTCGTCGCGAAGATGAAACCAGCCACATGGAGTTTCGCATGGGGGTGCCTGTGGCGCCCTTGGCCATCATTGGAAAAACCGAGCGACGTGGCACAGAAGTGCATTTCCTCGCTAGCAAGGAAATCTTCGGGGAAATTAATTATCACTATGAAATATTTGCAAAACGTTTGCGAGAACTCTCCTTTCTTAATAATGGCGTAAAAATTCACTTAATTGATCAACGTAGTAGCAAAGAAGAAATCTTTGCTTTTATTGGGGGAGTAAAAAGCTTTGTTGAGTACATTAATCGTAGCAAGTCAGTTTTACATACTAATATTTTTTATGCTATTGGAGAAAAAGACAATATTGCAGTAGAGATGTCAATGCAATGGAACGACAGTTACGCCGAACAAGTACTATGTTTTACTAATAACATCCCACAAAAAGATGGAGGTACTCATTTAACGGGCTTGCGCGCCGCAATGACGCGTACGCTCAATAGTTACATCGAAAAAAACGAGTTGGCAAAAAAAGCTAAAATTGAAACAACCGGTGATGATATGCGCGAGGGCTTGTCTTGTGTTTTATCAGTAAAGCTATTTGAGCCCAAATTTTCTTCACAAACCAAAGAAAAATTAGTTTCATCTGAGGTGCGTCCAGCAGTAGAAGAAATAGTCGCGCAAAAATTATCAGAATTTCTATTAGAGAACCCTGTTGATGCCAAGATTCTTTGTGGAAAAATTATCGATGCGGCAAGAGCGCGTGAGGCTGCTCGCAAGGCGCGTGAATTAACTCGACGCAAAGGGGTGTTAGATGGCATGGGGCTGCCTGGAAAACTGGCAGATTGTCAAGAAAAAGACCCGGCACAGTGTGAACTTTACTTAGTTGAGGGGGATTCTGCCGGCGGCTCCGCTAAGCAGGGTCGAGACCGCAAGTTTCAGGCGATCATGCCGCTAAAAGGAAAAATTTTAAATGTTGAAAAAGCCCGTTTTGACAAACTAATTACATCACAAGAGATTATTTCTCTTATCACCGCGCTTGGAACGGGGATCGGCAAAGATGAATATAATCCCGATAAGTTGCGCTACCATCGTATTATTATCATGACTGATGCTGATGTGGATGGCTCACACATTCGCACCTTGTTGCTCACATTTTTTTATCGACAAATGCCAGAATTAATTGAGCGCGGACATATTTATATTGCGCAGCCCCCGCTTTATAAGGTTAAGAACGGCAAACAAGAGCACTATGTTAAGGATGATCATGCGCTTAAACAGTATTTGCTGGAGTTGGCACTGATTGATGCGGAGCTGTACACTGATAAAAGCAAGCGTCCGCTGACAGAAGAAACCTTGGTAAAAATTACAGGCGAATATTTGTTGGCAGAGGCGGTAATTGATCGAATGAGCCGATTAATTGATAGCGAAGCAATGCACGCCCTTTTTCGTTGCCCAGAAATAAACCTGAGCAGCGAAAGCGTTGCCATCAAAAGTGCCATCAATTTAGCGACACATGTTAGCGGCGCTAAAATTTTAGCGGAATACAATCCTGCAAACGAAGATTATCGTTTAAAAATAATCCGCATGCATCACGGTAACGCTCGAATTAGTTATCTTGACCAGGATTTTTTAAATAGCGGAGACTATTCGCAAATTAAACAAACTGCCCAAGTTTTTGATGGCCTATTAGGGCCCGGCGCATACGTTAAACGCGGCGAACAGAAACAGTCAGTCAGTGATTTTAAACAAGCATTAGATTGGTTGTTGCAAGAAGCAAAAAAAAGCGTTGGTATCCAGCGTTACAAGGGATTGGGGGAAATGAACCCGTCACAATTATGGGAAACCACCATGGACCCGAGCAGCCGACGTTTGTTGCGAGCACAAATTGAAGATAGTCTTGCCGCCGATGAAATTTTCACCACCCTTATGGGTGACGAAGTGGAGCCGCGGCGGGTATTTATTGAAACCAACGCATTGGGCGCAAGAAATCTAGATGTATAAAATGATAAGCAAACTCAATACAGCCTTAAGGCGCATATTTCATCATGCTGTCTTTTAAAAAAACCGTTGAAAGCGTTGATCCGGATCTATGGCGAGCGATAGAGGGAGAAATACAGCGCCAAGAAGATCATATTGAATTAATCGCCTCGGAAAATTATGCTAGCCCAGCTGTAATGCAGGCTCAGGGATCATTACTAACTAATAAATATGCCGAAGGATATCCCGGAAAACGTTATTATGGGGGTTGTGAATATGTAGATCTCGTAGAACAGCTTGCGATAGATCGAGCAAGAGCCCTTTTTGGTGCGGAGTATGTCAATGTTCAGCCCCACTCTGGCTCGCAAGCTAATGCAGCTGTTTATTTGTCCGTGCTTAAGCCTGGGGACATTCTTCTTGGAATGTCGCTTGCTCACGGCGGTCATTTAACCCACGGCGCCTCAGTAAATTTTAGCGGTAAAATTTTTAATTCCGTTGCCTACGGCCTAAATCTAGAAACAGAAGAACTTGATTATGATATGGTGGGGCGGTTAGCTCGCGAGCATCGACCAAAGATGATTGTTGCTGGCGCTTCTGCTTATGCGCTGACAATAGATTGGGGGAGATTCCGTGAGATCGCCGATGAAGTGGGCGCTTACTTATTTGTAGACATGGCCCATTATGCGGGTTTGATTGCGACAGGATTTTATCCTAATCCCGTTGGCATTGCCGATTTTATTACCACTACCACCCATAAAACATTACGTGGACCACGAGGTGGCATTATTATGGCCAAACCCGAATACGAGAAAGCGCTCAACTCGGCAATTTTTCCACAAACCCAAGGCGGCCCATTGATGCACGTAATCGCCGCCAAAGCAGTGGCCTTTAAGGAAGCCGCCAGCAATGAATTTAAGGATTATCAGGAACAGGTAATTAATAACGCACGAGTAATGGCAAAAACATTACAAGAGCGCGGATTACGTATCGTTTCAGGGCGAACAGACTGCCATTTATTTTTAGTAGACCTTCGTGCAAAAAACCTTACCGGCAAACAAGCAGAAGAGTCGTTAGGCGTAGCGCACATCACCGTCAACAAAAACGCTATCCCCAATGATCCACAAAAACCATTTGTAACAAGCGGCATTCGGATCGGTTCCCCGGCAATAACTACGCGCGGGTTTAGGGAAATCGAAGCAGAACAATTAGCGAACCTAATTGCTGATGTTCTAGAAGCGCCCACTGACGCCACAGTTCTCTTACATGTGGCACAAAAAGCAAAAGCGTTATGTGCCAAATTTCCGGTTTACGGTAATTAGTCATCGTATTAATAACGAGATAATTTACATCGAGTTTCTACAAGCCGAAGATTATGAAATGTCCTTTTTGTGGCACTGAAGATACGAGCGTGGCGGATTCTCGTGTAAGTGATGAAGGCGATAAAATACGTCGTCGTCGTCGTTGTTTTGCTTGTGATAGACGCTTTACTACGTATGAAATAGCGGAACTACGCTTGCCCCAAGTAATAAAACAAGACGGCAGCCGATCAGAATTTAATCAAGATAAATTACTTACAAGCTTTATGCGCGCGCTGCATAAACGCCCGGTTCCAACTGAATACGTAGACGTGGCGATGAATCGTATAGTTCAAAAATTACTAAGTCAAGGTGAGCGCGAAACGCCCTCACGCAAAATTGGTGAAATGGTGATGAGAGAGCTTTATAGGCTTGACAAGGTCGCCTATATTCGTTTTGCTTCTGTATACAGAAGCTTTCAAGACATTGACGATTTTCATGACGCAATAAAAGAAGCACAAAAGCCGCAGAAAAAAAGCATAAAAAAGCCCAAGAATACGAAAATACCAATCCATCACCCGTAAAACAATAATCAGATTGATCATGAGACCCTTCTAATTTTTTATGTAATAACATGTTTTCTTTAATCGATCATGTTCACATGTCCCGAGCACTAAAGCTTGCTGAAAAGGGATTGTTTAGCACTAGCCCCAATCCCAGGGTGGGCTGTGTAATTGCGCACGCAGATCAGGTAATTGGTAGCGGCTGGCATCATTCCGCCGGACAAGCTCATGCGGAAATTAACGCCCTTAATAGCGCCGAAAAAAAAGCGTTTGGTGCAACCGTTTATCTAACATTGGAACCTTGCGGTCATCATGGACTTACCCCGCCCTGTGTTAAGGAGCTAATTGAAGCTAATGTTGCCAAGGTGGTAGTGGCAATGGAAGATCCTAATCCTTTGGTGATGGGCCATGGAATAGCATTATTAAAAGAAGCCAAAATTGAAGTACAGGTAGGTCTAATGGAAACAGAAGCAAGAACACTTAATGTCGGTTTTGTTTCACGTATGACACGTAATCGTCCCTGGGTAAGAATGAAAATTGCCGCGAGCCTTGATGGCAAAACCGCCCTTAACAACGGCACTAGCCAATGGATTACTGGCGAAGCGGCTCGTCGCGACGCCCATCGTTTCCGCGCCCGTTCCTGTGCAATCTTAACTGGAGTTGGCACGGTATTAGCCGACGATCCCCAGCTTACCGTGCGCCACGTGAAGACAATTAGACAGCCTTTGCGTGCGGTGGTAGATAGCCATCTTGAAACCCCTCTTAATGCCAAGTTATTACGCGACGGCGGATTAATTTTTACTGCTAGCACCGATGAAAAGAAAACAAAAGATCTTTGTGAAACGGGCGCTCAGCTTTTTGTGTTACCAAATGAAAAAGGGGGCGTGGCGCTTTTCAAAATGATGCAAGCGCTCGCCGATTTTCAAGTTAACGAAGTGCTGGTGGAAGCGGGCTGCGGGTTAAATGGCGAGCTTATTAAGGCAAATCTGGTAGATGAGCTGGTAATTTATTTTTCACCGCACCTTATTGGCGATGTAGCGCGAGGCATGTTAAGTTTGCCAGAATTAACCCATCTTTCAGAGAAACGGGCGCTTAAAATCCAAGATTTGCGTATGATTGGGCAAGATATTCGCATTATCGCCCAGCTTTCATAGCGGTTTTTTATATCTTATAGTTGGGTCTTTTTTGAAGTTTGCGTTGTAATGTACGACGATGCATGTTGAGTGTTTTTGCAGTGATAGAAATGTTGCCCCTGTTCTCGATTAAAATGCGCTGGATATGCTCCCATTCAACTTGACCTACTGACAGAGGGAGTGCGTTAATTTTTACCTCTGTATTGCCATCGATATGCTCGAAAGCCGCTATGATTTCATCGGCATCAACGGGCTTGGCAAGATACTGCGTTGCCCCAAGCTTAATTGCTTCTACGGCGGTGATGATGCTGGCATAACCTGTTAGCATAACAATGCGAGTACCCGAATCCAGTTGTTTTAATTTTTCAATCAAAACTAACCCAGAGGTTTCTGGCAGCCTTAAGTCAACGATTGCGTACTCAGGTGGGTCAGTATTGGCATGCTTCAGCGCGAGCTCGACGGTGTGTTCACAGTGTGGACTAAAGCCACGTTTTATCATTGCTTTTGCAAGTACGCTACAAAAAGTCAGATCATCATCTGCAATTAATAAGCTCGGAAGGTCTTCAGTCACCGCCATTTTAGAAGGTACCGTCATTTTGTAGAGCCTATTAGAGGCAGCCTAACTTGGGTGCAGGCACCCCCTTCTTCGCGATTGGTCAGGCGAACGCTCCCGCCAAAACGTTCAATGTTTGCATTTGCCAAGAATAAGCCGATGCCAAAACCTTGATCGGGCTTATTGGTAAAAAAAGCCTGCCCCATTCGATACGCAGTTTCTTTGTTAATGCCCTTGCCGCAATCCAGAATTTCGAGAAGAAGTTCTGTGTTGTCCCAGCTACTTTTAATTTCAATTTGTAGCAATGATTCATCGGCTGCATTATTTAGCAAATTTAAAATAGACTGGCTCAATAATCGAGTATTCAGAATTTTTGGCGCCGGTTGTTTGCCATTGTACCCATATGTAAAGTTAACCGTAGGGCGCATCAATTTCCATTTATCTAAAACCTCTTGCAAAAAATGATCAACAGCCTGACCGCTAGCTTCTTCGGCTCGAGCTTGACCGGCATCCGCAAGCAGCTGGGTTAATGTTTTTTTACAGTGGGCAATTTGATCCCGTAAAATCGCAATGTTATTTTGCAGGTCGCTGTCCTCGGCGCGATCTTTTTGCAGCTCCCCGGTAACGATTGCCATCGTTGCCAATGGCGTGCCTAATTCATGAGCCGCTCCGGCAGCCAGAGTTCCTAGGGCAATAATTTGCTCATCTCGCAAGGCCTGTTCGCGTACGCGAGACAGATCTTTGTCGCGTTCGCGGATAGACTCTCCCATCCTAACAACAAACCAAGCGATTAATGTGGTACTTAATACGAATGCCAGCCACATTCCAGAAACATGCAGATTAAATTCGCTGTTATGCTCCCCGTGATCATGCGGTAAGGGCACATAGTAAAATAACAACAATGAATAACAGCCAATTGTTATTCCTGCCATAGTCCAAGTGTAGGCCAGCGATAAAATTGCAGCAGTGATTGTTAGGGGCAATAGGTATAGCGATATAAAGGGGTTCGTTGAGCCACCACTGAAATACAATAGCGCGCTTAATGCAAAAACATCGACAAGTAGCTGTAAAAATAATTCTATACTTGATACCGGCCAGTCAGCGCGTAAGCGAAACCAGGTTATTAGGTTTAGAGTGGCGAGTAAGGCCATCACCATAAGCATTTCAGCCCACGGCAGCGGCATCTCAAGCACCCAGTGTACTGAGACAAAAGTCGCACACTGAGCAACAAGCATTATGCTTCTAAGAAAAAATAGGCGCTGTAAATTTTTGTTTAACGGCGATTGAGTAAAATTATCAAACATTTTAATTATTTATTTTCACCAAGTTTTCTCTTTTCCATTTACCCTAAAGGCTATCCCACGTTGTAATTTAAGGTTATGTGGTAATTCATCAGATGCTTTTCCAGAAGCTTGATTGACCGTTTAAAGTTTACTCTAGATTTAAAACCCCTCATGATGTCTTCGTGAAATCGTTACAATGGGAATATATTATTGTATTGTAGATTTTAAAATTGACAAAGCCAGAGACATCAGTTTCTACAGAAAAAGAAATCAGAATATTTTTTAAACACAAGTTGATACAGACGACAAACAAGTACTACATTTGAGAATAGAAGACGTTTAATGTTTACTGGAATTATTGAAGTAATTGGCGAAATAATTCAAGTTACGAGTTTAGGCTCGTCTTCTCAGGGTGACATTCGCGCGCGCATCGCTTCAGGAGACCTAGATTTATCCGATGTTAAAATTGGTGACAGCATCGCAGTAAATGGAGCTTGTCTAACGGTAACGGCGTTGACAAAAAATGAATTTACTGTTGAGGTGTCGCGGGAAACCTTAGACTGCACCCAGGGCTTAGATAGACAGGGCGAACGAGTCAATCTGGAAAAAGCCTTGCGCCTATCTGATAGACTAGGCGGGCACTTGGTAAGCGGGCATGTAGATGGCGTTGGTGATGTGATTAAATTTGAGCCAATAGGAATTAGTTGGTCGTTGGTAATTAAGCCGCCAACTTTATTGTTAAAATACATTACAAGAAAGGGTTCGATTGCAGTGAATGGTGTGAGCTTAACAATAAATTCGACAACAAAGAACAGGTTTGGAATTAATCTTATCCCTCACACACTAACCACAACTGCGCTAAGCCATCTAAAGCCAGGTACGAAGGTAAATTTAGAGATAGATATATTGGCGCGGTATATGGAGCAGATGATGAGTGATAGTAGACAAATTAAAGGCTAAAGTACAAGCAATATGATTATAACCCCTATTCAAGACATTATCGCCGATATAAAAATCGGGAAAATGGTTATTTTAGTTGATGAAGAAAATCGAGAGAATGAGGGCGATCTTGTTTTAGCGGCTGATTTTGTTACACCGACTGCAATTAATTTTATGGCCACGCATGGACGAGGGTTAATTTGTTTGACATTAACCGAAAAACGCTGTCAACAAATCAATCTCCCGCTGATGGTGTCATCTAATCGTTCGTTATTGGGCACTAATTTTACGCTTTCTATTGAGGCCGCATACGGAGTTACAACTGGTATTTCTGCGGCTGATCGTGCTTGCACGGTGAGAGCGGCAGCAAAAGCAGATGCCAAGCCGGAAGACATCATTCAGCCGGGCCATGTTTTCCCATTAATGGCGCAAAATGGAGGGGTGCTTGTGCGTGCCGGTCACACTGAGGCAGGATGCGATTTAGCCGAGCTGGCAGGACTTATTCCTGCATCCGTTATATGTGAAATACTTAAAGACGATGGCAGTATGGCGCGCTTACCCGATCTGATCAAGTTTGCTGCTAAACATAAACTTAAAATCGGCGCAATTGCTGATCTTATTCAGCACCGTAGTCGTACTGAAAGTCTGATAAAGCGTGGTATAGAGCGTCTCATTCAAACAACCCATGGCGAATTTCGTCTTGTTACGTATCTTGACAAAACCATTAATGCCACGCACCTTGCATTGGTACGGGGGAAAATTAGAACCGATACCGAGACCTTGGTGAGGGTACACGAGCCTTTATCCGTTATTGATTTGTTAGATGTAACTGACAGCACTCACTCTTGGAGTATAAATGACGCGCTCCACATAATCGCTTCTGTCGATTGTGGAGTAATTGTATTATTGCTCCGAGGAGAAAGCCCTGCGGAACTAATAGAAAGGATTGAGTTGACAAAACCAGAGCCCCGTACTTTTGTTGGAGCAGATCTGCGGGATTATGGGATTGGTGCGCAAATATTGAAAGATCTGGGCGTGGGTAAAATGAGGCTTTTAGCAGTTCCTCGTAAAATGCCAAGCATGGCGGGATTTGGTTTAGAGGTGACAGGATACTTAGAACCAGAGTCTGACAGAAAACATCAGTCAAAGTAGTGCCCAGACTCTCTTTTTGGATTCCACACAAGTAATTTTATAGGAGCGTTTGTGGCCCCCATTAATAACAACGATATTCCTGAAATTAAAATTAACTTAAGTGGCGCCGGGTTGCGCATCGGCATTGTTATGAGTCGCTTTAATGTAAAAGCAAGCAAAGGCCTGCTCGATGCCTGCATTTCAGAGTTGGTGAAACAGAAGGTGCAGAGAGCCGATATTTTATTGACAACGGTCCCCGGGGCTCTGGAGATCTCTTTGGCCCTTCAAAAAATGGCCACGACGGGCCAGTTTAACGCCCTGATTGCGCTGGGTGCAGTAATACGGGGCGATACTTATCATTTTGAAGTGGTATCAAATGAATCAGCTAGCGGGGTGACCGCTGTTCAGCTGAAGACAGGAATTCCTATTGCTAACGGCATAATTACTGTCGAAACAGACGAACAAGCGTTGTCACGCATGAATCAAAAAGGCACAGAAGCGGCACGAGTAGCGATAGAAATGGTCAATCTCTTAAGAGAGCTAGATAAAAAAATTCCATGATACGAGACGCGCTGATAGCTGCTCCAGCAGCCATAAAAAAAACGAAACTAAATCGCAAAAATCCTCGACGTCGTTCGCGTGAGTTAGTTTTACAGGGACTTTATCAATGGCGTCTAGCACAAGGAGCTACCGAGGTCATTGAAGAGCAGCTATGTGAGACTAGCGAGTTTGCTAAAACCGATAAAGAATATTTTTCTGTCTTGTTGCGGGGCGTCTTGGCAAATTCCACAGCACTGGAAACCCAAATCCAGTTATTTCTTGATCGTCCCCTCCGGGAGTTGAGCCCAGTGGAGTTTGCCATTCTATTGTTAGGAACCTATGAGCTTACTAGCCGTCCAGAAATACCCCATCAAGTCATCATAAACGAGGCGATAGAGCTGGCTAAAACCTTTGGAGGACCAGATGGACATAAATATGTAAATGGTGTGCTGGATAAACTAGCAGAGCATTTGCGCATAAAGAATTCGGCCGCGATTATCATTTAGCGCGAGCTCCAAATGTTCCATAATAAACTAATCAGTCAATGTCAGGAAAAAACAGACACACTGATTATTTTTACAGGCTGCAACAATGCTTTCTGAATTTGAGATTATCCGTCGTTTTTTTACTCACCCTACTGACCCTGCTTCTGGGGTGGTGTTGGGAGTGGGAGATGATGCGGCATTAGTTAAGCCAACAGCAGGAATGGAATTAGCTATTTCCACCGATATGTTGGTCGCTGATCGGCATTTTTTTGCCGATACCGATCCATATAAATTGGGTCATAAATCCCTCGCAGTTAACCTCTCTGATATGGCGGCAATGGGTGCAAAACCTCGTTGGATAACTCTTGCGCTGGCATTACCAGAGCCTTTGGTAGAAATCAAAGGAAAATGGCTAGAGGCATTTGCTAGCGGTCTTTTCGGACTTGCTCGAGTGCATCAAATAGAGCTTATTGGTGGAGATATTGTGCGAGGTCCCCTCACCATCTGCATACAAATTATTGGTGAGGTGCCAAAAGGAAAGGCATTGCGACGCAGTGATGCTAAATTGGGCGATGATATTTGGGTTTCCGGCCAGCTGGGAAATGCTGCATTGGCCCTTGCTCACGAGCGCCAGCACATTTTTTTGGAACCCGAAGAAGTTGCGGAATGTTCGTCGGCTCTTCATATGCCCATGGCGCAAGTTAAATTAGGGCAAAGTTTGATCGGTCTTGCTCGTAGCGCTATTGATATTTCTGACGGATTATTAGCAGACCTGGGACATATTTTAGAATATTCCAAAGTCGCCGCTGTTATCAAAATAAAGAACATAAATTGTTCGATGGCAATGAAAAAACGCCTTCCTGAGTCACGGGCAATGCGTTGTTTATTGGCGGGTGGAGATGATTACGAACTTTGTTTTACAGCACCCAAGGGGCGACGCACGAGGATTGATGCGCTCTCCCGCGAGCTCGGAATCTTGTTGACTCGCATCGGTAAAATTAGCGAAGGGGACGGCTTGGTGGTGTTGGATATGGCAGGTAAAATAATAACCTCATTAGGGGTGCGAGGATATGATCATTTCTGCCCCTGACTCTCAAATAACGCCTAAACCAGAATTTGAGGCACCGGCATTGGCTAACGTTAAGCCGAGACGTATATTTCTTGGCGGAAATTTTGTGTTCGCGCACCCTGCTTTTTTTATTGCATTTGGTGGTGGGGTGGGGTTGAGTCGATTTGCTCCAGGCACCATGGCAACGCTCCTCGCGCTCTCTTTATTTTGGCTAATTAATCAACACCTCAATCCAATCCAATTTTTACTGCTTACGGGCACGATGTTTGTTATTGGTATTTGGGCCTGTGGCGTAACCGGAAAGGCGCTTGGTGATCATGACCATGGTGGCATGGTGTGGGACGAAATTGTTGCCTTTTTGTTAGTGTTATTTTTTACTCCCCAAACTTTGATTTGGCAGGCTTTTGCATTCTTGTTATTTCGCTTGTTCGACATACTTAAACCACCGCCAATTAGGTATTATGATAAAAAGCTTCGTGGGGGTTTTGGCGTAATGTTCGATGATTTATTGGCAGCATTTTTTACGCTACTCTGTCTGGCAGTATGGAAAAAATTTTTAATATAACAAGGTGCACGTTGTGGGTAAAATTATAAATGCCCTGAATGATCAGAGACTGCAACAATTTGCCAAGCAAGTTGGTTTAACACTTGTTGATCACGGACTGATGCTTGTAAGTGCCGAATCTTGTACCGGTGGGTGGTTGGGACAGATAATTACCTCTGTTGCAGGTAGTTCTGCTTGGTACGAACAAGGTTTCATTACGTATACCGATATGGCCAAGCAAGAAACGCTGGGTATAAGCAGCGGAACATTAGAGCAATACGGCGCAGTATCTGAACAGACCGCGCTAGAAATGGCGCGTGGGGCCATTTCTCGTAGTCATGCACAGATGGGAGTAGCCGTTACTGGAATTGCTGGTCCTGACGGTGGTTCTGTGAAGAAACCTGTGGGCATGGTGTGTTTTTCTTGGGCATTGAAGGACGGACATATGCGTAACGAAACTCGTTACTTCACAGGAAATCGTGAAATGATAAGACGTCAAACAGTCGTGGCGGCGTTGCAAGGGGTGATAGCGCTTTTACATAGCGGCCAACCTCTGCCCGCTGCAGGTTAAATAAACATTGCTTTGTTAATTTCCTGTGTTGGTCCACGTGTGCGATAATTTAACAAATTTTTAAAAGGACAAACTCATGGATGAAAATAAAAGTAAAGCGCTTGCGGCAGCCCTTTCTCAAATCGAGAAACAATTTGGGAAAGGCTCAATCATGCGTCTTGGTGCCAGCGACGTTGCTAAAGATATTGAAGTTGTTTCCACCGGTTCGTTAGGACTTGATATTGCGCTAGGCGTGGGTGGTTTACCACGTGGACGAGTAGTAGAAATTTATGGACCAGAATCTTCTGGCAAAACTACATTGACGCTACAAGTCATTGCAGAAATGCAAAAAATTGGAGGCACCGCCGCATTTATAGATGCAGAGCATGCTCTTGATCCACAGTATGCACAAAAAATTGGGGTCAATGTACAGGAGTTACTTATTTCTCAACCTGATAACGGCGAGCAAGCCCTCGAGATCGCGGATATGTTGGTACGTTCTAGCTCGGTTGATGTTGTTGTAATAGACTCGGTTGCGGCCTTAACCCCGCGCGCGGAAATTGAGGGTGAAATGGGCGAGCCTCAAATGGGCTTACAAGCAAGATTAATGTCGCAAGCTTTACGCAAGCTCACTGCCAACATTAAGCGCAGCAATACAATGGTAATTTTTATTAATCAGATTCGAATGAAAATTGGCGTTATGTTCGGCAGTCCAGAAACTACCACGGGGGGTAATGCACTAAAATTCTACGCTTCGGTTCGTCTTGACATACGCCGCACTGGCGCCATTAAAAGAGGTGATGAAATTATCGGCAGCGAAACTAGGGTTAAAGTAGTCAAGAATAAACTTGCCCCGCCTTTCAAACAGGCAGAGTTTGATATTCTTTATGGTGAAGGTATTTCACGTGAGGGTGAAATTGTTGAACTAGGCGTGCTGCACAAATTAGTTGAAAAATCCGGTGCTTGGTACGCCTATAAGGGAGAAAAAATTGGTCAAGGTAAAGATAACGCACGCGAATATCTAAAGGAACACTCTGACATAGCAAAGGAAATTGAATCAAAAATTCGCGCTGCCGTAGGCGTTGCTGATCAAGTTGCAGCTGTTACTGTGGAGTAACAATAGTGTGATCGCCCCTCTAAGTTTAAAGACTCGCGCTTTTATTTATTTAGCGCGAAGAGAACACTCTCGACTAGAGTTAGAAAAAAAATTAGCCCCTCACGCAAAAAATTTTGAAGAGCTTTCTTTCGCGCTAGATTCTTTCGAGCAGCAGGGTTTTTTGTCAGATAAGCGGGTAGTTGAACAGGTAATCTGTGTACGTAGAAAAAAATTTGGCGGTCGTCGCATTGTTCAGGAGCTACGGCAAAAAGGCATCGACGAAAATTTGATTACTGCCGCACTAAAAAATCTCAAAGAGACTGAGTTACAGACGGCACGTGAAGTATGGCAAAAAAAATTTGGTGCGATGCCAATTGACGCAAAAGAACGAGGCAAGCAAATACGTTTTTTGATGAGCCGAGGCTTTGAATCAGAAATTATTGGCCGAGTACTATTGTCACCATACGAGTAGCATCACCCGCCATAAAATTATAGATCTAACATTAGCATGACAAGCAACGAAATAAGAAAAAAATTCCTTGAATTTTTTAATTCACACGGGCATACGATTGTAATGTCAAGCCCGCTTGTTCCCGATAATGACCCCACGCTATTGTTTACTAACGCCGGCATGGTGCAATTTAAAGACGTGTTTCTGGGTCAAGATAAGCGTCCTTACTTACGCGCAACAAGTTCGCAACGTTGCGTGCGCGCGGGTGGCAAGCATAATGATTTAGAAAATGTTGGCTACACTGCTCGTCACCATACATTTTTTGAGATGCTGGGAAACTTTAGTTTTGGCGATTACTTTAAGCTTCATGCAATTCAATTTGCGTGGGAATTTCTGACCGTCACGCTTCAGATTCCACAGAATAAATTATGGGTGACAGTCTACGCAGAAGATAATGAAGCTGCTGATATCTGGCTCAACAAGGTAGGCATTGATCCATCACGATTGACACGCATTGGTACCATGGATAATTTTTGGCAAATGGGCGATACGGGACCTTGCGGACCTTGCTCTGAAATATTTTACGATCATGGTCCAGAAGTGGCGGGCGGTCCTCCGGGCACCCCAGACGCAGACGGCGACCGTTACATTGAAATCTGGAATTTAGTGTTTATGCAATACAATCGAGATAGCGCTGGTAAGTTACATCTATTACCAAGACCGTCAGTTGACACGGGTATGGGGCTAGAGCGCCTTTCTGCGGTGATGCAGCAAGTGCACTCTAATTATGAAAGCGACCTGTTTCAAAATCTTATTTGTGCAGCAGCGAGAGTTACGGACACAAGCGATCTTTCCAATAATTCCCTTAAAGTGATTGCTGACCATATTCGTGCCTGCTCATTTCTTATTGTGGATGGAGTAATTCCAGATAATGAGGGGCGCGGTTATGTGCTTAGGCGCATCATTCGTCGTGCTATTCGTCACGGCTATAAACTTGGAAAAAAACAACCTTTCTTTTATCAGCTGGTTGAAGATCTAACAGAATTAATGGGACAGGCGTACCCAGAATTAATTAACGCTAAAATACAAGTAGTAGCAACATTGAAGAAAGAAGAAGAGCGTTTTGGTGAGACACTAGTAAGCGGAATGCAACGTTTTGAGGCCATGGCAGGGTTAAGGGCCCGTGTTTTGAGTTATATAAGAAACCACTTCTTACAAGATACTTCTAAATCTTTCGAAGAGAGTACGGCAGCAGAAAGAAACAAATTTGATGGACTGTTTTCCGGGGATGACGGGGTTATTCTGGTATCGATAAAAAGAGCATCAGAAATGAGCAGCACCCCCATATTTGTAAAAGAATTTACAGATTTTTTGAGCGCATATGGTCAAAAGAAGAATAAATCTGTCACAGGTTGCGCGATAATAATTAATGAAATAGCGCAGGCCGTTACAGAGATAACTAATTTTGCCAAGCCGGCCAAGCTAATCCAAGGCAAGGTAAACTTTTATTATCTCGACGAAAGCGCAGTAGCCGTAGATGGCCAAGACGCTTTCCATTTATACGATACTTTTGGCTTTCCTCTTGATTTAACACAAGATTTGTGCCGGGAAAAAGGCATTTTTGTTGATACAATAGCTTTTGATGTCGAAATGAAGAAGCAGCGTACGCGGGCTCGGGCAGCAAATAAATTTACTATTCGAGATGGAATGGAATATAGCGGCCGTATAACTGAATTTCATGGCTATGAAGATTTGCGCTACGAAGGCAAGGTTCTTGCTATTCACAAGGAGGGTGTCTCAGTAAATTTCATCGAAGTAGGTGATGAGGCGATAATCATGCTAGATCACACACCCTTTTACGCCGAATCTGGTGGACAGGTAGGAGATCATGGCGAATTGCTTGCCAGTAACGGGACTTTCACAGTAACAGATACACAAAAAATAAAAACTAATGTGTTTGGTCACAAAGGGTCTTTGCGTAAAGGGCTAATGGCTACAGGTGATAAGGTTTTGGCAGAAGTTAATTTAATGGCGCGAGCACGCACCGAACGCAATCATTCCGCCACTCATTTGATGCACAAAGCCTTGCGTGAGGTCTTAGGCGCTCATGTCCAGCAAAAAGGCTCGTTAGTTGATGCTGATAAAACACGTTTTGATTTTGTGCATTACCAACCAATGAGCGAGGCAGAAATTCTTAAAGTGGAGACTTTAGTGAATGCGGAAATTCTATCCAATGTCGCGACTGAGGCATGCGTGATGAGAATTAAGGATGCACAAAAAACTGGTGCGATGATGTTATTTGGGGAGAAGTATGGTGAGGAGGTGCGCGTACTACAGATTGGATCTTCACGGGAGCTATGTGGCGGCACTCATGTCAAACGCACTGGCGACATTGGTTTTTTTAAGATTCGCGATCAAAGCGGAGTGGCGGCAGGCGTCCGTCGCGTGGAGGCAGTTACAGGTGAAGGCGCGCTAGAATACGTGCAGCAATGTGAGATGCAATTACTGCAAATTAGCGAGACGCTAAAAGCGCCGCTGCAAGAAGTAACACAAAAAATTACTCAAATGGTTGGCAGTGTCAAGCAGCTAGAAAAAGAACTGGCGAAACTAAAATCAAAATTTGCGGGCACGCAAAGCAGCGATCTCGTCAACCAAGTAAAAGAGGTAAAGGGCGTTAAATTATTGACGGCGTGTTTGGAGGGAGCTGATGCGAAGACCTTGCGCGAAACTTTAGATGGATGCAAAGATAAATTGAAATCTTGTATCGTAGTGCTGGGTACAATAGAGGCCGGAGGAGTTGTCCTAATCGCAGGTGTTACAGACGACCTTACCGTAAAAGTGAAAGCGGGCGAATTAGTTAATTTTGTTGCCTTACAAGTTGGAGGCAAGGGCGGAGGTCGCCCTGACATGGCGCAAGCGGGAGGCACTCAACCTGATAATTTACTGGCAGCATTGGACAGCATTTCTAGTTGGATCGAACAAAGATTGTAGCAATTTTCTTTTAAAGAACGTGCCTTATAATCATTATTAACTTATGACAATTAAACATTCCCGTCTTTTAATTCTTGGCTCTGGTCCCGCTGGTTACACTGCGGCAGTCTACGCTGCTCGCGCCAACTTAAACCCTGTAATTATTACTGGGTTGGCTCAAGGCGGCCAACTCATGACCACTACCGAAGTAGACAATTGGCCGGCAGATGCGATGGGCGTGCAGGGTCCAATGCTAATGGAACGTTTTCAGCAGCATGCAGAACGTTTTAAAACCGAGATTATTTTTGATCATATCCACACTGCCAAAATTACAGGGAAACCCATTACTTTGATTGGTGACCAACAAACGTATACTTGCGATGCACTCATTATTGCCACTGGCGCCTCTGCCCAATATTTAGGCTTACCGTCTGAAGAGGCATTTATGGGAAAAGGGGTATCTGGTTGCGCTACCTGTGACGGCTTCTTTTATAAGGGGCAAGATGTTGCGGTGATAGGTGGCGGCAATACGGCGGTAGAAGAAGCACTTTATCTTTCTAATATTGCACGCTCGGTCACCGTAATCCATCGCCGCAATAAATTCCGCTCAGAAAAAATATTAATAGACAGATTGATGGATAGAGCCGAGAACGGCAATGTGGCATTAGAGTTTTATAATGTGTTAGAGGAGGTATTAGGTGACGACTCTGGTGTCACTGGAATCCGCATAAGAAATACCCAGAATGATTCCATTAAAAATCTAAGTTTACATGGAGTATTTATTGCCATTGGTCACAAACCTAACACAGATATTTTTGCAGACCAGTTAGAAATGAAGAACGGCTATATTGTTACTCTTGGTGGCAACCTGGGGAATGCAACAGCCACCAACATTTTAGGAGTATTTGCAGCAGGCGATGTGCAAGATCATATTTATCGTCAAGCAGTCACTAGTTCGGGCAGCGGTTGCATGGCGGCGTTGGATGCAGAAAAGTACCTGGATGACTTAAGCTGAAAAAATCACTAAGTCGGATTGTTCATGAAGCAACGCGACAGCAAAAATCTAATCAAACCAGCAACTGTAACGGCAAATAATGAGGATGAGTTTTCATTATTTCGAGCGGCAGTTAAGGATGTGGCGCCATTAATCATGTCCAATAAAATAACCCATACTTTAAATTCTCCTCGCCCAATCCCTCGAAAAGTTTCGCAAGATATTCAATCCACGTCAGGCGATATATTTTCCGATTACATTCCATCAGAAATAGCAATAGAGGTAGGCGATGAGTGGGCTTTTTTGCGCCCTGGTTTATCTCATCAAACTTTGCGGCGGTTGCGAAAAAATTACTGGGGCATCCAGGCACGACTAGATCTACATGGTTTTACTCGTGACCAAGCGCGACAAGAGCTCATGATGTTTCTTGACTCTAGTAGCAAGCAGGGTTTTCGCTGTGTGCAGGTAATACATGGCAAGGGATTAAGTTCAAAAAATCAAGAATCTGTGTTGAAGGCCAAGGTAGGCGGCTGGCTTGCGCAATATAAGAATGTGCTGGCTTTTTGTAAAGCAGGGTCAGCTGACGGTGGAAGCGGCGCTGTTTTAGTATTGCTGAAGACGTCTAGATCGAAGATTGAAATATGATAGATGGGGCAGTGTCAATTTTTAAGAATCAAATAAAAAATAAATTTAGATTTTACAGAAACTGTAGTTTTTTCAAATCCTCGATCACCTCAGTAGAATTTCGAGAGGCGCTAGCCAATAAATAAATTTTGGCAATCTTGCCCTGCGAATCAATCAAAAAAGTATTGCGCTTGGCAAATTTAACAATGCCTAGATTAATAAGAGAGTCGTAACAGGTAGCAACTTTCGCTTCATCATCAGCAAGTAACGGAAAGGCGAGGTTATATTTCTTGGCGAAATTAGTGTGACTTGTAGTGCTATCTACACTTATGCCCACTAAATTTGCGCCCAGTAGCGTGAGTTTGTGAAAATCATCACGAAACATACATGCTTGTTTAGTGCAGCCGGGTGTGTCATCTTTGGGATAGAAATACAATACTAACCATTTACCGCGAAAATCTGCCAAGGTATAAATTTTACCATTCTGATCCGGTAGCTTGAAATCCGGAGCCATCTGGCCTATTTTTGGCACATTAATCTGCGCAGTACGGTTCCATGAAAACATAATTATCCTTAGTAGCGTTGCAACTATTTTACAGAAGCCTTTCTTTTTAAGTTGAATTTTATATCTTAAAGAGATCAAGCTTTCCCCGATAAGTAATCTTCCAAGAGTGACATACAATTAACGTTATTTTTTTGGGAAGAATTACGTTACCAAAATATTGTAAGAAGCGCTTAAATTAATCCATGCCACAATACTGGTAGCGTAAAATGATGTTTGCGGCCCTGGTAGCTCAGTGGATAGAGCAACCCCCTCCTAAGGGGTAGGTCACACGTTCGATTCGTGTTCAGGGCGCCACAGGTAGTGTTATAAATGGAAATTCGATTGGAATTTTACTGGTAGCGATATATGCCCCGACTTTCTAGATGGCAAACTCAGCAGCGAGAGTCTAACATTGAATTGAGCGAACAGAATGGGGTGCGAGCGTTACATTTGGGTAGTGATATGGTGCAAAGTGCCATGCGATTGACCGCACCCAATGATCTGGAGCTGTTCTATACCCAGTGCATGATGGGGTTCTTATTGTTTCACCCCCACCCAGAAAATATTCTGATGATTGGTTTGGGCGGGGGATCACTGGTAAAATTTGTGTATCACCGAATGCCACAGATTAAGATTAGTGTGATTGAAATTAGCCCACAAGTTGTCGAAATTGCGCGCAGTCATTTTTTGTTACCTCTTAACAGCGAACGTTTGCAAGTGTTGGTTGCAGAAGGTGGCGATTACATTGCTCATCATCCCGCCAGCACAGATATACTAATGGTTGATGGTTTTAATGGCAGTAATCAGGTCGATACTCTCTGTAGCCAAGATTTCTATAACAGCGCTTGCGAGACACTTAATAAAAACGGCATCTTAGTGATTAATCTTCTCAGCAGAGACAAGAATCGAGATGAGCATATGCACCGCATACAGAATAGTTTTGATGGCCATGTAATTACGTTTTTGACTGAGATCCGGGGCAATCAGATTGTTTTTGCGTTTAAACGTGGCCTAGGAAAAATAGCATGGGAAGAATTAGAGCGACGCGCAGAGGAGCTGGAAAGTCAGCTGATCTTGCCATTTCCTAGATTTATTGAGGGGTTGCGTAAGTATGGCGCGCATAGCAACAGATATTTAGAGATTTAATTTTGCTCATGTTTTATCGAGAGACGAGCGCTTATTTATATACAAGGGCTTAGTGCGCCCCTCGTTTGGTTATGATAAAGTTCTACCCTGTGTTTAAAACAAGGAAAGCAAGTCATGGAATCTTACGAATCTGAGCATACTAAATTTATGCGTGAATTATTTATGCAAAACCCCCAATTGCCTGAACAGCAAAAAGAGGCGCGTGCTATTTGGTGGGATAAAACGCTGGATAAGGAGCAACGCAAACATTTTAAAGAATCAGAGGTGCCACAGAAACCCTATGTTTATTTTAGTCATGAGTAATTAAATAGAATTTTAGCGATCTCCCACCCTGTTATTGAACACCGTAATATAAATATAGCGCGGAATAATTATGCAAAACTTTGAAGCAGTGAGAGATGTTTTATCTGATGTATTAAGCTTGGGCGATCGAAAAGATTTTCTTGAAAAGGATTCAATCCTGTTGGGAAATATCCCAGAATTAGATTCAATGGCAGTTGTTGGTGTAATTGCGGCGTTAGAAAAGCGCTTTGGAATTACAGTAGATGCCGGCGAGATTAGCGCCAAAACCTTTCAAACTCTCGGCGGTCTCACCCAATTTATTGAACAAAAATTAGCCGAATAAAGCAGTCAATCCGTGGTCCAATAAAAATGCTTGTTAAGCAGTCAACGAAACGAGCTACTGAGAGTTCATGAAGCATAAAAAAATGGCCCCAACTTTAGGTTGAGGCCATTTTAGAATATACAGCTTAAAACAATTGTTTCTTAGTGATCCATTGTTATAGGACCAGGTTTCTTTGTTTGTTCCATGATGTTGTTGTCCCATTTACCTTCAACAGTCATGTGTGCGGCAGCTCCCAACAACACCGCTTCAAGCAGATTATGGCTGAGATAAACGTACAGTCCTGGCATTAAGAACTGATACCCGGCTGCACCTGCAGAACCCCCAGGAATAAACCAAGTTTCATAATTAGTGCTTGGAACATCATTGAATGAACCACCCTGCCAAACCAAGTCAGCATGACCACCAATCAGATGTGGCCGTGAATCGCGGTTTGCTTGTGAGTGAATGAACAGAACTTTTTCACCTACGTTTGCTGTAAGTGCATTTTTTCCTGTTAAGGCGCCTACTGCACCATTAAACACAACGTGGGTTGGGATTAGACCCTTGCCCAATTCAAGCATGTCAGCCATTCCTTCGAGTGGTTGAGCATATTGCTTGTATTTTCCGTTTGCGTCTTTAGGTAGATAAAGATCTTGTTCACCAACGTAGTAACCGCGATCATATTTCCATGGTTTACCTTTAGCGTCTTTCAGCCCGGCACGTGGCAATATCATGATGGCACCATTCATGCCAGAACTATTGTGGAAAGGAATCATGGTTCCACCAGGAGCGCAGTGGTATACAAACACACCAGCTTTTAGGGCTTTCCAAGTTAAAACAACTTCTTCACCAGGCTGTACAAGATCTAAACCTGCGCCACCTAGTGAGCCAGTTGCAGCATGGAAGTCAAGATTATGTGCCATGGTATTACTTTTTGGATTAACGAGAGTCAATTCAACCCAGTCACCTTCATGCGCAACGATTAACGGTCCAGGAACGGTTCCGTTGAAAGTCAAAGCCCACCATTTTGTGCCGTCTGGTGAAACTTGCATGAGTTTTTCTTGGGCTTCTAATCTTACTGCTACGATCTTTGCGGGACCCTTCGCTACTTGATCATGTTTAGGTAGATGGGGAGGGGCCACTAGTTCTTGGGTGACTCTAGGGGTGTTAGCTGGAGCATTGGCCAATACTTGCGTTACGCCGGCAAGAACAAGACCAAAACCAGCTAATAGACTTACAGCTTTTTTATACATTTAAACTCCTATTTATTTGAAAAATTGTTGTAATTTATTGTTTAATAAATAAATAAATAAATAAATAAATAAATAAATAAATAAATAAATAAATAAATAACTAACGCCGTATAGTACACGAAAAATAAATAAGCACAAGAGATAGTTATTTAGAGAAGCGAAGCTTAATTTAGTTCAATTAAAGAGTTTTGTCCCTAAGTGGACATACTGGAGAGCATTGATAAGCTTATAGTGACTCAAAGACAGCCGCCGCACCCATTCCTGTACCGATGCACATAGTAACCATGCCATAATTCTTTTTTTGTCGACGTAGACCGTGTAGCAATGTGGCAACGCGAATGGCGCCGGTGGCGCCCAAAGGATGGCCGAGCGCAATTGCTCCTCCTAAGGGGTTAACTTTGTTGCGATCTAGCCCCAGATAGTTGATGACCGCAAGACTTTGCGCGGCAAAGGCCTCATTTAATTCAATCCAGTCCAGATCATCTTGTTTCAAACCAACTTGTTTTAGTACTTTTGGTATTGCTTTGATTGGGCCGACCCCCATTACGTCAGGTGGTACGCCGGCTACTGCAAATCCCATAAATCGCCCAATTGGTTCGAGATTAAAGCGTTTCAGGGCCACTTCGCTCACTATAATTACAGCGCCTGCGCCGTCTGACATTTGTGAGCTATTGCCAGCCGTAACCGAGCCATTAATTGCAAAAACCGGCTTTAACTTGCCAAGGGTTTCTTGATTTGTGCCAAGACGAGGACCTTCGTCGGTATTTTTGGTGATGAGTGTGCTACGGATCTCACAGGAAGAAAGATCGGGCCTTCTTTCTTCAATAGTATACGGCGCAATTTCTTGACTGAATTCGCCCGCCTCAATAGCTTTAAGTGCCCTGATATGACTGGTTACCGAAAACTCATCTTGAGCTTCACGACTTACCTTCCACTGCTGCGCAACTTTTTCTGCAGTCAAGCCCATGCCATAAGCGATGCCTACATTTTCATCCTGTAAGAATATGGCCGGATTGATAGTGACTTTGTTACCCATCATAGGCACCATGCTCATACTCTCTGTGCCAGCGGCAATCATAACATCAGCCTCACCTAGGCGTATGCGATCGGCAGCAAGCGCGACCGCCTGAACTCCAGAAGAGCAAAAGCGATTAATAGTCATGCCAGATACACTATTGGGCAGTCCTGCCAGCAATAGAGCGATCCGCGCCACATTCATGCCTTGTTCCCCCTCCGGCATTGCGCAACCAACGATTACATCGTCGATTGCCGCCGGATCAAGCCCGCTGCATTCTCGCATAGCGACTGTTAATACATGAGCTAACATGTCATCTGGACGCACAGTTCTAAACATGCCACGCGGTGCCTTGCCAACCGGCGTTCGCAAAGCGGCAACAATATAAGCATCTTGAATTTGTTTGGTCACGTGGCGTCTCCCGTAGTGCTGACTTAATTTCTCAATGGTCTGCCTGTTTTGAGCGTGTGCTCGATTCGTGCTTGTGTTTTTTCGGTTGCCAGCAGTTCAATAAATGCAGCACGTTCTAGTCCTAACAGCCAATCCTCGTTCACTAGACTGCCGGGAGTGATGTCCCCACCACACAGGACACTGGCAATTTTGCTGCTTACCAGGTAATCATGTTCCGAGATGTAGTTGCCCTCAAGCATGTTGATAAGCATGGTTTTGATAGTGGCGATTCCAGTAGAACCCGCCACAGGGATGTTGTAGTTTCTTAACGGCGGACGGTAGCCTGTTTCTGCCAATGCAAGGGCTTGTACTTTTGCAGCGTGGAACAATTCGAAGCGATTCATTACTACTTGATCAGCAAGGCGCAAATAACCTAATTCTTTTGCGTGCTCTCCACTTTTTGACATTTTTGCCATTGCAACATTTTCGAAATAGCTTTTTAGTGGCGTAAAGATATCGCCCCCTTTTGCATGCTGCGCTGCTCGTAAAGTAAGCTCCTTGCAGCCCCCTCCCGCGGGCACCAAACCTACGCCAGCCTCTACTAGACCGATGTAACTTTCTAATGTCACCACTGCACGATCACAATGCATCATAAATTCACAGCCCCCACCTAAGGCAAGCCCGTCTACCGCAGCCACTGTGGGGACTATTGAGTATCGAAGAGCCTGAGAGATCTGCTGGAATTGCGCCACCATTGCCTCTATTTCAATTAATTTTCCAGCCATTAATGTATCAGCGAGATTTAGTTTATGCGCAGCTTTGAGTACGACGGATTGAGCCGCCTTCTGGATTTTTTTTGTGAACAGATGGAAAGCAGAGTCAACCCCATCATCTTTTAGACGGCTTGTTGTTTTTTGTAAGTTAGCCCCAGCAGAAAATGGTGGTTCGGTTTGCCAGATTATCAATCCACGCCAATTTTTCTCCGCCTCATTTATGGCCTGTTGCATTCCATCCAGCACCTGGTTATCGATAGTGTGCATCTTGCTCTTGAAACTGATTACGGCAATATCATCGTCGGTATGCCACATTCGCACAGCATTGGTTTCGAATATGGTGTTGCCATAATGTGTCTCTTCGCCCAGCAGCCGATCAGGAAATAACTGTCGTTGATACACTGACAGGGTTGAGCGGGGCTGCTGCATCTTTGTTAACGGGGCATATGAACCCTGTGTCGTGTGTACCCCGCTACGTTCTTTCTCCATTACCCATAAAGGCAGCTCTGTCGTGCCCATGCTCTTGCCTGCAACAATATCTTCATTGATCCATGTGGTAATTTGATCCCACCCCCCGGCCTGCCAAATCTCAAATGGCCCTTGATTCCAACCAAATCCCCAACGAACAGCAAGGTCGACATCGCGCGCGTTATCTGCGATGGTAATTAGATGAACAGCGCAGTAATGAAATAAGTCACGAAATATTGCCCATAGAAATTGTGCTTGGGGGTTTTGGCTTGCTCGTAGTGCCGCAAATTTTTCTACTGGATTTTTGAGCCTGAGTATTTCTTTAACACCTTCGTTACATTTGCCCGTTGAGAGTCGGTACATTTGTGTAGCGGGATCGAGTACATGAATTTCTTGACTTAATTTCTGATATACCCCGCGTTTAGTTTTTTGACCCAGTGCACCACTATTAATTAAGTTTTGTAACCAGTCTGGCGTAACATAATACTGATGCCATGGATCAGCAGTTAAAGTGTCACGTAAAGTTTTAATGACGTGTGCTAAAGTATCTAGTCCAACTATATCTGCTGTGCGAAAAGTGGCGCTTTTGGGACGCCCAATTAAGGAACCAGTAAGGGCATCCACTAGGTCGAAATCAAGTTTAAATTTATGAGCGTGATACATGGTGGCGAGCATGGAAAATAGACCCACTCGATTGGCAATAAAATTGGGCGTATCTTTTGCACGAATGACACCCTTACCCAGATAAGTGACTAGAAATTTTTCTAAATCGTCGAGCATTTCGGCATCGCTATCTGCGCATGCAATTAATTCCACTAAATGCATATAACGTGGCGGATTAAAAAAATGAATACCACAGAAACGGTGCCGCAAAATTTCTGGGAATGCTTGAGTTAACTGGTTAATAGAGAGTCCAGAAGTGTTGCTGGCAAAAATAGTGCGTGCGCCAAGATGCGGAGCAATTTTTTTATAGAGTTCAATTTTCCAATCCATACGCTCAGCGATTGCTTCAATCACAATGTCACAATCTTTGAGTAATTGGAGGTGTTGGTCATAGTTAACCGCTTGAATATAGATCGCCCTAGCTGGGATTGAAAATGGCGCAGGTTCTTGTTTCTTTAGGCCCTCTATCGACTTCAGTGCACCAGCGTTGGGATCACCTTGTTTTGTTGGGAGTTCGAATAGCAGCGTTTCAATATTGGCATTTACTAGATGCGCTGCGATTTGAGCCCCCATCACCCCAGCACCCAGTACGGCAACCTTACGTACGACAAAATTATTCCCGCCCAATTTAATCCCTGTTTGATTTAATTCTTGCATTACTCTTGTGGAATCAACCGTGGTTTGCGATTATCATCTACCGCCACATAAGTCAGTACGGCCTCGGTTACTTTTATGCAGACTTCAGCATTTCCTTGACGCGGGCCTCGTTGAGCATACACCGCCACACCCACAGTAATTGAGGTGCGCCCCACCTTGATAATATTTGCATAGAAACTCATTAGATCACCAACGAATACAGGCTGCTTGAATACGAAAGAATTAACGGCCACTGTGACTACTCGCCCACGAGCGCGGCGGACAGCCTGTAGGCTACCAGCCATATCTACTTGCGCCATGATCCAGCCACCAAAAACATCTCCCGCATGGTTGGTATCGGTTGGCATTGTTATTGCGCGCAGTATTGGGTCACCCCCTTTTGGTAACGATGTGTAAATTTCTTCATGGGCATTCATTTTATCGGCTCTTAGGTTAATTAGTATTTTTAAAGGCAGGTTGCAGAATTTTAATGTCCCTCATAAAGTCTTTTCACCTCGATCTGGTAACGATCCATTACCCGAGTTCGTTTCAGTTTTAAGGTGGGTGTTAGCATATCATTTTCGACAGTCCATGGTTCTGGCATTACCGCCACGCGACGTATCTTGGCATAGCCAGGGAAATCTCGTATTTGATGCGCAATTCTCTCTAGTATAATTTTTTCAGTTTTTTGGTTTTTCGCTAAGAGAGACGAGCCCAGACTAAGAACAGTTTCTGTGGACAAACTTTCTTGGTTACGAGAGCTCAGAACCACCAACGCACTTAAGTATGGACGCCCTTCACCAATCAACATCACTTGTTCAAATAATGGATCACGCAGAATAGCTGTTTCCATATCTATAGGCGGAACTTTTTCACCATTAGACAGGACAATGATTTCTTTTAGGCGACCGGTGATGGTCACCCTCCCCATTTTATCGATACTAGCCATATCACCTGAATTTAGCCAACCATCCGACGTCAATGTCGTTTTAGTGGCACTTATATTATTCCAGTAGCCGAGCATTACATTGGGGCCGCGAATCAGTAGCGCATTGTTTTCACCAAGTTTCACCTCTACGCCAGGAATGGGGGCCCCTACTCCGGCGGGCATATTATTATCGATGCGATTTGTGCAAACCACTGGACTGGATTCAGTCATGCCATAGCCTTGTAAGAGAGGCAACCCTAGGCCAATAAATGTCCGTGACACTTCGGCTGATAGTGGAGCCCCGCCCGTCATTGCCAGTCTCAGTCGCCCACCAAATTTACCCATGATCGCTCTTGTTACTAATTTTTCTAATAGCGGCCATAATAAATGAAAAATTTGCCATGATTCTCGTTTCTGTTGATACTCAAAACGACTGTAACCTATTTTTATTGCAAGATTAAATAAGCGATTGCTTAGAACAGATTTCTCTGCAAGTTTGGTGTAAATTGCGGCATGAATTCGTTCATAAATTCTAGGTACCGAAACAAGCACGGTGGGCTGTATGACCATTAAATCCTCCGGTAGCTGTTGGATTGATCGTGCGTAAGCGACGGTAGCCCCGCTCATTAATGGAAGATAGTATCCAATCGTTCGTTCGAAGGTATGCGATAGCGGCAAAAAAGAAAGAAACAAATCATTTTCTCGGACTGGCACAATTTGCAGGCAACTGTAGGCATTGGTGAGTAAATTATTGTGGCTCAACATAACCCCTTTAGGCCGACCAGAAGTACCAGAGGTATACATAATGGTTGCCAGACTGTGCGGACCATGGTCGCTATGCTGAATCTTTTTGACTTTTTCGGGCAACCAGTCACAAAGAGAAAGCACCCTATCTTCATTGTTCTTATTAGCAATTTTTTCAAATTGCATAATTGTTACGATGCGCAATAAAGAGTCAATTGGGTCATGTGTTTCGGAAAATGCATGCCACTGAGAGAGTTCTTCTAGTAATAGTAATTTGGCACCAGAGTCACGTAGGATGTAAGCCGCATTTTCGGCCCGATCTGCTGTGTAAAGAGGAACAACAATCAGCCCTAGTCCCAGCGCCGCTTGATCGAATATTACCCAGTCTAGGCAATTTTTTGACATCACCGCTACCCGATCGCCGGGAACAAGACTCTCTTGAGAAAGAGCGGTCTGATAGCGCGCTACCTGTCCCTCCACTTGCGCCCAAGTATATTCGCACCAAGTTTTGTTTGATGGCTTGTAATCTTGGTACGCTATTTTTTGCGGCGAACGTCGAACACGCTCTCTAAATAGACCGTCTAACGTTCTGGCGATTTCCGCCGAGATAATATCCTCCCCGCTGTTTAGTTCAGTTGTTGTAGTTGTTTTCACGGTTTGTTTTATGGAGCGCGCACTTCTTGAGAAGAGGAGATTTCTTTTTCCTTACTAAAATCAGGCGAAAAGTCATCCACCATAATAACGCGACGACGAAGAGATTTCATTTGCTCTAGTAAGGCCGCTTCATCAGTAGTGATAATTTCTTGCTTTAATGAAGCTGTAATTTTCTCATTTTCTTGTGCAGGAACTTCCCCGGCCTTAACGGCCGCACGTAGTTTGACTTCAACCTTCTCGCATGCGATTGCACATTGCAATGCTTGTTCTAGAGCTCCTATGGGTTCTTCGACAGACATTGGAATATAGATACCTGCAGTTAAACGATTACGGGCTTCTCCCGGGGTCAGCATGAGCTTGACAACTTCGTGACCTAATTTGTCAGACGGAGGGGAGTATGACCGACCCAAAGGGAATATTAGTATTCGTAATTTCCACGCCAAGAATCGTACTGGGAAATTATTTAGCAAGCCGTCGAACGCTTGTTGCATTCGATAGAGCGCATCTTGCATTGACCAATGTAACAGCGGTAAATCAGTCTCAGGGTGATCATCATCCTCAAAGCGTTTTAATGTTGCTGAGCATAAATAAAGCATGCTGAGAATATCGCCTAGACGAGAGGAGAGTTTTTCTTTGCGTTTGAGAGTTCCGCCGAGGACCAACATAGAGACATCGGTAATCAGCGCAAAAGCAGCCGAAAAGCGCGTTAACTGCTTATAGTAGTTTACAGTTTCAAAGTGTACATTGTTGGGCGCGTTTGCTAAGAATGCACCAGTTAGCCCATGCAAAAGACAGCGCACCGCATTACCACAACTAAAAGCGATGTGTCCCATCAGCGCCCGATCAAATTCTGGCAAAGCACGCGCGGTATCCTGGTCATTGGCAGCGTGAATCTCTTTCAGTATATAGGGGTGACAGCGAATTGCCCCTTGTCCAAAAATAATCATGCTACGAGTAAGGATATTGGCGCCTTCTACAGTGATGCTGATAGGAATTTGTTGATAGGCGCGCCCCAGATAATTGCTGGGGCCCATGCAAATACCCTTGCCGCCATGTACGTCCATCGCGTCATTAATTGTTTGACGCGCACGTTCAGTAAGGTGATATTTGACGATAGCAGAAATAACTGATGGTTTTTCGCCGAGATCCACTGCGGCTGCTGTCATCACTCTGGCCGAATCCATCATGTAAGTATTTCCACCAATACGCGCTAGAGCCTCTTCCACACCTTCAAAACGCCCAATGGAAGTTTTAAACTGCACCCGTACTCTGCCGTATGCGCCACTGGTTAGTGTTGCTAATTTAGCCACACCAACACTGGTAGCTGGCAGCGAAATAGCGCGTCCAGCAGCAAGACAGTTCATGAGCATTCGCCAGCCATGACCCACACCTGCACGTTCGCCAATTATCCATTTCATTGGGATGAATACGTTTTTGCCAGAATTGGGACCATTCTGAAAGGCAGCATCAAGTGGAAAATGACGACGACCAATATTAACGCCAGCTGTGCTGGTGGGGATGAGTGCCAGCGTAATGCCGAGATCTTTTTCCCCCCCAAGCAGCTCATTGGGGTCGTATAGTTTGAATGCGAGACCGAGCAACGTTGCTACTGGCCCTAGCGTGATATAGCGCTTTTCCCAAGTAACGTGCATTCCCAACACATCCTGTTCGCCTTCAAATTCGGCACGACAGACAATGCCAAAATCAGGGATTGATCCCGCATCCGATCCAGCGTCTGGCCCAGTAAGTCCGAAGCACGGTACCTCCAGACCTTTTGCCAGGCGCGGAAGATAATAATTCTTTTGATCCTCTGTTCCATAATGTAATAGTAACTCTGCGGGCCCCAGCGAATTTGGTACCATCACTGTTACTGCTGCCGTTCCACTGCGTGAACCAATTTTCATCACCGTTGCAGAATGAGCTAGCGCTGAAAAACCATATCCGCCATATTTTTTTGGAATAATAATGCCGAAGAAGCCGCGACTCTTAATGAACTGCCAGACATCGGGCGGTAGATCATGTAACGTACGGGTAATATGCCACTCGTCTAGCATGGCACACAACTCCTCCACCGGCCCAGCGAGAAAATCCCTCTCCTCGATACTAAGCTCAGGCTTTGGGTATGCTAATAACTTTTCCCAGTTAGGTTTTCCGCTAAATAGATCTCCGTCCCACCATACAGTGCCAGCATCTAAGGCCTCTTGTTCAGTTTGAGAAATTTGTGGCAGGATTCCTCGGAAAATTTTTAACAATCGACTGGAGATAAAGATACGGCGTAGTGGCTGAATCAATAAAACGAGTCCAAGGGTAGTTATTAATCCTAGAAGAAAGAAAGAGAAGAATGGAGTCATGATATTTTCGTATAAAAAATATAGAGTGACTATGTCATGCTACATTAAATTCAATCAAGTGAGTGAGAAATACCAAAACTTAGGCCGTATGCGTCAGACAAGAATTTTTAAACTATGTTCTTTTAGGTGCTCTAGTATTTGCTGTAGTAAATTAGGGGCCAAGCAGTCAAATTCTTTTGATCCTTTCATTGAGCGCAACCAAGTGAGCTGTCTTTTGGCCAGTTGACGTGTAGCAGCAAGACTCAATTTGTTCAGTTCAATCAAATCGATCTGATTGTCGAGGTACATGCATGTTTGTCGGTAGCCAACACAGCGCATCGAAGGAACATCTGTTTTAAGATCGAATTGATTACGAATAGTGCGAACCTCGTTAATTAATCCTAATTCCAACATTTTTTCAAAGCGATCTGCAATGCGTTGATGCAATATTTCACGATTGCTCGGGATTAAAGCAATGTTGATTACACGATAAGGCAGATAAGAGGGCTTTGGTTTCTTGAGTAGTTCGGACATAGGTTTCTCGGCAAGATAGCATACTTCAAGTGCGCGCTCTATGCGCTGACTGTCGGTAGGTTTTATGCGTAATGCGCTAACTGGGTCAAGTTGCTGCAATTTTTTATGCAGCGTCGGCCAGCTGCTTTCTTTTGCCATGGCGTGAATCATTAAACGTGTGTTGGTATTTGCGGGAGGAAGCTTAGACAGCCCCTCCAATAGTGCGTAAAAGTAAAGCATGGTGCCGCCCACCAGCAGTGGAATGTTGCCATTTTTTATGATTTGCTGCATTGCAATTAGCGCATCATTACGAAACTGTGCAACCGAATAACGTTCATCTGGTTCGATCAAATCGATAAGATGATGAGGCACCGTTCTTAGGGATTTTTGGTTTGGTTTGGAAGTACCAATGTTCATGTGTCGGTAGACTAGAGCGGAGTCTACACTAACAATTTCTATTGGCAGGTATTTAGAGATCTCCAATGCAATATTACTCTTTCCACTGGCTGTGGGGCCCATTAGAAAAATAGCGGGCGGATGGTCGGAAGCTTCCCCAGTTTTTTTTATTTGGATTTGAATTGTCATGCGTAAGCAGGGAGAGTAAGTGGATTTGATTTTATGTCAAGAGCGCCCGCTTCCCATTTTTGAATATGCGTTTACGGCAGGCGTCCTCTTATTGTTTCTGATCATGTTGCGCTTTGATAACAGCCTGATCTGATTTGCTGTTATTTGACAAAGTCATTGTACGCTGTATATGGCACGGAATTTAGTTGGGCCAGAGCCTCTCCTAAACAGAGCGCTTGCCGAGAAAGAGAATTAAACGCTATATTCAATTCGATGGCAAGTGGCAGCGATTTCGGTTAGAATCCTAGTCTTCTTTTTAACTCGGACATCGCACTTACGTGGCGATCCCGGTGATACCTCATGATTCTTATTTTACTACCAGACACGCATCCAGATAATCCGGAATATAAACAGCTAATGACACGTCTTGGCAGTCTGCCCGGCATCTCTACACGCGTGCATACTGAAGCTGGCACCGAGCAAGTGTTAACCGAGGTATATCTAATTGGGAATACGAAGGCGCTCTCCTTCGAAGATATGCAAAATTTACCCTGTGTTGATAGGGTGGTGCGAATTTCCGAGGAGTATCGCATTCTTGGGAGGCATAAGAATGATGATCGCCCTACTCACTTTGACTATAACGGGATTCGTTTTGGTCAAGACACATTGCATATTTTTGCTGGATTGTGCGCGGTAGATACGCCAGAACATGTTGAGATGATGATGAAAGCATTACGCGATCATGGCCAGATTTGTACTCGTATGGGGGCCTACAAGCCACGCACTAGTCCATATTCATTTCAAGGCCACGGCAAGACTTGTCTTCCTTATGTGTTCGATTTAGCTGGAAAATATGGAATTAAGGTCATCGCCATGGAAATTACCCACGAATCACATGCGGACGAAATTCGTGAAGCCTTGCATCAAACTGGCAACCCTACTGGAGTAATGTTGCAGATTGGCACCCGCAATACACAGAATTTTGAACTACTGAAAATTGTTGGACGCCAGCAAGAGTTTCCGGTGCTGATTAAACGTGGTTTTGGCATCACTCTAGATGAGTCGCTCAATGCAGCGGAGTATCTTGCCTCTGAAGGAAATCGGAAAATTGTATTTGGCCTACGTGGAATGAAAACCAGCATGGCGGATCCGCATCGCAATTTTGTAGATTTTGCTCATGTACCAGCAGTCAAGCGCTTAACCCGCATGCCAGTTTGTATTGATCCTTCACATTCAGTGGGTGCGCGCACTCGTTCGCCAGATGGCATGCTTGATATTATGCAAGTTACTGCTCAGGGGGTGATTGCTGGAGCCAACATGGTATTGGTAGATTTTCATCCGGTGCCAGGCAAAGCGCTTGTGGATGGTCCACAAGCCCTACTCATAAAAGAATTACCACATTTTCTAGAAGATATTCGTATTGCCCGCGCGGCCTATGAACAGCGCTCGATTCTAAGTAAAAATTATTTGGATGGGTAGTTTTTAGAAAATTTTTAAAGTAACTCGGGAAATCAAATTTCTGAATTCTTAATAAGAGTACGTTGCAACACATCGATCTTGTTGTCCGTATTCTCGATTTTTTTATGCACCCCCTTTTGTGTTGTTGCAGATACTCAGTTTAGTCTGATTGATGATCGTGGACGAAGCATCCATTTAGAGCGCTCTGCCAGACGTATTATCTCGCTTGCCCCCCACATTACTGAATTAATATTCGCCGCCGGTGCAGGTGATAAAATCGTAGGTGTCAGTAGTCATAGTGACTATCCTAATGCCGCTATGCTTGTTCCAAGCGTTGGTGATTCATTTGGGCTAGATCTTGAAAAGATAATCACACTTAGGCCGGATCTGGTAATAGCGTGGCGCAATGGAAATACGCAAGCAGATATTGAAAGAATGGAGAAATTGGGCCTGACAGTATTTGTCACAGAGGCGAGCAAATTAGAAGATATTCCAAGATTGTTAAGAACTACAGGCCGTTTAGCAGGGACATTAATCTTTGCAGAAAAGGCAGCAGATGCTTACGAAAAAGAGTTGCAGCAGATTAAAGAAAAATATGCTCATCGCCAACAAATTAGAGTGCTTCAGCTAATTTGGCACCAACCCTTGATGAGCATAAATGGTAATCATATTATCAGTGACATGATTAATATCTGCGGTGGGGTCAATGTACTTGCTTCGGCATCTTCTTTAGTGCCCGTCATATCTGCAGAAAGTTTGTTGGCAAACGATCCCCAAGTTATTATTAGCAGCGTATCCTTGAAATCTAATGAAATACAAGCAGAAGACCTGTGGAGAAAATTTTCACACATTAAAGCAGTAAAAAATAAACATCTATTTTTTATTCATCCTGATTTGATTCATCGTCAAAGCCCGCGTACACTACTGGCAGTGAAAGCGATTTGTAAAAGTTTGGAGAGCGCTCGACGCGGGTAGCAAAAAATCTTTTTGATCGATGCTACTGAATGATGCAGAGAGAAATTTATTTACCAGTATTTAATCGTATAATATTTTTATGGAAGATAACCCATGATCAGTATAGTGCTAGCAAACCCCAGAGGGTTTTGTGCAGGAGTAGATCGCGCTATTGAGATTGTTGAGCGAGCACTGACTACGCACGGTGCACCAATTTATGTACGTCATGAGGTGGTACATAATCGTTTTGTGGTAGAAAATTTAGAAAAGAAAGGAGCGGTATTTGTCGAAAATCTGGATGAAGTGCCAAATGGCAGCATCTTAATTTTTAGTGCCCACGGTGTTTCTCATGAAGTGCGACGGGAAGCTGAGACACGAAAACTTAAAGTGTTTGATGCCACCTGCCCTTTAGTTACAAAAGTCCATGTTGAAGTAGGAAAGATGCGGAAACTGAACAAAGAGATCATTATGATCGGTCACCAAGGACACCCGGAAGTTGAGGGGACTATGGGACAGGCTGAAAGCGGCATGTATCTAGTGGAAACAGAACAAGATGTGGAGAAATTACAGGTGATGGATGCGAGTAATTTAGCTTATGTTACTCAAACCACGCTATCAGTAGATGACGCTACGCGGGTTATCAAGGCCTTGAAACAGCGCTTTCCAACAATTACCGGACCAAAAAAAGATGATATCTGTTACGCCACACAGAATCGACAAGATGCGGTAAAAATGATGGTCAAGCAATGCGATCTGGTCATTGTAGTTGGCTCACCTAACAGCTCCAATTCCAACCGTCTTTGTGAGGTAGCGCGAAATGCCGGTGTGGATGCATACATGATCGATCGAGCCGAACAGTTAAAGGATAATTGGCTGGAGGGAAAAGTCAAAATTGGAATAACTGCGGGCGCTTCAGCACCGGAAATATTGGTGCAGGAGGTAATTTCACGACTAAAACAAATAGGAAAAGAAAAAGTTGATGGGGAAGTGGTGGTAAGGGAGTTAAGCGGCGTAATTGAGGATGTGGTATTTCCGTTGCCCAAGAACTAACCCAAAAGACCGAGTATCGTTCCAGCCAACTTTTCTGATGCCCCAATTAATATAGACACTTTTAATTTACAATCAGCGCCACGAGGCTAAATAATTTTTAATGTATGGCCCGGTGATCGATAAAAATGCCAGGTTGTTTGTTGTGGTTTTTATAGAAGTTTTTAGATATCAACCTGCTACATGAAACTCCTTTCTGTATTTTTGAAGTAAGTCACTTTCTGCGCGAGGCATAATCTTTGGCAACAGATGTCGTTGTTATAGGCGGGGGAGTTATCGGGCTTGCTACGGCACATGAGTTGTTACGATTGGGCGCACGGGTAACTATATTGGAGCGTAGCTATTGCGGGAAAGAATCTTCTTGGGCAGGAGGGGGAATACTCTCGCCTTTGCTGCCTTGGGATTATCATGATTCAGTAACCCAGTTAGTACAATTAAGCAATAAACTATTTCCCAAATTAGTTGAGGAGTTGCGACAAGAAACTGGCATCAGTCCAGAGTATCAAACCTGCGGCATGCTTGTATTATCTGACGTAAAAAATACTCAAGACGATGCCGTTAAGATTTGGTGTGATCGTAATATTTTTTCTATAAAAAACCTAAGTCCACATGAAATTGTGCCGGAGTTAACATGGGATAAATCAGCATTATGGCTACCAGCGGTAGCCCAAGTGCGGAGCCCTCGCTTTTTGCAAGCATTAAAAAAATCAGTAGAGTTATCTGGTGGCATTATTTCTGAGCATGTCGAAGTGAAAAGCTGGAAGTTTAAGCACGCACACGTTGAATCGGTAATCACTAGCCAGGGAGAGCATGTGGCTCAGCATTATATTGTTGCCGCTGGGGCTTGGAGTCAAGAGGTTCTCAGCGAGTACGCTCTAAAGATGAATGTCTATCCAGTACGAGGACAGATGTTGTTATTTAGAGCCCCATTAGGCCTATTAAAAACAATTGTGTTCCATAATGGTTTTTATTTGATCCCTCGTCAGGATGGACATATTCTTGCCGGCAGCACTATGGAAAATGTTGGTTTTAATAAAAACATCACGAATGATGCGCGGGAGGAATTACTTGCAAAAACGCGTACTTTATTACCGATGTTGACTGAAGAAATGTTGGTTGGTCATTGGGCGGGGCTGCGTCCGGGCTCATACGGTAACATCCCCATCATTAGTCGACATCCCGTTATAACCAATCTTTATCTTAATAGCGGACATCACCGCTATGGCGTAACTATGGCGCCGGGTAGCGCCCATCTTTTATCCAAGACAGTTATAAATAATCTTCCTTCACTTGATTCGGCTCCTTATCATTGGCCAAATTAAATTTTTTGAGGGGTATATTTTTGTTAATTTTCCCTCATGTTTTGTCTATGGAGTGTGAGGTGTTAATATTGAATTAATTCAATATAAGGTACAAGTATTATGGCGGGCCATAGCAAGTGGGCTAATATTAAGCATAAGAAAGCTATCACAGACGCTAAGCGAGGCAAGATTTTTACTCGTCTTATTAAAGAGGTTACTGTTTCTGCGAGATTAGGTGGGGGTGATGTCACGAGTAACCCAAGATTGCGCTTGGCAGTTGATAAAGCCTACGAACATAACATGCCTAAAGATAATATAGAGCGAGCGATTAAGAGAGGTAGTGGGAGTTTGGAGGGTGTAAATTATGAAGAAATACGTTACGAAGGCTATGGCATCAGTGGCGCAGCTGTAATAGTTGATTGCATGACCGATAATCGAGTGCGTACTGTGGCAGATGTGCGTCATGCATTTACCAAGTATGGGGGCAATCTGGGAACTGATGGTTCAGTTATATTTCTGTTTAATCATTGTGGGCAACTATTATTTGCTCCAGGTATTAACGAAGACAAGCTGATAGAGGCCGCACTAGAGACCGGTGTCGAGGATTTGATTAGTAATGAAGATGGCAGCATTGAGGTTATTACTGCGCCGCATGACTTTATCGCCGCTAAGACCGCATTAGAGAAGGTTGGTTTCAAGGCAGAGCTTGCCGGAATGATCATGAAACCGATAAAAGAAACTTTTTTGATGGGCGATGGGGCCATAAAAATGCAAAAGCTGCTAGAAGCGTTAGAAAATATTGACGATGTTCAAGAGGTTTTTACAACGGCAGTGATTGACGAGCGGGCCATTATTTGACAATTGAGAATATTCGCATTCTTGGCATTGATCCCGGTTTGCGCATAACAGGTTTTGGGATTATCGATAAAACAGGAAATAAATTGACCTATGTTAGCAGTGGCCGCATTCGAACATTGGACGATGAGTTATCGCTGCGTTTAAAATCCATCATGGACAATCTCAGCGAGGTTATTAGACAACATAATCCGGATCAGGTCGCAGTAGAGAAAGTTTTTGTCAACATTAATCCGAAGTCTACACTAATGCTTGGACAGGCACGTGGTGCAGCAATTTGTGCGGCGGTGTCAAACAATATTGCTGTTGCTGAGTATACCGCATTGCAAGTTAAGCAAGCCGTGGTTGGTAACGGACATGCAAAAAAAGATCAAGTACAGGAAATGGTAAAGCGGTTACTAAAACTAGCCAGTAATCCTGGTGCAGACGCAGCGGATGCGCTTGCTTGTGCTATCTGTCATGCTCATGGCGGATTGGGATTAGGTGGAATTTCGACAACAGGTTATCGCATGAAACGTGGACGATTAGTATGATCGGCAGAATAACAGGTTTGTTGTTGGAGAAGCGCCCCCCGTTGGTGTTGGTTGATGTGCAGGGTGTGGGTTATGAAATCGATGTACCAATGAGTACATTTTATAATCTACCCGTTATTGGTTCAGAAATTACACTTCATACCCATCTTGTGGTGCGTGAAGACGTTCACTTACTGTTTGGCTTTTCCACCGAAACTGAGCGACAGGTTTTTCGTCAGCTTGTAAAAATTTCCGGTGTGGGTGCAAGAACCGCTTTGGCGGTACTGTCTGGTTTAAGTGTGACTGATCTACACCAAGCTGTAGCAACTCAAGATAGCGGGAAACTCATTAAAATTCCGGGCATTGGTAAAAAAACTGCCGAACGCCTTTTGTTGGAGTTACGTGACAAATTAGACGCCAGTCTAAGTAACAACAATAGTGCAGTACCCGCTCCAAGAGGCAACAATGACGTACTGAATGCATTATTATCATTGGGTTATAATGATCGTGAAGCTAGTTGGGCAATCAAACAATCGCCCCTAGATTTATCTGTGTCAGATGGCATAAGACAAGCACTTAAACTTTTATCAAAAGAAAGGTAGGATGGATGTCTATCCTCAGCACTAAATGATTGAGACTGATCGATTAATTGCCACTGTACCCATTTCTTCTCAGGAAGAAGCTTTGGAACGAGCACTGCGTCCCAAGCATCTGGATGAATATGTTGGACAAGAGAAAATTCGTGAGCAATTGCAGATATTTATTGAGGCAGCTAGAAGACGCAAGGAAGCGCTTGATCATGTCTTGTTGTTTGGCCCGCCTGGGCTAGGAAAGACCACACTTGCTCACATCATTGCAAGAGAAATGAATGTAAGTTTGCGCCATACCTCGGGCCCCGTACTAGAGCGTCCAGGGGATCTGGCCGCACTACTGACCAATCTTGAGCCTAATGACGTACTATTCATTGACGAGATCCATCGTCTTTCCCCGGTAGTAGAAGAGATTCTCTATCCCGCATTAGAAGATTATCAGCTTGATATTATGATTGGCGAAGGTCCTGCGGCTCGCTCTGTCAAGCTTGACCTACCACCTTTTACCCTAGTTGGTGCCACTACTCGTGCCGGGATGCTAACCAATCCATTACGTGACCGTTTTGGCATTGTGGCACGACTTGATTTTTATTCAGCAGAAGAATTAACTAAAATCGTGACGCGTTCGGCAGGGTTGTTAAACGTAGAAATTTCTTCTGATGGAGCAACAGAAATTGCGCTCCGTTCGCGGGGTACGCCGCGCATTGTTAATCGATTGTTGCGCCGAGTGCGTGATTTTTCAGAAGTTAAAGCCGAGGGCCATATCACGCGTGCTGTAGCAGATGCAGCCCTAGCGATGCTGGATGTGGACGTTATTGGTCTTGATGTAATGGATAGGAAGTTACTGTTGACCGTGATGGAGAAATTCGATGGCGGGCCTGTGGGAGTAGATAATCTTGCCGCTGCACTTAGTGAAGAGCGTGATACTATTGAGGATGTCATAGAGCCCTACTTGATACAACAAGGATTTCTTAAACGCACCCCCCGCGGTCGCATGGCCACCAACACCGCTTACCAACATTTTGGAATGGCATTACCGAAAAGTGGATTAAGTCAGGAGCTATGGAGCGAAAAATGAGAATTGCATTAAAAATTGAAAGCTGAAATCGGTACAGGCAATCTAAAGTCTAAGGTCTTTGGAATTCAAGTTCGTGTTTACTATCAAGACACGGATGCGGGCGGAGTAGTTTATCATTCAACCTACCTTAATTTTATGGAACGTGCCCGTTACGAGTGGATGAGGGAACTAGAATTTAATGTCAACTCTTTGGTTCAAATTCAAAAGGTAACATTTATGGTGCATTCACTTAATATTGCGTACTCTAAGCCAGCGATACTGGACGATTTATTGAATATAACCGTGCAGGTAAAGGAGCTCGGCAGGAGTCGCATAGTACTCTTCCAGCAAGTGTTATGCGATCACACCACCTTAGCTGCCGCCACCATTCATTTGGTATGCGTAGGCGCTGACACACTCAAACCTGT
>Ga0208960_1000086_pt1 | contig 47695 bp, 43 predicted proteins | sample GreLakmeON33MSRF_FD_187703 | JGI IMG/M metagenome (GOLD analysis project Ga0208960, IMG submission 187703) | Freshwater lentic microbial communities from great Laurentian Lakes, MI, USA - Great Lakes metaG ON33MSRF (SPAdes) | ecosystem: Environmental > Aquatic > Freshwater > Lake | place: Great... | reverse complement strand
GGCGTTGACGACGAGGTAGATGGGCTTGCCCGACTTACGGTCGAGGAACTTCCACTTCATCCCGGTCGGGAAGCCGGCGCCACCGCGGCCGCGCAGGCCAGAGATTTCGACTTCTTTGCAGACTTCGTCAGGCTTGAGGGCGACGGCTTTCTTAAGCGCTTCGTAGCCGCCGTTGCGCAGGTAGCAGTCGATATCGACCGTGTACCCCGGCTGGCGGAGGTTGGCGTAGATGAGAGGGCGTTCGACGGCGGGCATGGCGCGTAATATTTAAAATTAGCCGTTCCACTCGGGCGTACCGGGCACGGGAGGGTTCTGTCCGTAGGACGGATCCTTGAGCGTGGCCTTGAGCTGGGTGGCGAACTGAACGGCATCTTCGGGCTTTACGTTTTCGTGCATCGCGTGATCGACATGAACGACCGGACCGCAGCCGCAGTCGGCGATACATTCGACAAACTCCAGGGTGAAGTCGCCGTCAGGCGAGGTCTCGCCGCGCTTGCAGTTGAGGGATTGCTCGAGGCTTTCCATCAGTGCGTAGGAGCCGCGCAGGGCGCAGGACAGCGTGCGGCAGACGCGCACGTGGCGGCGGCCAATCGGCGACTGGCGGTACATCGGGTAGAACGTCACGACTTCGAGGACTTGCATCGGGGTCACGCCGACTTGGTCGGCGACCCAAGTCATATCTTCTTGGGTGATGTAACCGCGGTCTTCCTGCACGAGGTGCAGCAGGGGCATCGTCGCGCTACGCTTCTGGGGGTATTGCGCGATGAGGGCGGGAGCTTGGGCGAGCGTCTCAGGCTTGAGAGCGCGGGTGGCCGCCGGAGAGTTAGAGAGTTCTTTCATGTTTAGCGGTCGCATTCGCCCATGACGAAGTCGAGCGAACCGAGGATGGCAGTGATGTCGGTGAGGAAGTTGCCGGGGACGATGGCGGGGAGGATGGAGAGTGAAACGAAACTTGGGCCGCGGATGCGCAGGCGGTACGGCACGCCGCCACCGTTCGAAACGATGTAGAAGCCCAGCGAACCTTTCGGGTTTTCGGCTTCGAAATAAACTTCTCCGGCGGGAATCTGCGGGCCTTCCGTGACGAGCATGAAATTCTGGATGAGCTCTTCCATCTTGGTCATCACCTTTTCTTTCGGGGGAAGGAAAATCTTTTTGGCATCCTCGGCATACCAAGCGCCGCCGGGCATCGCTTTGATGACCTGACGGATGATACGGACCGACTGGCGGAGTTCTTCCATGCGGACGAGATAGCGGTCGAAGCAGTCGCCTTTGGTGCCGACGGGGACGTCGAAGTCGTATTGCTCGTAACCCGAGTAAGGCTTGTCTTTGCGAAGATCGAAGGGGACGCCGGACGCGCGCAGGTTAGGCCCCGTGAGGCCATAGGCCAGCGCGAGCTCCTTGGAAATGGGTGCGATACCTTCGGTGCGTTCGAGGAAGATGCCGTTACGTGTCAGCAGTTTGTCGACTTCGTCGATGGTGCGTTCGACGCCGTCGCAGAAGGCCGAGACTTTGGGGAGCCAGCCGTCGGGGAGGTCACGCGTCAGGCCACCGATGCGGGTGTAGCTGGTCGTGAAACGGGCGCCGGTCAGTTCTTCGAAAAGCGAATAGAGCCGTTCGCGTTCGTTGAAAGTGTACATGAACACCGTCCAGGCGCCGGTATCCATGGCGTAGACGCCGATGCCGAGGAGGTGCGAGGAAACGCGGGCCATCTCGCAGCAAAGTACGCGAATGGCTTCGCACCGTGGCGGCAATTTGAGGCCAGCCAGTTTTTCGACCGCGATGGCGTAGGCCACGTTATTGGCCAATGGGGCCAGGTAATCCAGACGGTCCGTATACGGGACGAACTGATTATACGTCATGTTTTCGGCGATTTTTTCGTCGCCGCGATGCAAGTAGCCGATGACCGGATCACACTTCACGACCTTATCGCCGTCGAGCTCGAGGCTCAGGCGGAGGACGCCGTGCGTGGCCGGGTGCGAAGGCCCCATGTTCAGCGTCATATTTTCCCCGCGCAATTCTTCGGAGCGGGCGGCGACATCGCCGAGAGAAATTTCCTTGGTGATCTTCACGTTAAATCAGGCTTTGGGCTTTTCCTCGTTCCAGGATTGGTCGAGGGCGGAAGGTTCGCCTTCCGAAAAATGTCCGCCGAGCGAAACGAATGGGCCGCCCATCATCGGCGCGGGTTCGACGGTCTGGCCGGTGACTTCGGCGACGTCGGCGGCGGGCAGGGGGACTTCGATGCCGGCGAGCGGGAAGTCCTTGCGGAGCGGGTGATATGGATACGAATCCCACATGAGGATGCGGCGTGGGTCGGGATGGCCGGTGAACGTGATGCCGAACATGTCGAACGCTTCACGTTCATGCCAATTGGCGCCGGGGTGCAGCGAAGAGACGCTGGGTACGCAGTCGCCGAGGGCGGGAACGTGCAGGCGGACGTATTCGCGTTGGGTCGTGCTGAGCAGATGGATGACGACGCCAAAGCGGGTCGAACGGTCTTTCCATTCGACGCCGCAGAGATCGGCCAAAAGATCGAAGCTCTGTTCGTCGCGCAGGAACCGCACCGCCGCTAAAAGATCGGCTGCGGGGATTTCGACGGTCGGCATGTCTTGCGAAGGCAAGACGCGGGCGGAGGGGAAGCGTTGAATGAGAACGGCGGCGTCCATGTCCGAATCAGCTGACGATCTTGGTTTCGACCGTGCGTCCGCGGAAAGTGCGACGGAGCGAGCCGCCTTCGTTCCGGATTTTCTCCTGCAGCAGCATCATCCCGTCGAGGAGGGCTTCGGGGCGGGGCGGGCAGCCGGAAATATAAATATCAACGGGGACGATGTTATCCACCCCCTGCAGCGTGGCGTAGGAGCGGTACATGCCGCCGGTCGAAGCGCAGGCGCCCATGGCAACGACCCACTTCGGTTCGGCCATCTGGTCATAGATGCGACGGACGACTTCGGCCATCTTGTAAGTGACCGTGCCGGCGACGATCATGCAGTCGGCCTGACGGGGGGAGAAGCGCATGACTTCCATGCCAAAGCGGGAGATGTCGAAGCGGGAGCCGCCGGCGGCCATGAGCTCGATGGCGCAGCAGGCGAGGCCCATCGGCATCGGCCAGACGGAGTTGCTGCGGACCCAATTGACGACGGCATCGGCACGGGTGACGATGACTTCGCCCTCGATCTTACTATTATAGCCAAAATCTGATTTAACCATGGTGGTTTCGGGCAAGTTAGGAGAGCACCTCATGGGAGCAAGTGTGAAGGGGCAAAAAGGCCGTTTTTATCGCTTCTAATCGGGGTTGGTAGAATCGGCAGGGGTGTGGACGGAATCTTGCAACTAAACTTAGACGGGCTTGTTATAAGAGGTACCCCATGAAGACGATTTTCCTCCTGCTGGCCGTGCTCGGCTCGGCGGCTACTTCTTTAGCCCGCCAGCCCAACGTGGTGGTGATCTTTATCGATGATATGGGCTATGGGGACATCGGACCTTTCGGGGCGACCAAACAGCGCACCCCCCACTTAGACCGCATGGCCAAGGAGGGCATGAAATTGACCAGCTTTTACGCCACCCCGGTCTGCTCGGTCTCTCGGGCCCAGATGATGACCGGCTGCTACGGCGCCCGCGTCTCGGTCCCCGGGGTCTATTTCCCGGGTCAGTCCGTGGGGCTTAATCCTGCTGAAGTAACTGTAGCCGAGAGACTTAAAGAAAAAGGCTATGTTACCCAGATGGTCGGTAAATGGCACCTGGGGGACCAGCCCGAATTCCTGCCCACTCGGCAGGGTTTCGACCACTACTTGGGCATCCCTTACTCCAATGACATGCTCAAGAAGAGCGCCGAGACCAAGATCCCGGTCGTGCCCCTCCTTCGGGATGAGAAGATCGCCGAGCTGATGGACGGGGAAGGGCAGCGCCGCATGGTCGAGCTCTATACCAAGGAAGCGGTCGACTTCATCGGTCGCAACAAGGACCAGCCCTTCTACCTCTACTTCGCCCACAACGCCGTGCACACGCCGATCTACCCGGGCGCGGCGTTCGCCGGCAAATCCCAGAACGGTCGCTTCGGCGATTGGGTCGAGGAAGTCGATTGGAGCGTCGGTCAGGTGCTCGACGCGCTGCGCGCGCAAGGCCTCGATAAGGATACGTTGGTGGTCTTCACCTCCGACAACGGACCGTGGCTGACCAAGGGCACCGACGGCGGCAGCGCTGGCCCTCTGCGCGGCGGCAAGGGCTCGACCTGGGAAGGCGGCGTGCGCGTGCCGACCCTCGCCTGGTGGCCGGGCCGCATCCCCGCTGGTTCGGTGAACGACGCTGTCGCTGGCACGATTGACCTCCTGCCGACGTTCGTCTCCCTCGCCGGCGGCTCTGTGCCCGCGACGCCGGTCATCGATGGCCGTGACATCACGCCGATCCTCCTCGGTCAGTCCAAGGAGTCGGCGCGCGAAGCTCATTACTATTTCGCCGGATACAATCTACAGGCCGTCCGTCAGGGCCGCTGGAAGCTGGCGATCGCCCCGCAGCCGGAAGGTAATAACCTTAAGAAGAGCCCTAAAATGGCCGACGGGCTGCGTCTTTATGACCTCGATGCCGAGATCGGCGAGCTGACCGACGTCGCCGCGCAGCATCCTCAGGTCGTCGCGAAGCTGAAGGCGCTCGCCGACAAGATTTCGGCTGAAATCGGCGGCAAGGAGCCGACTGCGCGGCGCCCCGCGGGCGAAGTGAAGGGCGCGAAGACGCTTTATCCCACGATTGATTACGTGCCCAACGATGTGAAGAAGGACGATGCGAAGCCGTCCGCCGCGAAGCCGTCCGCCGCGAAGCCGTCCGCCGCAAAGCCCGTCTTACTCGCACAGGCGAAGTCCGGCGACACGATTGCCGCCGCCGTCGCGCCGCAGGTCGGCCAGCGCGCCTTCACCGTAGCCGTCACCGTCGAGACCACGCAACGTGACGCCGTGATTATCGCGCAGGGCGGACTGTACATCGGACATGCGTTATACCTCAAAGGCGGTCGCGTCGCGTTCGCGGTCCGCCATGGCGTGGATGAAGTCGTCGAGGTCCTTTCGCCCGCCGAGGTCAAAGGAAGCTTTACCGTCAGCGCGAGCCTCGCCGCCGACGGCTCGATGAAGCTCGTCGTCGCCGGTCAGGAGGCTACGACGGGCAAGGCTAAGGGCGCGCTGCCGCGCCAGCCCGCCGAGGATTTCTGCGTTGGGCATGACACCGCCAAGCCCGTCGGCGTCTACGGCAAGCTCATCGTCTTGCAGGGAGTCGTCTCTGGCCTCAGCGTGACGTCTCCATGATCTGGCGTCTCTCCCTCCTGCTTGCCACGACCGCGCTCTTCGCGGCCGAGCCGATTCGTCCCTACTTCGGAGCCCGGCCGGGCGCTTTGGAAAAGGCTAAGATCGCGGCCACCACTGACGAAGCCGCCGGCAAGGCGCTGAAGAAACTCATCGCCGACGCCGATAAGGCCTTGGCCGTGACGCCCCCTTCGGTGATGCAGAAGACGAAGGTGCCGCCAAGCGGCGACAAGCATGACTACATGAGTATCGCGCCTTACTACTGGCCTAATCCGGCCACGCCGGACGGGCTCCCGCATGTGCGCAAGGACGGCAAGGTAAACCCCGAGTCCCGTGCTGAAGCCGCCAACGACACCCTGCGCGCGCGTCTGGTCGGCACGACCGTCGAGACCTTAGCGCTCGGTTATTTCTTCACCCGCGACGAAAAATATGCCGAGCATGCGGCCAAGGTGCTGCGCACCTGGTTCCTCGATCCCGCGACGAAGATGACGCCGCACTTTCGTTTCGCTCAGGCGATCCCGGGAGTGAACGACGGCCGTGGTACCGGCCTCATCGAGGCACGCGGCTTGGCCGACGCCGCCGACGCGGCGATCTTGCTCGTGGGTTCCAAGCAATGGTCCACCGCTGACCAGCAGGCGCTCCAAGCGTGGGGCGAGGTCTATTTCGAGTGGCTCCTCGGCAGTAAGAACGGCCAGGACGAACGTGCGGCGAAGAATAATCACGGCACGTGGTACGATGTGCAGGCGGTCAAATGGGCTTTGGTGCTTGGCCGTAAGGACAAGGCCAAGGAAATGTGCCTCGCCGCCGGCCCCGGTCGCATCGGCGGGCAGATCGCGCCGGACGGCAAGCAGCCGCTCGAACTCGTCCGCACCGCTTCGTTCAGCTACTCGTGCTTCAATCTCCTGGCGCTGTCGACGCTCGCCGGGCTGAGCGAACATGCTGGCGTCGACCTCTGGCGGCACAAGACTGAGGACGGCCGTTCGATCCGCGCCGCGCTCGATTTTCTGGTGCCTTATCTTGGTAAGAATCCCAAGCTCTGGACGATGCAACAGATCCACGAGAGCAAGCCCGATGAGGTATTCCCGGTCCTGCGTGCAGCCGCACTCGCCTATGGCGATGACCGCTACGAGTCGCTGCTGAAGGAATATTCCGACCACCGCAGCAAGCGCCTGCAACTCCTCGCACCCCGATGAAGGCTTGGGCGTTCGCTGTCTTGCTGGTCAGTGTCGCCTGGCTCGGCGCTGCCGAAGGCCGGCGTCCGAACGTTCTCGTGATCTTGGCCGACGACCTCGGCTATTCCGACCTCGGCGCCTACGGCGGCGAGATCCCTACGCCCAACCTTGATCGCCTCGCGAAGGCGGGCGCGCGTTTCGAGAAATGCACAACCTCCGCGCGCTGCTGCCCCACGCGCGCATCGCTCATCACCGGCCTGCACCCGCATGAGGCGGGCATCGGCGACTTCGTCACCGCCAAGCCCTCGCCCAAGCGCGGCCCGGCCTACACCGGCCATCTGCTCGATAATAACATCACCATCCCCGAGCTCTTGAAGCAGTCCGGCTACAGCACATGGATGGTCGGCAAGTGGCACATGGGTTCGCCCGGACCGATCCAGCGCGGCTTCGACGCCTACTACGGTTACAAGAACCTCCAGGCGCACTCGAACGATCAATGGGAACCGGCCGCCTACACGCGCTTGCCCGCCGGCACGCCCGCCGAGCTGGCGTATGCGCCTGGCAAGTTCTACGTCACCGACGTCTTCACCGATTACGCCCTCGAGTTCCTGCGGCAGGCACGCGCGACCAAGGACAAGCCTTGGTTCCTCTACCTCGCGCATTCCTCGCCGCACTTCCCCGTGCAGGCGCCCAAGGAATCGATTGACCGGCACATGGCCACGTATCGTCGGGGCTGGGACGTCCTGCGCGCCGAACGCTTTACGCGCATGAAGGCTCTCGGGCTCGTCGCCGCGGACGCCGTGCTGCCGCCACTCTCGATGGTCCCCGTCGAGGCGAACAACGCCATCGCCAACGGTTACTCGGGTAAGCCAAACCCCGCATGGGAAAGTCTACCGGCCGATCGGCGCGAAGACCTCGCGCGCCGCATGGCCACCTTTGCCGCGATGGTGGAGCACGTCGACCAAGGCGTCGGTCGGCTCCTCGCCGACCTCGAGCAGCACGGCGAACTCGCGAACACCCTGGTCGTCTTTACTTCCGACAACGGCGCCTGCTACGAATGGGGCCCGTTCGGTTTCGATGGCGCCTCGCGCGTAGGTCGCACCGACCTGCATGTCGGCGAAGCCTTGGCCGGCATGGGCCAAGCCGGCACGCATTCCTCGTATGGCTCCGCGTGGGCGAACCTCGGCAACACGCCGCTCAACCTGTACAAGCACTTCTGCAACGAAGGCGGCATCAGCTCGCCGCTCATCGTCGCCTGGCCCGCGAAATTAAAGCCGTCCACGGGTTGGATTCGTTCGCCGGCGCACGTGATGGATCTGCTCCCCACCGTCGCCGCCGCCGCTGGCGCGACGTATCCAGCGGAGAGGGCAGGGAAGCCCATCTTGCCGTCTTCGGGACGGTCTTTGCTGCCTGACCTGCGAGGTGAGGCGACGCCGGACCGCGGCATCCCGACCGCCCATGAAGGCGCGCGCGGCTATCGCCTCGGCGATTGGAAGATCGTCTGGGGTAAGCGCCAGAGCGCGCCCGTCACGTGGCAGTTATTCGATCTTTCGATGGACCCATCCGAGCAGCATGACCTCGCCGCCCAGCGGCCGGAGAAGCTCAAGGAACTCGCGGACGCGTGGATGGCTTGGGCCAAGCGTTGCGGAGTCGACCTGGGTTCGAGTAGTTCATAAAACTTTTCATCTTTACCGAGGACCTTCTTGAGGAAGTCTTTCATGGATTGGGGGTGCATGGTTTCAATGCATCCCCGGACAGGGGTGCAAGCACAGTTCGTAACAATTCCGTAACCTTTGTAACATTGGATTGTTACAATTAAGCCGCTATTGTCACAATATTAGGGGCTATTTCGTCACAAACTTAAGACATTTTCGTCATTAAATCGTCACTCAAACGAGATAAAGTCATTGGACATGGAAGACCCAACGACTGTCGCGCTCAAGCCCTCTCATAAGATCCACTTCCGGACGCTAGTGCTGTCCGATTTGCACTTGGGGACGAAGGACGCTCAGGCTCGCGAGTTACTCGATGTGCTCCGTGGCATCCGTTGCGACAAATTAATCTTAAATGGTGACATCATCGACCTCTGGTCTCTGCAGCGTAAGAACCACTGGTCGCCGGCCCACACGGCCGTCATCCGCCGCATCATGAAGATGTCGGAGAAGGACGGCACTAAGGTCGTCTACCTGCGCGGTAACCACGACGACTTTATCCGCCGCCTGATTCCGCTCGTGCTCGACCGCATCGAGCTCGCCGAAGAGCACATCCACGTCGCCCAAGACGGACGCAAATATCTCTGCATTCACGGTGATGCGTTCGACACCGTGACCGTGAAGATGCGCTGGCTCGCCGTCATCGGCGACATCAGCTACCAAGTCCTCCTCGACTTGAACCGCGTCTACAACCGATGGCGCGCCTGGCGCGGTAAGGAGTATTTCTCCCTTTCCCAGGCCATCAAGGCCAAGGTCAAGACCGCGGTGAGCTACATCTCGAGTTTCGAAGAACATCTCCAGACCTTGGCCGCCCGACGTGGCTGCGAAGGCGTGATGTGCGGGCATATTCATAAGGCCGAAGATCGCATGATCGGTAACGTGCGCTACATCAATTCCGGTGACTGGGTCGAGTCGCTGACCGCGGTGGTGGAAGAGGACGACGGGCGCCTGCGCGTCGTTGACCGCCAGGAACTCTTGCAGCGTATCGCCGAACGCCGCGCCGCCTTCGAGGCCGCCAAGGGCGGTTCGCCCGCGCCCGACGGCGAGGCCAGCGATACAATAGCCTTCGTCGCTTAATGAGCGTCATCCCCGTCCTCACGGCTGGATTCGGAGAAGGACATAATGCCGCGGCCCGCTCGATCATCGAAGCGCTGGGTCACCAGCAAGGCGTGACCGGCGAACTGCACGACCTCTTTTTGTCGGCCTATGGCCCCGATAAGGCGAAGAGCCAGCGCGATAGTTATATCGGCGTCGCGAATAAGTACCCGCGCCTCTGGGGCTGTATGTATTCGGCACTCGACCGCCTGCCGCTCGTTCGCGCTTCCCTCCCGTTCGTGCGACCGGTTGAGAAGGCGCTCAACACTTTGCTCGATGAGAAGCGGCCGCCGGTAGTGGTGTCGGCTTACCCACTTTATAATTACATGATGGCTCGCCGCTGGCATCGCGACGATCCCGCGCGCCCGCGCTTAATCACCGTCGTCACCGATTCCATCTCCGTGAACCGGGCATGGCATCGCGCGCATTCGGACTGGTATGTCACGCCGAACCAGGCCACGGCCGACGTCATGATCCGCCAAGGCGTGCCCGCCGCCAAGGTTTTGCCGTATGGTTTCCCGGTTTCCTCGCGCCTCGCTGCACGCTCCTCGGCCAAGGCTGGGGAACGCCCGCGCGTGCTGCTGATGCTCAATCCAGGCAAGCGTGATGCGGTCGAACTTGCGACGGCGCTATCGACGCTCGGACTCGAGCTCACGATCACCGTGGGCAAGGACGCTTCCTTCAAGGAAGCCGTCGAACGCGCCGTCGACGGACGTGCCGAAGTGCTCGGTTGGACGGATCGGATTCCGCAACTCATGCTTTCGAGCCATCTCGTCGTCAGCAAGGCCGGGGGGGCGACGACGCACGAATGCGTTGCCGCGGGGGTGCCGATGATTGTCACGCAGGTAATTCCTGGGCAGGAAGCGGGTAACGGTAGATTGATCACCGAGCATGACGCGGGCGCCTATGGTCTGACGCCCGCCACCGCCCGTTCGATTATTGCGGAAGCCTTCGCCGGCGACTGGACCCTCTGGAAGAAATGGAAAGCATCAGTCGATGGGCTCGGTGATGCGGGCGGTGCTGGGCGGGTCGCTGAACTCGTGGAGCGCGAAGTTGCGGTGGGGTCGAAGAGGTAGGGATGCGATGACATCGCCTCCGCTTGTAAGGTAGGGCTGACCACCCTTGGTCAGCCGCGCGGTTGAGCGGGGCACTCACCTACCCAACTCATCAAGGAACGGACGCCACGCAGTGGCGCCCCTACCCATTAACCGCGCGCTTCTAGATAAGCCTGCACTTCACCGGCTAACTTATCGCTGACGCCGTTGACTTGCGCGAGTTCCTCGAGAGTGGCCTTACGAAGTTTCTGGATGGTGCCAAATTTCTCGAGCAGGGCTTCTTTACGCTTGGGTCCGAGGCCAGGCATTTCGTCGAGGATTGATTCGCGTAATTTCTGGCTTCTCAGGTCGGCATTGAAATTATTGGCAAACCGGTGCGCTTCATCGCGGATCCGCATGAGCAGGGCCAAGCCGACGTCGTGGCGGGGTAATTTTAATTCACGGCCATCCGGGAAGACGATGGTCTCCTCGCGTTTGGCCAAGCCGATCAGGGGTGGGGGCGTAAGGCCTTCGGTTTTGAAAGCTTCCAGGGCGGCACCGACTTGGCCAAGGCCGCCATCGATGATGACCAGCTCGGGAAAGCTACGGCCTTCGCGGGCCAATCGGGCGTAACGTCGCCCAACGACTTCCTGCATGGCCCGAAAATCATCGTTTCCTTCGAACGATTTTATCTTGAAGCGACGATAGCCGGCCTTGTCGGCCCGGCCGTCCACGAAACGCACCATCGAGGCGACGGCCAGCGTGCCTGAAATATGTGAAATATCAAAACACTCCGCCGTGGCGGGGGCGCGCGTCAGATTGAGCACGACAGTGAGTGAGGCCAGCGCTTCGGATTCATCGCGCCGCGGGAGTGGATTGTCGCGCAAGAAGCGGCGGGACTTCTCCGTCGTGCGCTTCAAGGCATCGAGCAAGTCGCGCAAACTGGCGGCTTTTTCATAATCGCGGGCGGCCGCCGCCTCGCGCATGTCTACTTCGACTTGCTCGGCCCACGCCACGGCTTTCCCGTCAAGGAATGCGCAGGCGGCGGTGACCCGAGTGCCGTATTCTTGGACCGTCACCTCGTTGGCGAACTTCTGGATTTCAGCCCGGGCGTCATCGTAAAGCTTCCATCGGCCGTCGGGAAGCAAGGCGGGCGAACTATCGGTGAGTAGGATCCCGAATTTCTTCTTCATCTCCGTCAGGGCGCGGCGGACGGCTTGCTGGTGAGGGAAGGGGCCAAAATAGCGGCAGGAGTCGCTGGTCCGGGCCCGGACGATGCGGAATTTGGGAATTGGGTCGGCGAGGTCGACCCGGACTTGGGGGAATTGTTTGTCGTCGCGGAAGAGGATATTCCATTTGGGACGCCAGCGTTTGATAAGTTTTCCCTCCAATAGGAGCGCTTCCGTCTCGGAGCGAACCTCATGCCATTCGAGGTCTTGGACGGTGTCCATCATCGCTGCCACCTTGGGCGTCATGCGCATCCGGGGCATAAAGTAGGAGGCGAGGCGCTTTTTGAGGTCTTTGGCCTTGCCAACATAAACGACCCCCCCGGCGACATCCTTCATCAGGTAGACGCCTGGGGTGTGAGGAGCACGCCTGGCCTTCGCCTTGGGTGAAAGTTCTTCCCGGTCAGTTTGCATTTTTAATCTAGACTGATAACTCTGCACGGGTCGCCCCACCTCGCAAATGCAATCATGCCCTAATCGCCCCCGCCAAGTTCTTGTCATTAATGTCGGCGACGAGTTGTTAGACGGCATCCGCGAGAACGGACATTTGCTATGGTTGGGTGAACACTTGGCCCGCCGAGGTTTGCCGATTACGCGTTCCATCATCGTCCGCGATAACGCCGCCGAAATTGCGCGAGAAATCGGTGCCAGTTGGGGCGCCTATGATTTGGTCGTAACAACGGGAGGGATGGGGCCGACTTCGGATGATCACACCCGTGCCGCCGTGGCCGCGGCGCTGGGCGTTAAACTGGTGCATTCGGCTCCGGCGGAAGCCGCCCTGCGTAAACGTTTCAAACAAATCTCGCGCACCGTAGCGGACGCCGATTTAAGCCAATGCTCGATCCTAGATGGAGGAGAAATATTAACTAACCCCAACGGGACGGCGCCAGGAGTATTTTTCCATCGCGACGGAAGTACGCTCGTGATGTTACCTGGTCCGGCCTTGGAGTTGAGGCCGATGTTTGAAAATGAAGTCGTGCCGCGTCTGCGTAACGTCGGCTGCGCTTGTGAAGGCGAAGCCTATGTGCAGGTGCGCACGTTCGGCCTCGGCGCCGTGCCGCTGGAGGCCATCGTGCGGCCATTACTCGGCCCAGGTATGGTTCTGACTTTCGGGACCCATACCGGCGTGGTGGATGCCCGCATCGCCTCGGGCGGCAGTGGCGTCACCGCCGAACAGCTTTGCGACGTCGCCCGTAAGGTCCGTGATGCCGTCGGGCACGACTTTGTTTGTACCGGCCATGCCAGCTTGGCTTCCATCGTGGTGGAGCAACTGCGGTGTATGGAAAAGACCGTCGCCTTGGCCGAGTCCTGCACGGGCGGATTACTTTCGAATGCTTTCACGGATGTTCCAGGAGCGTCCAAGGTTTTTGCGGGGTCGGCAGTTTGCTACGCCAACGATGCTAAGATGAACTTACTGGGGATTCCCGAATGCCTATTGGTGCAGCATGGTGCGGTTTCGGCTGAATGCGCGGAGGCGATGGCCTCGGCGGCGGCGGAAAAATTTGGCTCCGATTACGGCGTGGCGGTGACCGGTTTCGCTGGCCCAGATGGCGGGACGGCAGCCGACCCCGTGGGGACGGTTTACCTAGGTTATGCTTCGCCGAGCGGCGTCTGGTCGCGGCGGCTTTTCGTTTCCGGCGATCGCTTGCAGGTCAAGGTCCGGGCGGTGAATACGGCTCTGGATTGGATGCGACGTAATTTGAATAAATATTGCGTCGAGGATTTGATTCAGGGGGCTTGAGCCCAATCGTCGTTCCGCCCCCCCGGTGTTTTTGGGGCATGTGAAGCACAAAGGATTGCCAGAACCCTCGTTGGGGCGAAATTAATGAGCGAATGCCAGCCTTCTTCGCCATTGTCGCCGGGAAAGACGAATACCTCGTCGATCGGGACGCAAGGGCTTTTTATGATAAAGCCAAGGCGGCGGCCGGCGCGGCTGCGGAAGCTGAGGTGATTTCGGGTGTCATGATTAGGGTCGAAGACGCCCGCCCCATCGAAATCCAATTCTCCGAATCGGTGAAGACGCTTTCCATGTTCGGCGGCAAGCGCGTCATTTGGTTGCGCAACTTCAATTGGGTTTCGGACTCCAAGCAGGCCAGATCTCTCGAGGTGAAGGAAAGTCTCCAAAATATCTTACAAGTCGCGACGGAGGCCTCGGATGAGGTTTCGATTATCATTTCGGCGACGCCCTATGACGGCCGTCGCAAGGACCTCACGGAACTAAAAAAGGTCGCGAACGAATTTGTGGTCCATGCGTCCGCCGCCAAAGGTTTCTTCGATAAGACCGACCCGCAGGCCGACCTCCAAGAGGATCTGGCCGTTAATCATTTAAAGTCACTAGGCGTAAAATTTGAACGCGGAGTGCCTGAGGCCATCATTGGTCGGGTGGGGCAGTCCACCCGGTTGGTCTTAGGTGAGTGCGAAAAACTTGCGACTTACGTGGGGGTGGGCGGCACCATTAAGGAGACGGATGTCCTGCTGCTGGTCCCGACTTTTGGGGAAGGTGATTTCTTCGAGCCCGTCGAGGCGCTGGCCATGCGGGATTTAAAATGGTCGCTGGCGGCACTCGACCGATATTTTTTCAACGAAGATTCGAGCCGGCCTTTGTTAGCGGCTTTGCAGAATCGCCTTCGTCTGCTTATCCAGATTCGTTGCCTCGTCGACTCGGGTGACTTCCGGGTGACGGAAGCGGGTTTGCCGAAGGGGCAATTCGAAACCGCCAGTGGGCGGCATGGGCCGACTTTTGGTTCGGCCGCCAAATCGAGCGCCAACCTCTTTTCCCAGAACGCCTGGTATATAAGCAATAAGGTAGCTCCGATGGCCGCCCGCTATTCTTTGGCTGAATTGGTCGACCTACAATTGGCCTGTGGGGCCTGTTTCGACGCCGCCAATCGAGGGCAAGATGAGGTCGCCGTCCGGGCGATGACCATGCGGGCGCTTGCCGTCCGGCGTTCTCCCTGATACAAACTAAGACCTTTCCGATGGAACAAGATATCGTCCCTAACGTCCTCGCCGATCGCTACGCTTCGCCTGCGATGAAAGCCATCTGGTCCATTCGCGGCCGCGTAGTCCTTGAACGTGAATATTGGATCGCCGTCATGAAGGCCCAACGCGACCTTGGCTTGGAAATACCCGCCGCCGCTCTGCAGGCTTATGAAGACGTCAAGGCGCAGGTTAACTTTGAATCCATCCGCGTCCGCGAAGAAGAAACCCGGCACGACGTCAAAGCACGCATCGATGAGTTCTGCGCCCTTGCCGGTTTTCAGCACGTCCATAAAGGACTGACGAGTCGCGATCTCACGGAATCCGTGGAACAGCTGCAAGTTTTCCGTTCGCTCCAATTGATTCGCGCGAAAGCTGTCGCCGCCTTGGCGGCCTTAGCTCGCCGGGCTCAGGTGGATCGCGACGTCTTGATCGCAGCTCGGACACACAACGTCGCTGCGCAACCGACCACGGTAGGGAAGCGCTGGGCGATGTTCGGCGAAGAATGCCTGCGCGGTGTATCGCAACTGGATGGGGCTCTCCACGATTTCGCGGCCCGCGGATTAAAGGGCGCGGTCGGTACGCAGCTTGACCAACTTACGCTCTTTGGCGGTGATGCGGCCAAGGTCGCCGCCTTGGAGGCCCGCGTCTTGGTTCACCTCGGCATCCCGCATGTGCTCGGCGCAGTCGGGCAGGTTTACCCTCGTTCGATGGACTTTGAAGTTGTCTCGGCTCTTTTGTCGGCAGCCTCGGGACCATCTTCTTTTGCGAAGACCTTGCGCTTGATGGCGGGGCATGAGTTGGCGAGCGAAGGCTTTTTGCCTGGTCAAGTAGGCTCTTCGGCGATGCCGCACAAGATGAACGCCCGCACCTGCGAGCGCATCAATGGCTTCCACATTATTCTTCGTGGTCACGTGGCCATGGCCGCTTCGTTGTCCGGCGACCAGTGGAACGAAGGCGACGTTTCCTGCTCGGTCGTTCGCCGCGTGCTTTTGCCGGATGCTTTCCTGGCGATCGACGGCCTGCTGGAAGCTTTCCTTACCGTGCTCGGGCAGATGGAAGTCAATCGCCCGGTGATTGAACGCGAATCAAGTCATTACCTGCCGTTTCTGCTCACCACCACCTTCCTGATGGAGGCGGTGAAGGCTGGGGCTGGGCGTGAAGCGGCGCACGAAGCGATCAAGGAGCACGCCGTCGCCGTGGCGCGCGACCTGCGAACCGGTAAGATTGATAAGAACGACCTCGTGGACCGACTGGCCGGGGATAGCCGACTGAAGCTACCCAAAGCCCTCTTGGTCAAAGCGGTGACCAAGGCCGGCGAGCTCACGGGAGCAGCGGGCGCTCAGGTCGACACTTTTGTTCGCCTGACCGAGGCCTGGGTCCAGAAGGTGCCCGAGTCGGCTCAGGTGAAGGCTGGACCTATTTTATAGGGCTAAAGCAGGGGCGGGGCGGGGTAGAGGGTTTTCCGTGTTGCCAAGGGGCGGGGTGCTTCCCACAACCCACTTTTCAACCCGTTCCAACCATGTCCTCCCTACAAGGCAATCTTCTCGTCGCGCAAAGCGGCGGCCCCTCCCCAGTCATCAACGCTAGCCTCGCCGGGGTTATCGCTGAAGCCTTGAAGCATGAGGACGAAATCGTCGAAATTTACGGCGGGTTGAATGGCATCCAAGGTATCCTCAATGAACAGCTTATCGACTTGGCCGCTGAATCCCAGCAGACGTTACGTGCCCTGAGTCACACGCCGGGCGCCGCCCTCGGTACCTGCCGCTATAAGGTGAAGAAACAGGAAGACTTTGACCGCATCCTGCAGGTCTTCGAAGCCCATAACATCCGCTACTTCCATTACATCGGTGGCAATGATTCGCAAGATACCGCCGCCAAGATTGACGCCCTCGCTAAAGAGCGTGGCTACGAACTCCGGGTCGTCGGCGTACCTAAGACAATCGACAACGATCTACCTTTGACGGATCACTGTCCGGGCTTCGGTTCGGTGGCTAAACATATCGGCGTCACCGTCCGCGAGTTGTCGCTCGATAACGCTGCCATGGGCCAGAACGACTTCGTTTCCATCCTTGAAGTCATGGGTCGAAATGCAGGTTGGCTCGCCGCCTCCTCAGTCCTCGCCCATCGCAAGGAAAAGCGCGATGACCGCAATCCTTCCAATACGCACTACGGTTGCAATGCGCCCCACATCGTGCTCTTGCCTGAAGTGCCTTTCAACGCCGACAACTTCATCCGCCGGGTCGAAGAAGTTTTGAAGAACAACGAACACTGCTTCGTTGTCGTCTCCGAAGGCGTGCAAGACGCCACGGGTAACTACCTGGGCGCCGATACCGCAAGTACGGATTCTTTTGGGCACGCCGTACTCGGTGGCGCCGGTGAATACCTTCGCTCGCTCGTCGAAGAACGGTTTGATGGCGTGAAGGCTCGATCTTCCAAGTTGGGCATCACCCAGCGCGCGGCTTCTCATAACGCTTCGAAGACCGACGTTGATGAGGCTGAGCTCTGCGGTCGCGAGGCCGTCAAGGCGGCGATCAACGGCGAGTCCGGCAAGATGGTCATCCTCGCCCGCTCCGAAAAAGAGAACTATGCGGTCCATACGCTTTTGGCCCCTCTGAACGAGATTGCCAACGGAGTTAAGGTCTTCCCGGAGAAATGGATCGGCGAAGACCGTATGTCCATTCACCCTGATTTTATCCGTTACGCACTCCCCCTCATTCAGGGTGAATTGCAACTTCCTTACGATCAAGGGCTTCCAAAATACGCTCAACTTTCGGCTAATCTGGTGCAGCGCCGATTAGACAAGTACGTTACGGTCTGAAGGCCGTTTTAAGTCGAAAAGGCCTACTCATTTTGGGTAGGCCTTTTTTGTTTACGGATTGCAAGCCGGGGGGTGCTCTTCAATTCTCTTACTCCTATCTAAAACGTATCCATGCGAAATCTTTTTAAGCCAGTCACTTTAATCCTCATCGCTCTTTTTCCTGCGCTGGTTTCGGCGGCTTTGCAGAACGGTAAAGTCGAGGTTGGTTTGGTCAAGGGTACCGCCACGCTCATCGATCCGCAGGCGGCAAAGAAGGCCCTCGCCTCTGGTCTGGTTTTTCAAGAAGGGTACACTGTTGAGACGAACTTACAATCAACCGCTGAACTCATCCTTTCGAATGGTTCTACTTTGATTGTCAGCCCGAATACGTTGCTGGAGGTTCGGACATTCAAACAAGTCTCTTCCAGTTTAATCATCGAAGGTTCTTACCAAAAGCTCGACAGAGAGCCCAGTCCTTCGGTTACGGAGATTGAGGTCAAACGCGGTAAGGTTCTCGGCGAAGTCCGAAAGCTGAATCCGATGTCCTCTTATACGATCAAGACTCCCGTCGGCGTCGCTCGTATTCGTGGTACGCTTTACGAAGTCGGATACGAAGAGGATAAAAAAGGTATGGCAACTATGACCGTCGGTTGCGTCCGCGGTTCAGTGGAAGCCACGGTCTTTGCTTCGAGCTCTGGTCCTATTTCGGTGGCGCCAGGTCAGCAGGTGACTGCCACGGCTCCCGCCCCGCCGATTCTTGTTGGTAGGACGGACATTGGTGATGCCGAAGAAAAGCCCCCTGGTACCGCTGCACCGGCCGCTGGTACCGCTGCGCCGGCCGCTGGTACCGCTGCGCCGGCCGCTGGTACCGCTGCCGCCCCAGCCGCTGCTGAGCCAGCCCCGCCTGCTCCCCCTGTGGCGCCTGTCACTATTACGAGTTCGGTTATGGATTCCAAAATGTTGAGTTCATTTGCGCAGGCTCTGGCCACATCGACTTCTCTTCCTCCGTCGGTCGCTCAAGAAGTTAGTGCCCAAGCGACACTCGCTCCACCGCCAGTTGAGGTAAAGCCTGCTGCCGCCCCAGCTGCCGATGGAACCGCCGCCCCAGCTGCTGCCCCCGCTGCCGATGCAACTGCCCCCGCAGCACCAACTACGACCGCACCTTCGGCTCCCGTGTCGACTTCAACCGGTGGCGGTGGCGGAAGTGCGATTGATCAACTTGTCCAAAAAATTACTGATACGGTGCAGCAGAATGTAGAAAAAGCCGTCCAGACTAATCCGTCCGGTACCGGAGGTTAATTTCCCGATTTTAGTTTTATGGGATTATTTTTTAGACCATTTCTGATTGCAGCCCTCGCTGCTTTGCCTGGATTGGCCAGCGCTGCTTTGCAGAATGGCAAAGTCGAGGTCAGCCAGGTTTCCGGCCAAGTCACCATAATCGATGCGACTTCGCATCGTAAGGCCCTGAGGGTTGGCACCGTCTTTCAGCAAGGCACCCAGGTCATCACGGACGCTAATTCTTCGGCAGAACTTCAGTTATCGAACGGTTCGACAATTTTGATCAGTCCGGATTCACATTTGGAACTCCGTACTTTTAGGCAGGTGCCTTCACGTGATATTGTGGGAAGCGACTATCAGAAGGTCAGCAAGGAGCCCAGCCCCTCGGTGACCGAAGTGATGCTTTTAAAGGGGAAAATCGTCGGCGAAGTCAGGAAATTGAATCCTTCATCCACCTATACCGTTAAGACTCCGGTAGGTTTGGTGGCTATTCGCGGCACGGTTTATACGGTCGAATGCGGCAAATCTAATACCGGCCTTGATAAGGTTGAGGTGGAATGCGTGCGCGGCGCCGTTGAGGCGACGATTTATGAATATGGCATGGGTCCGGTGGCGATTCCTCCTAGCCGTCGCTTAACGGCCGTCGTGACAGCCATTATGGATCCGGTTTTGAACCCACCCAACCTCGTTGCGACTAAGTTGCCTGAATTAGGACGCAATATTGCCGCGGTCGAAGTCTACATGGCCGAGATGAGCTCGGTACAGCTCCGTGATCTCTCAGCAAATTTGGTAAAGTCATCTTCATTGCCTCCGGAAGTTTCGGATGGCATCGAGGATATAGCTAAAAAGGCCCCTGCTAGTCCGGACGCTCCTGCTGAAATCAAGAAAGACGTTCCGCCCGTGCCGCCTTCGATCAGCCACATTCCGCAGTCAAATACTCCTAGTTCTGGCTCTACTGGGCCAGTCTTGCAGCAGATTCTCGATAACGTGCAGAAGCTCGTGGAAAAGAACGAGCAGCCTAATCCATCGCCGACGGCTGGCTAAGCGGGCTTTGGCTTTATCCGCCCTAGATGGTGTAGGGTTGTCCAGATGTTTTCTCCGCTCGCTTTAGCGTCGGCGGGTTACCATCATCTTTTCATGCCGATTGCCGGAAAGTTTATCACCCTTGAGGGGGGCGAGGGGGCAGGTAAATCTACCCAAGTGGCTCGCTTGGCTGAGCGGCTTGAAGCCAAGGGTGCGACGGTTTTGCGCCTCCGCGAGCCGGGGGGGACCGCCTTAGGCGAGCAAATGCGGGCAGTCTTGAAGCAGCCCGGATCGATGATCGTCCCGCAAGCCGAAGCGCTGCTCTTTGCCGCCTGTCGGGCTCAGCTTGTCAGTGAGGTCATCGTACCAAGCTTAGCCGCCGGGTCTGTCGTCCTCTGCGACCGGTTCATTGATTCGACGGTGGCTTATCAAGCCGCTGGTCGCGGCTTGGAACGAAACCTCATTGATGCCGCCAATCGACTGGCGTGTGGCACGGTCTATCCGGATCTGACCATCCTGCTCGACCTCGATCCAGCGCATGGCCTTGGCCGGGCTTCTTTGCGAGATCATGGAAAGCATGATCGTTTTGAGGGTTTAGAGGTTGGCTTTCATCAACGGGTCCGGGCGATGTATCACGCACTGGCCCAAGCAGAACCCCAGCGATTTTTCGTGGTCGATGCTGCGCAAACTTCCGAAAAAATCTCCGAGACAATCTGGCATGAAGTCCAACGCCGTTTCCTCTGACCTCGCGGACTTGCCCGCCTTGAAGGTTCTTTTGCGTGCTCGTGCCGAAGGCCGGATGCCGCATGCCGTCTTATTGACGGGGGCGGACGATGCGTTACTCGAAAAAGCGGCGGAGAAATTGGCGGCCATTCACCTGGACGATCCAAGCCCCATTGAGAGTCCGGACTGCCGTGTTCTCCGTCCTGCGAAAAAATCGCGACGTATTAATATCGAGAGCACGCAGCAGGTGGTCGCTGGGCTTCGTCTGACCTCTGTCGGCGCGCGGAGGGTTGTCATCGTGCATGAGCCTGACCGGTTCGAATCTTCGGCGGCGAATGCTTTTCTTAAGTCATTGGAAGAACCTCCGCCGGGCACCTTGATCATCTTACAGACGACAAATTACTACCGCGTCATGGCCACGATCCTGAGCCGTTGCTTACGTTTCCATCTTGGCGGGCAGGCTTCAGCGGTTACCGATCCGGCTTGGTTGGACTGGCTACGGGAATTCGATCGACTGATGACCAGGATGGTGAACGGCCCAAGCAGCCCGACTTCTCGCGTATCGGAGGTATTTATCCCCCTGTATGCCTTATGCGCCCGTTTTGAGGTTTTGCAGGAACTCTTTGTCGACGAAGCCCTGAAAGATGCGCCACCGCCACCGCCTACCGATGACGACGAGGATGAAATCGAAGAAGCCCATGAGTCGTCGGTACGCCGGGGGATCCGGCATCGAATGTTGGTTTCAATTGAAGAACGGCTCCGGCTTATGGTTCGTGCACATCCGGAGTGTGGGGCCCAGGTCGCCTGGGCCGTAGAATACCTGGAGGAGGCCCGCGCCCGGCTCGAACTTAGTTATCAGTCGGTGGCTGCCCTGGAGCAGTTTTTCCTGCAAACACTGAGAACCTTCGCGGTCCGCGTCCGCCCGGAGACTGTCGGCTTACGATAGTCCCGCTGCCACTTGAAACTTCACCCCCCTAAAGGAGTTACACTTTAAAGATGTCCCAGGAAGAGCCGCTACTCCCCGATGATGTGGAGGATAAGAGGCTGATGCTTTTAGTGGCAGGCGGGGACGACGATGCGCTCCGGCTTTTGGTACATCGTCATCACCCCCGCTTGGTTGGCTATTTGCGGGGCGAAGTAGGCTCGCAGGCCACGGCCGAAGAGTTGGCCATGGAGGTTTTTATCCGGCTGCATCGGGCGGCGAATCGCTGGCGGCCCGAGGCTAAGCTCAGTACTTACCTGATTCATATCGCCAGGAATCTGGTTCTAAACGAATGGCGGCGGCGCGGCCGTAAGCCAACCACGGCTCTGGATTCCACCCCGGAGCCCGGCGATCATAGCCAAACTTCCGCCCGTCGACTGAACGAGCTTGATGAAGCCTTTCAGCGGGCGATTGCGCAGCTTCCCCCCGAGCAGCGGACGGCTATCCTCTTGGTCGTGCAGCAGGAACTGGCCTACGAAGATATCGCCGAAATCATGGATGCACCTGTTTCTTCGGTCAAAACTTGGATACATCGCGCTCGTGGCCGGCTGCGCGAGCTCCTCAAAGACTTTTATGGACCCGCTTAATCTCTGCAACTTCGCCGTTCCTACGGTGTTTAACCTAACGAACTGAACTATGGATAACACTAACCCATCCACCTTCGAACGAGACCTCTCGGCCGCGCTAAGTCGCAAGGCCGCTGTGGTGGTTCCTGGGTTTGCGGACCGAGTGGTCGAGGGTGTCCAAGTTAAACGCCGTCGCGCCAACGTAATCCGTTGGAGTTCGTGGATCACCACCGCCGCAGCCGCCTGTTTCTTCACCGTTTTCCTCACTAAAGAACCTTCGGAAGAGTCTTTGATTAAACAGACCCACGCCCTGCTCGCCAGCGATGAGTCCGCCCAATTCAACGAAATCTTAGGCTTGGCCAATGATCTTTCGGTCTTAGCCCCCGTCATCGAGAAATCTACTTTGGTGGATGTCCTCACGTCTCCGGGCTCTTGATCTCCATGAAATTCACACCTCTTTTTATTGCGCTGGGCTTAGCCATGAATGCTTGGGCAGCAGATGGCCCCGCCGGAAAAGGTTCGGCAGATGCGGCGCCGTCAGTCGAAGAAATTCAGACTATCCGTAAGATACTGGAGCTTCCGCCCGAGCGCCTTTCCCGCATTCGCGGGGCGATCGAACACATCGAGAAGATGCCGCCGGGAGCCCGGAAGGAATTTGCCGATAAATTGGCCAAATTTGAAACCGCGACTCCGGAAGAACGACGCAAGTTGACCAAGGAGCTCCGCGATCGCGGAGGCTTCAGTGGTCGAGTGCTGGAACACTATTTTAAATCTCTCCCACCCGAAAAGGTAAAGGAAGAGCGGGCGCGTATCAATGGACTCACCCCCGAACAACGTCAGGAATTTATCCGTCTGCAAGCCGAACGTTTTTCTGTCGAGTTGGCCAAGGAGGGTGAAAAGAAATCCGGTGGCGAGAAGAAGGCGGTAAAGCGTCCGAAGGGCGAAGAACCTCGTCCCGCAGGGGCGGCGGTGACGCCTCCGCAGGTTATTCAATAACGTTCAAATGGTGCCCCGCTGGCCGTGCTTCCAGCGGTCGTGTGCCCAGAGCCATTCCGCGCAGGCTTCATCGCTGGAGCGTAATCGGTCAGCCAGCCAGTTGTTTGATTCAATGGTCAGCCCGGCCGAAACTTTGGAGTTAAGCACCACGGAGTGTAGCCGGCACTGCCAGAAGCTTTTACGCTCCGCCCAAAAAATCCGGCTCTCCGCTCCGAAGCGCTGGGCGATGATGCCTGGGAGATCCGTGGCGAGGCAAGGGCTTCCCATAAAATTGATGGAAATCCCTTGGGGGGTATTTTGGTCGAACAGAATGATCGTGAATTGTTTTTCGCGGACCGCCTTCATGGCTCGGCCAAAGCCCTCTCGGCGCGAAACCAATTGCATCCCGAAGCGCTCGCGTGCGTCTTTGACCCAAGTGTTGGCGCCCGGTTGGTTGAGTGGCCGAAAAAGCACGACCCACTGTTTCGCCGCAAGTTTAGGGTGAAGCAGCGGGGCGGCCGTCATCATCTCCATGGGCGTGAAATGCGGAACGAAGAGGACGACGCCTTCCGCCGTTTCGGTCAGGCTGGAGGGGCCTCGCAGCATGCTCTCATCAAGCGTGATGCGGCGGCGGATTTCTTCGGGCGAAAAGAGCGGGGAGGCGATGGAGAAAAGGCCCATCTCCGCCGCTCGCCGACAGGAGGTTTGGCCGATACGTTTCACCCAAGCGGCATCACGATCAGGAAATGCAATCCGAAGATTACGGGTGAGGGTTTTTCGGCGTAAGATCCACAGCACGCAACCCCAGCCGGCGGCATTGATTCGGGCAAAACCTTCGGGCAGGCGAGTCAAGAGCCAGGCATAGATTGCGATGAAGGGTCGCATGCGGGATTTTTAGCTCCGACCTTCTTGACGGAGAATATCGCCAATTTCCGTCACTAAGATATTGCGTCGGCCTAATTCATCCCGGGCGAAATATTTGTCCGGCTGGCGGACCAGGTCAAACGGCTCGTCGGGTAGATTATCTTCGTCAAACTCCATCTCATCGACGGCATCGATATCATCGAAGATATGCGAAAGACGCAGGGGTTCGCCGTGGATCGCCTGGGCCGGATTCGCGATGCTGCCGTCTTTGAGCAGATTAAAAAAGAGGCAGGGATAGAATGCTTTTTCATACGGAGCCAAGAAACGCGTGACCCATTGGCCCGGCACTTCCCATCGCCGATTGATAACGACGGTGTCCGAAAAGTGGATGCACGGCTCGTACCATTTCTCCACCGCTTCATGCCGTTGAGTCAGCGGGCAATCGACGACCGTGACGATACGTTGCACGCGCCACACCGCATCGGGTAGCGTGGGCTTGAGCGCCCGATGCAGGGCTTCCATCTGGTCGATGACGGACAGGCCGCCATGAAGAACGAGGATGGCCGCCTCTTCTGTGCCTGGCGCCGGCACGGTGGCTTGCCCGTTAGTAAAACTCCATTGGTCAGGAAGTTCAGCCCCTTCGCGGGTTTCGCGCAGAATTCGGATGACCTTGCCCTCCGGCCAGGCATTTTCGGAGAGTTCACGGACGGCGTCCGCCCGGCCAGAGCCCCTGGGACCGATGACAAGGATGAGAGGTGTCATGCCTTGCGCCCACAACGACCGAAGGGAGCATTTTGGCCGCGATCGCGGATCCAGTGGTCGACGGCGACGAGTGCCGCCATCGCCTCGACAATGGGAACGGCGCGCGGGAGGACGCAGGGGTCATGCCGGCCCTTAGCGCTCAGCTCAGTGGCTTTCCCATCTGGCCCCACGGTGCGTTGCGGTTTGAGGACGGTGGCCGTAGGTTTGAAAGCGATGCGGAAGATGACGTCCTCGCCGTTCGTGATACCGCCTTGGGTGCCGCCGGAACGATTAGTCGCCGTCCGAATTTTTCCGCCCTTGCGGATGAATTCATCATTATGCGCACTACCGCGTAAAAGCGTGCCGTTGAAGCCGCTCCCGATTTCAAAGCCTTTCGTCGCCGGAAGGGAGAGCATGGCCTTACCGAGGTCGGCTTCAAAGCGGTCAAAGACAGGCGAACCCAGCCCGGTGGGAAGGTTTTCAATCACGCAACAGATGACGCCGCCGACGGAATCGCCTTCGGCGCGCGCGGCGCGAATCAGCGCATCGATTTTGGCCGCAGTAGCCGGGTGCGGGCAGCGCGTCGGACTGGCTTCGACTTGTTTGAGCGAAGGGGTCTTGGCGGGTGTCGGCATCTTGATTTCTGCGACGCTCTCAACCCAGGCCGTGATTTTAGCGCCGCAGGCATGCTTTAGGACGGTCTTTGCCACGGCCCCGGCAGCGACGCGCGCCGCGGTTTCGCGGGCAGACGAACGGCCACCGCCTTCGATCGCGCGGATACCATATTTAGCATCGTAAGTATAGTCAGCATGCGACGGCCGGTAAGCGGTTTTCATTTCAGCATAGGCCTGAGGGCGTTGGTCGCCATTGCGAATGACGATCGCGATGGGCGAGCCGAGCGTGAAGCCATCGTGCGAGATGCCGGAAAGGATTTCGGGAAGATCTTCTTCTTTGCGCTGAGTGGTCAGGGCACTTTGGCCTGGGCGCCGGCGGGCCAGTTCGCTCTTTAAAAAATTAATATCAAAGGGCACTCGCGGCGGGCAGCCGTCGATGACGACGCCGATGGCGGGACCATGACTTTCACCGAAAGTCGCGATGCGGAAATTCTGGCCGTGAATGTTGCCCATGGAAAGTTTGGTAAAAAGAAACGCCGCCGAGCCTGTGGGCCGGGCGGCGTCCGTTTGGCGGTTCCGCCCCGACGCTTAGCGGCGAAGGTTAGAAGTAATCTTGGAGACCAGCTGTTGGCTCTGGGGCAGATTGCCGAAGAAGCCGTATTTTACGGTGCACTCGGTGAAGGCTACCTTGGTAATAGGGTCTTCAACCTTGGCTACATCGATTTTGATTTCAAGGTCACCCACGGTGCGGGCAAAGATCATGACGGATAGAAGCTCGTTGTTAGGGCCCCGTTCGTCGGTTTCGCCAGTGCGAAGGGTACCGCTAGATTGATCGAGGGAGCGCTTAACCGCATTAAAAACCGTTTCGGTGTCGGTATTGTAACGAGTCACCAGCGCCCCGGTGATATTGGAGAACGTGGCCTCGCGGGTGTCAGCGTTATCAACGCCAACAAGGGTGTTACATCCCGTGGTAAGCAGGGTGGAGGCGAGGAGGGCGAGGGCGAGGGCGTTCTTCATGGTCAAGAGTCGTGGTTGAGTGATAACAGACAAAGCATAGCCAGGGCTTTATGGCAAACGATTTCGCCCTGCAGGGAAATCCGTAAACGGGGCATTTTGTAATTGGATTATCATTACAAAGTCGAGGTTTAGGCAGGCCCCCCCCCTGACCATCCAGGCTAGATCTGGCCGGACCGCGCAGTAGTTTTTTGTATAAAAAACAGCATTTATTCATAAAACATTGATGTTAAGGTATTTATAAATTATAAGACTGAAACTAATCATAAAATCGATCAGGCGCGGCTGTTAATAATAAATTGGGGCTAATTGGGGCTAAAATCTTGACCAGTGGAGGCGAGTGGGGAAAAGTGGGTGAACAGGGGGCTTTAACCCACGAAATGTCTATTGGCGCAAACATCGGACTCTTTACCGGCATCCATAACGGAAAATTGGATGAGAAGAATCGCGTCACCATTCCAGCGGCCTGGCGCTTCGAGGGTGCGGGTGAAACCAGTTTTTTGGCGATGTTTCACCCCGCCCTTGGAACGATTGTCGTTTTTCCCCCCTCGATGGTGCAGCGGATTCGCGATGCCTCCTCGCAGGTGACCGTGAGCGATCCGGATAAAATGAACGCGCTTCGTTTGCTCGGCGAAAATAGCATCCAGGTTTCGTGCGACAAGGCTGGCCGAATCACGCTGAACGATCACGTCGTGAACCAAGCGGCGCTCGATCGAGATATCGTTTTCAGCGGCAGCTTTACCACCTTCCAAATTTCCGCGCCGACGCCGCCGAAAACCGATCGCGATTCCGAAAGCACGCGCACCATCCTGCGCGCTCTGCGCGAACTGGGTATCTAACTGTATCCAGAAGTTACTTACACTACTCACACCTTATTCACAAACGCCGCCCATGACCAGCCACGTTCCAGTCCTGCTCGAGGAGTGCTTAGTGCTTCTTGCGCCCCAGGATGGAAGGGCGCTCTTGGATTGTACGTTCGGCGGCGGCGGGCACACGGAAGCAATCTTGGCCCGGACGCTCGGCACCACGGTCGACGCCATGGATCGCGATCCGGCGGCGGCGGAACGCGCGGCGGAAACCGCGGCGCGTTATCCGGGCCGACTCCGTTTTCATTCCGAAGATTTTCGCCACCTTGACCGCGTTCCGGGACGATTCGATGGTGTTTTGATGGACATTGGGGTGTCTTCATACCAGTTGGATATTCCGGAACGCGGTTTCTCATTTCGTAACGACGGCCCCAATGACATGCGTATGGATCCGCGCCGGGGCCGAAGTGCGGAAGAATTCCTTGAGCAGGGCGAGCGCGGCGAAGTCGAACGTGCCGTGCGCGATTACGGCGAAGAGCCCCGCTGGTTTCGGGTCGTGAATGCAATCTTCGCCGCCCGGGGTACCGGCCGTCTGGCCCGCACGGCGACTTTCGCGGCACTTGTCGCCGAGGCCGCCCCGCCTAAGCCCGGCCCCCGTGGCCCGAACCCAGCGACGAAAACTTTCCAAGGTATCCGCATCGCGGTGAACGATGAATTAGGTGCGCTCACCGAAGCCTTGCCCTTGGCCTTCGAAAAATTAAATCCCGGCGGAGTACTCGCGGTCATTTCATTCCATTCGTTGGAAGACCGCATCGTCAAACGTTACCTGAACGGCGTGGCGGGTCGTCCCGTTGACCGGAACGATTCCCGGATGCAGGATGATCGCGTCAAGCTGGCCGATCTGCTGACGCGCAAGGCGACCCAACCATCCGAAGTTGAACAAGAACGTAACCCCCGCAGCCGCTCCGCGCGGCTCCGAGCCGTCCGGCGCCTCGCCCTATGAGTCTCCGAATCCTGATGACCTGGGTTTTCCTTTGCGGTGCGCTGGGCGCGGCCGCCCTTGGGACGATTTACATCATGAAATTACGGATGGAAGCCGATGTCATCGGTTCGCGTATCGTGCGTCTGGAGCGTTCGATTGCTGATACCAAGAAAGATTTGGATACTTTGAAGCGGCAACGCGATCAATCGCTCGACACTTTACAGTTACAGTCGCGGATCGGTGATACCCTCAAGCCTCCCACCCCCGAGCAGGTGGTTTGGATTTCCCGGGCCACCTTGGTTCCCGTCTCAGTGGCACCGCTCTCTTCGATTACTAGTCCTCGTCTGACCCCCCGCGAAATTGCCTTCCGCCCATTGATTGGCCAGGGGGGCGGCACTGCGCGATGAGCCTACCCCATGCCAGCCGAATGCGCTACCGTTCGCTGGCCTGGGGGGTGTCCGTCTGTTTTGTCGCCGTTCTTTGCCGGCTGGTCTGGCTGCATTGGATTGATGCTCCCCGTTTACGCGCCGAGGCGCTTCAAGCTCGTCGAGTCATGCAGTCCAAATCTTGTCGCCGCGGCGAGATCCGTGACGCCCAAGATAACCTCTTAGCCATTTCGGAAAACGTCTGGGATATCGGGGTCGATCCTGACGTCTTGCAAAAAGGCGACCGGGGCCGGATTTCAGAAATTGCGCTCATCTTAGGTATCCCTGCGACGAAGGTTACCGAAGCTTTTAATAATTTGGTCCGCATTGATGCCGAAGGTGAGGAACATAAGATTCGGTGGGCGATTTTAGCCCGTGAGTGTGGCGAAGATATCGTGAAGCGGATCAAGGCGCTGGGAGTTAAAGCGGTGCGGGCGGAATTAAAATATCGCCGGAGTTATCCCAAAGGCCAGCTGGCGTCGCACGTCATCGGCTATGTCAATAAGGAGGGTGAACCCGCGGCGGGAATCGAACGCGTCATGAACAGTTTTTTAGTGGGTCAGAAAGGCTGGATTGAATCCGAGCGCGATGGCCGCCACCGCGAAATTGCCAGCATCCGCTTACGCGAAGTCGCCCCAGTCGACGGAAGTACGGTGGTGCTGACGCTCAATAGCCTTGTCCAGAAAACCTGCGAAGACGCATTGGCCGCGGCCGCTGCCCGTTATAATCCCCAAAGCGGTATCATCATCGTGAGCGAACCGCGGACAGGCCGGATCTTAGGTTTGGCCAATTGGCCGACCTATGACCTTAACCGTTTTTGGGATCCCAAGTCCGCCCCGATGGATAGTCAGCGTAACCGCGCCGTCTCCGACGTCTATGAGCCAGGTTCGGTGTTTAAGATCGTTTCGATTTCAGGAGCCCTGGAGGAGCATCTGATCACGCCGAATTCAGTTTATGACTGCGGCGCGACCTCCGTGCCTTACCGCGGCCGCATGGTTTCCTTGCCGGCAGATTCGCACCCTCTCGGGGTCGTCGATATTCGGCATATTGTACGCGAATCTTCCAATCGCGGGACGGTTCAGGTCGGGATGCAGTATGCCGAACGCTTAGGAGAAGAAAAATTCTTCACCTTAGTGAAATCCTTTGGGTTCGGTTCTAACTCGGGTCTGATCACGGGGGCCGAGGTCCCGGGCTTGTTGATCTCGCCGAAGAATTGGGATGGTATGACCATCTCCCGGATGCCGATGGGGCACTCGATCAGCGTGACGGCCATGCAGATGCACTGTGCCATGTCGGTCATCGCCGCGGACGGTCTGCTCATGCAACCGCAACTCGTCTTACGCGTCGAAGATCCGAAGACCAAATCGCCTATCTTAAGTTACCTGCCCAGAAGCCGAGGCCGGGCGATTTCGGAATCGACCGCGCACGAAGTCGCCAAGCTGTTGCGCGCCGTTTGTGGTAAGGGTGGAACGGCCCCAATCGCGGATATCCCTGGTTATGAAGTCGCTGGAAAAACCGGCACCACGCAGAAAATCGTCAACGGCAAGTATTCGACGACCCATCACGTCGCTTCTTTCTCCGGTTTCTTCCCAGTGGGCGACCCACGCTTGGCGATCACGGTGATCATCGACGAACCCCAAGGGGAGGGCGTGGCCTATGGCGGTAAGGTTTGCGCTCCGATCTTTCGCGAAGTCGCCGAGAAATGTATTCGATGGCTCGATCTCCCTCCCATGACAGCGGTGCCCCGCGGCCCCTTGGCCCGCACTGAGCAATGACACCCGCGCCCCTCCTCATGTCTACTGCGATGGAGCGCCCTACGTTCAATTCCTTGTTGCAAGGACTGCCGGTTCTTTCGCGCACGGGAGACGGCTCGGTCCGAATTACCTGCATCGTCACCGACAGCCGCCGGATTATCCCGGGGGCTTTGTTTTTCGCGCTGGCTGGACTGCGCACCGACGGCCATGCTTTTATGGACGATGCGATTGCCCGGGGTGCGGCCGCCATCATTTCCGCTCAGCCCGTGAATGGGCTTCCGGCGGTGGCGGCGGTGCAAGTCGCCGAACCTCGGAAAGTTTTGGCCGAAGTCGCCCGTCGATTTTTCGGCCACCCAGAACAGGCGTTGGCATTAGCGGGCGTGACCGGGACGAACGGCAAGACGTCCGTCGCCTCTTTGCTCCGACATTTTCTGCAGGCAGAGGGTTCGGCTTGGGGTTTGATTGGCACGGTCCGTTATCACCTCGGTCGCCGCTCCATCCCTTCTTATAAGACCACCCCCGAGTCGGCAGACCTTGCCGCGTTCTTCCGCCAGATGGTCGATGCCGGTTGCGTCGGAGCTTGTCTGGAAGTGAGTTCTCACGCCTTACACCAAGAGCGCGTTCACGGTTTCCAATTCAAAGTTGCCGCCTTTACTAATCTGACGCGCGATCACGTGGATTACCATGGTGATCTGGGTTCATACCTTGATGCCAAGACGGCGTTGTTCGATGGCAGGAACGGCGCGGTGCCGGCGGTCAGCGTCATTAATATCGATGACCCCAGCGGTCGCGTACTTGCCGAAGCCTGTCGCCGGCGCGGTGCGGTCATTACTTTCGGCTTGTCCGATGATGCCGATTTGCGAGCGTCGGAATTAACCTTGTTGCCCAGCGGCGCCATTTTTTCGGTGGCTTGGCGGCAACAGTCGGCCCGGTTTACCTCGACGCTGCCGGGCGGCTATAATGTTTCGAACGTGCTTTGCGCCTTGGCCATGGCGGCCGCGCTTGGTCGCGATCCCTTGAGCCTGAGCGCAAGCCTCGCTTCTTTTCCTGGAGTTTCCGGCCGGATGGAACGGGTTGATGCCGGCCAGGTCTTCCCCGTCTTTGTTGATTACGCCCATACGGATGATGCCTTGGGTAATGCCTTGCGTATGTTGCGCGCGATCACGCCGGGCCGTGTTCTTTGCGTCTATGGTTGCGGTGGTAATCGTGATCGCGGCAAACGACCAACGATGACGAAGGCCGTCCGCGACCACGCCCACCTGGCTTGGGCGACGGCGGACAATCCCCGCAGGGAGAAAATCGAAGCCATCTTTGCGGACATGCGCGAAGGTTTGGGCGCCTTGCCTTCGATCGAGTTTGTGGCTGATCGCCGCGAGGCGATTGGGCGGGCTTTAGCGGCCGCCCGAGCCGGAGATTGTGTCGTCATTGCCGGCAAAGGCCACGAGACGACCCAAGAATTTACGGATACCGTAGTGCCGTTTGATGATCGCCAGGTCGTACGCGAAATTCTCGAACTACGAAAAGGAGGCGCCAGCGCATGACGACTTTCTCCGCCATCAATCTGGCGACCTGGGCGCAAGGGCGCTGGACGGCTTTGCCTCCGGCGAGCCTCTCGGGCTTTGGGACCGATACCCGGACGTTACGTCGGGGCGACGTGTTTGTGGCCGTGCGGACCGACCGTCGGGACGGCCATGACTTCTTATCCGATGCCCGAGACAAAGGCGCTTCCTGTGCATTGGTTTCTCGGCCGGTCGCGGATGCTTTGCCGCAGCTCGTAGTCGATGACGTGCTGGCGGGCCTGCGCCGCATCGCCCATGCTTGGCGTCAGTGTTTCCAAGGCCAAGTCATCGGCGTGACCGGTAGCGTGGGCAAGACTTCCACGAAGGAACTCCTAGCGGCCTTGCTTGGCGCCGATGCCTTCGTGACGGAGGCCAATCTTAATAATCTTATCGGCGTTCCGCTGATGTTGCTCCGAGTGGAGCCTGGTCGGCATCGCTTCGCGGTCATCGAGGCGGGTATGAGCGTACCAGGCGAATTGGCGATCTCCGCTCAGGTCATCCGTCCGGATCTCGTTATTGTCACCGCGGTGACACCGGTGCACCTTGAAGGACTCGGCACGATGGCTGTGGTGGCGCGCGAAAAAGCAACCTTGGTTGAGGCCTTACCTCCCGCGGGTCGGGCAATCTTGCCGGTCGCGCTATTACATTGGGCAGAATTTGCTGCGCAGGCTCAAAGATGTATCGCCGTTCAGTTTGAAGATGAGCCGGCGCCCGCGGTGACTCCGGCTCGTTTAATCCAGGCCACCCTCGGAGAAGATGAAAGAGGGCACCGGACTCTGGCTCTCGATGGGAAGACCTTCCGCTTGGGCGCGCTTTCGGATGGGTTAGTTCGGAACGCCGCGTTGGCGGTGGTCGCCGCCCGTGATTTAGGGCTATCGGATGATCAGATCGCTCCCGCCCTGGCCGCATGGACCCCGCCTGCTGGCCGTGGAAGCGTGCATGTGCTCGGAAGACAGACTTTCTATTTAGATTGTTACAATTCCAGTCCGGCTTCCCTGAGCGATGCTGCCGCTTGCTTCGATCGATTGAGTTCCAAACAAAACGGCCCGCGGCTTTTTATTTTAGGGGGAATGGCCGAATTAGGAAATCACGCTGTTCAATTCCATCGCGAAAGTGGCGCGAAGCTACCTTTGCGGGCCGGAGATAAGGTCGTAGCCTTCGGCGGTGAGGCGCCAACTTACCTGCAAGGCGTCAGCCGGCGCGACGTCACTCTTCTCGCCGTCGACACCATCGACGAGGTCGCGCAGGTTGTGAATTCTCATGCGGGCTATGTTTTCGTGAAGGGCAGCCGTTCGCATGCCTTGGAGCGCTGTCTCCCGCTTTCCCTGCGCTCGGCGCTATCTTTCCACTAAGATGCTTTATCGTCTCAGCGAACTCGAAAAATTCTGGGGGCCTTTCCGTCTTTTTGATTATATTTCCGTGCGGGCGATCATGGCGGGCCTGACGGCCTTGGCTTTGGGTTTGTTATTCTCGGGGATGATGATTCGACTCCTGAGTCGGCTGCGTCAACCCGAGCGCTCAGCTAAACTGATGGGTGAACTCGCTAAAGAAAGCGGTAAAGTCCCGACGATGGGTGGGTTACTGATCGGCGTGGCGATGATTCCCTCCGTCTTGCTTTGGGCTAAGCTTAACGTCCTCGTGCTGGCTACGCTGTGGTGTTTGATCGGCATGGGCATGGTCGGCTTCATTGATGATTGGCTTAAAGTCCGCCGCGGCAGTGCGGATGGTATTTCTGCCCGCACCAAGCTGGGCGGGCAGGGGGTCGTGGCTTTAATCGCTTTGGGCATTATCCTGCTCGATCCCGCCTACCGTTCGAGTCTTTGTGAAATCTGGTTGCCGATTCTTAACGGCCCAATCTGGACGGAGCATTCCTGGGGTCTACCTTTCTTCCTTTCTTTCGGGGTGGCGGCACTATTTTTCATCCTGGTCTGCGTCGGTTCTTCCAATGCGGTGAATCTGACGGATGGTCTCGACGGCCTCGCGATTGGCTGCGTCTTAATCACGACGCTTATCTTAGGGAGCGTAGCCTACTTGGTCGGACACCACGAGTTTTCGAATTACCTTCGAATCAGTTATGTATCCGGGGCAGGTGAACTGGCGATATTCTGCGCGGCCTTGATCGGCGGCAGTTTGGTCTTCCTGTGGCATAATGCCGCGCCGGCGGAAATTTATATGGGTGATGTCGGCGCCTTGGGTATCGGTGGGGCTTTGGGTGCGGTGGCTTGCTTGATGCACCAGCCTTTCTTACTCGCAATCGTCGGGGGTATTTTTGTCGTCGAGGCGCTTTCGGTCATTCTGCAGGTCGCCTATTTCAAACGGACGGGCGGCCAGCGGTTGTTCCTGATGACGCCGATTCACCACCATTTCCAGAAGAAGGGCTGGCCGGCCACCAAGGTCGTCGTGCGCTTCTGGATTATCTCTTTCCTCTTCGGGCTCTTGGGCCTGCTCTCTCTGAAACTACGATGAGCGAATTCCCCGAAAGTCTTAAGCGTCGGCTCGCTCGTCCGGCAGCCATCTTTGGCGAAGGTGTGAGCGGGCGCTCCGTCGCCGAATCCTTAGCCTTCGGCGGTTTTGCTTCCGTCATTTATGACGAGAAGGGTATTAACTCCGTATTTGGTCCTGAGCAGGCAGCGCGACACGATCTGCTCATCTATAGTCCAGGTTTCGCCCAAGCTCACCCTTGGATCTTGGCGGCTCGGCGTGTCGGTATGCAATGCATGTCGGAATTGGATTTCGGCGCCTTGCTTTGGACGGGCCCGGCGATTGCGATCACGGGCACGAACGGAAAAACTACCCTCACCGAATTCCTCTCCTTTGCCTTTAAGCGCTCGGGCGTCGATGCTATCGCCTGCGGCAATATCGGGCACGCGCTGACATCGCTTTCGCGTACCGAGTCCAACGTCTCCTTCTTGGCGGTGGTCGAAGTGAGTTCTTTCCAAGCGGAAGATTTGCGTAACTTCACACCCGAAGCCGTCCTTTGGACGAATTTCGATGAAGATCACCTGGATCGCCATGGCGATCTCGAGAGTTACTTCCGGGCCAAATTTAAATTAATCGAACGGATGATGCCGGGCGGAATCTTGGTCGTGGGGGAGTCAGTAGTCGCGGCGGCCCGAAAATTTGGAATCGAACTTCCCGTTGAGGCGTTGGTGGCAACGCGGGCGGAAGTAGCGGATAGCGTTCCGGCGGGTTCCCTCTTCGGCACCTGGCCTCAGCTCGAAAACTGGGCCGTGGCGGTCAAATATTGGCGGGCACGGGGTATCGCCCTCCGCCTCTTAGAAGAATCGGCCAAACTTTTCCGGCTGGCTCCGCATCGCTTACGGAAGGTCGCCGAATCTCAAGGCGTCGAATATTGGAACGACTCCAAGGGGACGAATTTCCATGCCGTCGAGGCCGCCCTTCGCCAATTCACCATCCCGGTCCGCTGGATCGGCGGCGGTAAATGGAAAGGCGGCGACCTGCAGGCTTTTGCCGCCCGGATCACACCCCAGATTGAGGCCGCTTATCTCATCGGTGAAACCGGCGAAGAGCTCCACCGGCAATTCGCAGCTTTAGGCAAGGCCAGCCGTGTGTTCCCCTCGTTGCAGGATGCCGTGGTGGCCGCGACGAACGATGCGCACGGTCCCACCGCGATCCTACTTAGCCCCGGGTTTTCGAGCTTCGATCAATTTCGCAGCTACGTCGAACGCGGCATGGTCTTCGAACGCGCCGCCCTGGCCCTCGCCAATCGCGCCTGATTTTTTCATCAAACCACCCACCCAAACCACCCAACACCCATGCGTCCCATCATCACCGTCACCGCCGTCGTGCTTCTGCACCTCTGCGTCATCGCCGTACTCGTCGGAGTTAACGGTTGCCGAAGTACGAGCGGCTTCGAGCAGGAGGGCGATCCTGCAGCGTTCTCTGGCGGCGCTCGCCCAGCGAGTTCATCCGCTGCCTTGGTGGCGGTGCCGGCAACGTCTAAAATGGTGGTCCCCGCACCGACGAAAGTGACCCCCATTGCGGCTTCGGGCCCCGGCGGCGTTCACGTGGTGGTTAAGGGTGAATCTTTGCTGCTCATTGCTTCACGGGAAAAAACCAGCATCGCTGCGCTTTGCGCCGCCAATGGGCTCGATCGCAATGCGATTTTGCACCCCGGGCAGAAACTTAAGATCCCCGCCGCCGGTTCGGCGCCAGCCCCCAAGACAACCAAGTCTTCTGCGAGTAAGACAACTTCTAAAGTTACTCCGGCCGCTCCAGTGGCGCCGCAGTTTTCGCCCTTGAAGATTATTTCGCTCAGCAATCCGGCGGCAGTTGAACCTAATGTTGCCGACGCTGCGGCCGCCCCGGCTGCGACCAAATAATCCTGACTCATTTCCGCAATGGTGATTAAGGTCAAGCAAGACGGTCCGGGGGCCCTGGGTGGGTATTCCCTGGGGATCGCCTTGCTGGCCTTATCCCTGGCGGTGTTCGGGTTGGTAGTTCAGTACAGCGCTGGCATTTCGCTTTCTTCGAGTAATCGGACGGCAGCCTTTGACCGGCAATTGTTCTACGTACCGTTCGCAATCTTTGCCGGCTGGCTGGCGTATCGGCTAAACCTCGAGCGCGTGCGCGAGTATCGCTGGCATATATTTTGGGTCGCCTTGGCTGCGATGTTGGCCGCCCGTGTTCCGGGCATCGGGGTGTCCGTCAATGGTTCTTGGCGGTGGATTGATCTGGGCATCATTCGCTTGCAGGCTTCGGATCTCGGAAAAATCGCCTTAGTCATCCTACTCGCCGATTTTCTGGCGACCATGCAGCGACATACGCTGAAGGTGAAATCACGGATGATTAGGTTGAGCGATCGGCCCCCTTATTTTTTTACGCCGGTCGGCTGGTTAGATTTAAGAGAAGGTTTTATTAAGCCGACGTTGGTGATTGTCGTGATCTGTGTCGGCATCGCCCTTGGCCCAGACCTCGGCACCATTATCCTTTGCTGTGCGGTGGGCGGAACGATGATGTATATTTCAGGAGCCAGGTGGCGGTACATGCTCCCAACTTTTATTTTGGGGGCGATTGCTTTCACGGCACTCGTCTTGCATTGGGAAAATCGACTCCGGCGTTTTCTTTCCTTTATCGACCCGTGGGGTCGTCGCGGTGACGAAGCTTATCAGCTCTTCGAAGGGATGGTCGCTTTCGGGGTAGGAGGGATCACCGGTAAGGGTGCCGCGTTCGGGCTTCAAGGTCGTGCCTATCTGCCCGAGGCGCATACGGATTTCGTCTTTTCGGTCATCGGGGAAGAGTATGGCCTGATTGCGACGAGCCTTGTCGCCGCGGCGTATCTCTCGATCTTCATCTTGGCATATCGCGCCATGCGTCATTGTCCGGATCTCTTCCGGTTTAACGTCTGTTTAGGCGCCACGCTCTTTCTGGTCCTGCAGGCCTTGGTCAATATGGGTGTAGTCACTGGCTTGCTTCCGACCAAAGGCATCTCGCTGCCGTTTATCAGCTACGGGGGTACGAACTTGGTGATCATGGCCTGCATGGTGGGGCTCGTGCTTAACTGTATCCGCGACTCGGCCGTGCCGGCCTTCGTGCCGAAGGAGGCTCGCGTATGAGCCGGATGTTGCTGGCCTGTGGTGGCACCGGGGGACATTTGGCTCCGGGTATCGCCTTGGCTCAGCGACTCTCCGATGAAGGGCACGAGTGCTTGTTGATGGTGAGCAGTAAGGTCGTAGACGCCAAGATGACGGCCCCCTATTCACGCCTACGATTTGTGGCCGGACGGGGCCGAGGGTTTGGTCCGGGCTTGATCAACAAAGTCAGATTTTTCCCCGCGCTCGTGGTTTCGGTTTGGTCAGCCTGGCGTTTATTGCGAAAATTTAAGCCCCAAGCGCTGGTGTGCTTTGGTGGTTTCATGAGCGTGGCCCCCGCTCTGGCCTGCCTGCTTTCGGGTGTCCCAGTCTTGGTCCACGAAGCTAATCGCCGGCCGGGTAAGGCGGTCCGGTTAATCGCTCGCTTCGCCGCCGCTATTCATCTGCCCCAAGGCGTCCGCCTCGAAGGTATCGCTGAGTCTCGTCAGCATGATTCGGGCTATCCGGTAAGGGCCGAGATTCGCCCCTTGGCTCGAGAGGTCGCCCGCCGCTCCTTAGGCATGCCCCTACTCGGGCGGATGCTTCTGGTCGTCGGGGGGAGTCAAGGCGCCACGGTCTTGAATCGTTGGGTGGAAACCCATCAGGAAGAATTTTCGCAGCAGGATATCCATGTGCTTTGTCTGACCGGGCCAGGTGGGCGCGAGGGAGAAATTCGTTCCGGAAACTCACTCATCAAATACCTGCCATTTTGTGATCAGATGGCCGCGGCGTATTCGGCGACCGATCTCGCCGTCACGCGCGCCGGGGCGGGCACCTTGGCGGAATTGGCGACCTGCCGAACGCCGGCGATTCTGGTGCCCTATCCCCAAGCCACGGACGATCATCAGACTGCCAATGCCCGTCAAGCCGCCGTGGCGGGGAGCGCGTTCCTGCTCCCCGAGCTGGAAATCTCCCGCTTAAGCGAAGCGGTATTCAGTCGTATCAATGATAAAACAATTTTGGCGGGCATGCGGGATGCGCTGGCTTTGGCGGATGCTTCGAATCGATGGGAAGAGCTCGCGCAGGAAACCATCAAACTGGCACTCGCGCAGGAGCGCGCTGCTCGATGAAGCCCACCGCTTCGGCCTGGTTGTTGGGCGCTTGCGGCATGGGGGTGGGACCTTTGGCAATTTATCTGAAGGGGGAAGGTTGGGATGTTTCCGGTTGGGATGATGCGACCGGGAGTCCCATGGAATTACAGTTAGCGAATGCGGAGATACCTTTGTTACGTGATCCTTGGGCCGCCGGCCGGCATCCGGAAGTGGTCGGTCGTTCGAGCGCGGTCAAAGCGGGCCATGAGGCCTTGGTCTTGGCGGAAAACAAGGAGGTGCGGATTTTGCGGCGTGGTGAATTGCTGGCGGAGAGGGTCGCCGAACGGCGCTTTGTCGCTGTTTGTGGCAGTCACGGCAAGACGACCACGTGCGGGATGATCGTCGCCGCACTCTCGACGGCCGGAGCTGACTTTGGTTATATCTTGGGCGGGCTTTTCCGCGATCCGTCCTTTCCGCCCGCCCGTTCGGCCGTTTCGTCGCCTTGGGTGGTGGCTGAAGTCGACGAAAGCGATGGCACCATCGGAGCCTTTTCGCCCGATATCACCGTCGCCGTGAATTTAGATTGGGATCACCCGGATTACTATCGAGATGAAGCGGCCTTGGAGGCCGTCTTTCGGGCATTATTTGAACGGACTCGTTCGGCGGTGATCATCCCCGTCGGCAATGAGCGGCTCGAACGTCTGACCGCTGGTTTAAAAGTCCCGGTTTGGCGCGTAGGGCAGGGTGGCGACTATCAGGCACGCCCCATCGCCGGCGATCATGCGACATCGGTCTTGGAAGTCGGTGGACTTTTTGGAGCGCAACAAGTGACGTTGCCGGTCGCGGGGACTTTTAATCGTTCCAATGCGGCGATGGCCTTGGCGGTGACGCATTTTATCACCGGATCTTTATTGCCCGAGCCCATGACGCGTTGGCGCGGAATCCGCCGGCGCCAAGATGTCCTTTTTGAACGTGCCGGGCTCCGCGTTTTGGCTGATTACGCGCATCACCCGACGGAAATTTCTGCACTTTTACAGTGGATTAAAGAAACCCATGTGGGCCGTTTGATTGTGGTTTTCCAGCCACATCGGCATACGCGTACGCGACAATATGCCGCAGAATTCAGGCAAGCCTTGGCCATGGCTGACCACGCTCTCGTGCTTCCCGTTTATGCGGCTGGTGAAACCGCCATGGAGGGAGGGCGCTCCGAGTCGGTCGTCGCCGGGACGGCGCATCAATTGGTCGAAGATCGGCGTCAGTTACCTGCTTTGTTGAATGCGTTAAGTTCCGGCGCCGATACCGTCGTGGCCTTCGTGGGCGCGGGTGATATTGAACGCGACGCCGAAGTTTACGCCAAAGAATTACGACGCTCAGGAGCGACGGTGCTCTCCCTTGATTTACCTGACAGGGTCGCCGGCCGACTTTCGGCCGGGTGCGTCTTGCGGGCCAATGAATCTCTCGCTCGTCGGACCACCTTAGGCGTGGGCGGAACGGCTCGCTGGTACGCCGAACCCGCGACCGTCGACGATATTGTCACGCTACTGCAAGCGGCCGCCGAACTCGACTTACGTTATTTCGTCTTAGGTCGTGGTTCCAACCTGTGGGTGCCGGATGAAGGTTATGATGGGTTAATCTTGCATCTGACTTCGCAGTATTGGGGTAACATGACTTCGCTGGGTGAAAATCGCATCCGGGTCGACGGCGGCGTCCGACTCAAGGAACTTTGCGGTTTCGCAACTAAAGAAGGCTTAGCCGGCTTTGAATTTCTGGAAGGCATTCCTGGGACGCTCGGTGGCTCCTTGCGAATGAACGCCGGTGCGATGGGTGGGTGGATTTTCGATGTGGTTGAGTCGATCGAATGGCTCGCCCCGCATGGTCAGGTCCGGGCCGCCCGCCGCGATTGTTTTGATGCGCTCTATCGGGATTGCCCTCAATTGCACGGAGCCGTGGTGCTCTCGGCGGTACTCCGTGCTTCGGGTAAGGATGACGGCACGCTCATCCGCCAGCGCATGGAGGCGATGTCCGTCAAGCGTCGCGCCTCGCAGCCGCGCGAAGCGAGCGCCGGCTGTGTTTTCCGTAACCCGGTCGCCGATAAGGCCGGCCGGCTAATCGAAGTTAGCGGACTGAAGGGTCACCAAGTTGGGGCCGTGACGGTTTCGCCCGTGCACGGAAATTTCCTCGTCAACTTGGGGGAAGCTAAGTCGGCTGACTTTATTTCGGTGATGCGCGCGGTGCGAGCATCGGTAAAACTTAGCCAGGGGGTCGAACTTCAACCTGAAATCATCGCGCTTGGGCGCGAGTGGAAGGATCTCTTATGAACTCGCATTTAGAAATTATCATCCTTTGTGGGGCGATCTCGCCCGAACGTGAAGTCTCGCTTCGTTCAGGTCGGGCCGTGGCTTCGGTGATGGCCGGCGCTCGGCTAGTCGAGTTGGCCTCCAATGAACTGCCGGAGTGGATAGACGGCAGTCGTCACGTGGTTTTCCCGGTGATCCACGGAGACTATGGTGAAGACGGACAAATTCAGGCGGAATTAGAGGCGCGCGGCGTTTCGTTCGCTGGGTGCGATGCGGCCGCCAGTCGTGTTTGTATCGATAAAGTCGCCACCAAGCAGCTGATGAGAAGGGCAGGGGTTCCGGCGATTCCGGAGTTCGTGTTCGCCGGCAAGGCCAAGCCTTCGGCCGATAAGCTGATCGCCGAGTTAGGGCAGCAAATCGTCCTTAAGCCCGCCGACAAGGGCAGTAGTGTGGGGCTTTACGTCACCCAGGGGTTGGGTGAACTTACCGTGGCGCTGGCTGGCATCCCTGCCGAAGGGCAGTGGATGGCCGAACGGCGGCTCAGCGGCCGCGAGATGTCCATTGGCTTACTGGACGGCCAGGCCATGGGGCTCGTCGAAATTGTACCCCTACAAGGCGTTTATGACTATAAGACCAAATATACCAAGGGGTCGTCAGATTACCGTTATCCCGCCCCGGTGACCCCCGCGCAGGCGGCCGCTATCGCGCTGGCGGCGGAAACCCTCTACGCGGCCTGCGGATGTCGTGACTTTGCCCGGGCTGATGTCTTTCTTGAGCCCGACGGAAACTTCTATTTTCTCGAAATCAATACAATGCCTGGCATGACCGAAACTAGTTTGATGCCGAAGAGCGCTTCTTGTCTCGGGCTTGATTTCACCTCCCTCGCCCGGCGAATGATCGCTCCCGCTTTGGCGCGCGCGCGTGCGCCGCAAACCCGATAACGCATGGGCTTCTTCGATCGATTCTTAGGTAAACGTCGGGACGCTTTCATGGGCCCCGCCGATCGGGATTGGCGTTCCCTTGTGCCGCAAGAAGTTAATCGGGTGCCCGAGGATGATATCGGCCGCAAGCGCGCCGTCCGGAGTCGGCTACCGTTGGTCCTTAGTATTTTATTTTTTGTGGCCTTGGGCGTCGTCATCTATCTCTCGGTCGATGAATCCGTACCGGTCGCCGCCGGACGGAGTTTCCGTTATAAGACCGATGGTTTTTTGCCCGCAGCCTTTGTGCAAAAAGTGATTTCGGCTGGGGTTGAAGGGCCCGCCAAGAACGTTCGGGCGATCAAGGCGGACTTAGAAGCCGATAATCAGGTCCTGGCGGCCGATGTGCGCCGGCGAGCCGATGGTACTTTAGAAATCGTCCTCCGCGAACGTGTCGCGGTTGCCAAGATCGCCTCCGCGCCACCGACCGGGCCGATGGTGGTGCGTCTGGTCAGCCCCGACGGGCAGACCTTTGCAGGCACGGGTTATTCTGAGCAGACCATCCGGAGCTTACCAGAAATCCAAGATTTCCGTTCGACCGGCTCGGGCGATCAATTGGCGATTGAAGGCATCGAAGTGGTCGGCCCCTTCCTGCTGGCGGCCCGGACGAGTTACGAGCGATTCTATCTACAATGGGCATCGGTTTCTTTGCGCGATTGTTTCGGCGCTCAAGAAGACGCTCCGGGATCGAATCTTAACGTGAAAGTGAGGATAGCGGCGCAACCGACGGATCGTCCGCCATTGGTCGGCATCATTTTCTCCACCGCTAACTGGCGGAAGGAATTGGCGCTGTTGCCCCGGATTAAGATCGAAGAATACCTGCGGATGCCGAACGCGACGGCCCAGGCTTACGTCCTGAAACTTTCCATTCAAAACCGTACCATCTCTCCGCCCGTCCCCGAACCCCGCCTCGTGCCCGCACCCCTCCGATGACCCCCAAGCTTCTTCCTTCTCTTATTGCGGTCATTGATATCGGTACGCACAAGACCGTCAGCCTCGTTGGCCAGATGATTAATGGTAAGGCCCGGATGTTGGGCTTCAGCGAACGTCGTACTGATGGCGTGGTGAAAGGCACCGTGATCGATCTCGAGCGGCTCCACCGTTGCGTGCATGAAGTCGTCAATGACGTCGAACGCAGTTCTGGACGCTCGATTGAGCAGGTCTACCTTTCGCTTTCCGGACCCGCGGCGGAAGGGGAACGGATCAAGGGCATTCACGCGATTCCGGCGCACGACGGCAAAGTCACCGCCAAGGATGTCACGGACGCCATCGCTTCGGCGAAGCGTCTGGAGCCGCCGGCAGGGCGAGCCACGTTGCTCTACATGCGCCAGCCGACGACGATCGACGGCCGCGCGGTGGCCAATCCGGTGGGCATGGCCGGCAAGCGTTTGGAAGTCCATTTCTGGCGCGTGACGATGGAAGAGGGTAACATGCGGATGCGCGTCGGCATGGTGAACGGCATGAGCATCAAAGTCCGCGATTTCATCTTGGCGTCGCATGCGGCGGCCTGCGCGACCGCGAGCGATTCTGACAAGCAAGGCGTGCTGGTTGTCGACATGGGTGCCGGCACGACCGATTGGATTCTCTATTATAAGGAGCACATCCTTTGTGCGGGCTCGATTCCGGTCGGCGGCGAGCATATGACCAATGACTTGAGCGTAGCTTTGCGGATCAGTCGCGAGACGGCCGAAGACCTGAAGATTCGTTTCGGTTCGGCCCTGCATCGCGAGGCGGACGCCAATCAGACCATCTGGAAAGACGGCGACCGTGGGCTCGGCGACCAGCAATTCAATCGCGGAACAATCACCCAGGTGCTTTCCTTGCGTTATCAGGAGACGTTCGAATACGTTAAGAAAGATATCATGCAGCATCTCGAACAGCTTTTCCCGGGACACGCGGTGAAGTTGGACCAATACTTCCTGCCGGCGGGTATCATCCTGACGGGCGGCTCGGCGAATTTGGCCGACGCGGCCGAGGCTGTCCATGCCATCATGCAATTACCGACGCGGATCGGCGTCCCGACTTTCGAAAATGATTCACTGCGTAAGCCTGAGTATGCGGGAGTCGTCGGTCTGATGACTGCCGCGATTACGGATTCGCCACCGCCGGTGCGTCGTCAGCGAGGTTTTTTGGCGTCGCTCAAAGACCTCTTCCGCTTCTAAACCATGGAACGCCCGCCTTCCATTCTCTTGGTTGGTTTAGGTGGTGCGGGCTGCTCGATTGTCGCTCGGCTGGCCGCCCGGTTGCCGCCGGAAATCGGGGTGGCCCTGATTGATACGGACACGCGTTCCTTTCAGCAACTTCCCGGAGCTACGGTCGTGCAAATCGGTCGGGCCCAGACCCGGGGCATGGGGACGGGCGGCGAAGCGGCCTTGGGAAGTGCTTCGGCCGAAGCTGATGAAGCCGCTTTACGCCGGATTTTTACCGGCGTGCCCATCGTAGTAATGGTCGCGGGTCTTGGGGGTGGGACGGGAAGCGGGGCCGCGGCCGTCGTCGCCGGTTATGCCGCCGAGGTCGGGGCGACTGTGTTGACGTTCGCGACCATGCCCTTTTCGCATGAAGGAGAACGCCGCCAACGCCAAGCCAACGAAGCCACGGGAGTGTTGGGCTTGAAATGTCACGGGCTGGTGGTCGTCCATAACGATTTACTTTTGCAACAAGTCGCCACCGACGCTCCGCTTTCAGAATCTTTTGCCGCGGCCGATGCTTGGGTCGGCGGTGCCTTGCGTGCGCTGGCGGGAGCCTTTATCCCTGGGGCGTTGGTGGCGGCTGACCCGGCAGCTTTGCGTTCGATTCTGGCTAACCCTGGCTCACCCACCCTCTTTGCTTTTGGAGTGGGCACCGGAGAGGGCGCTGCGATGAAGGCCGCCCGTGCCGCCAGTGAATGTCCTTTGGCGCACGGCCCCAGTTCCGTCACGAAAGTTGCCTCGCTCTTCGTCCATGTGACGGGTGGTCCGACTTTGACAACGACCGCGGCCTTTGAGGCAGTAGCTGCGGTCCGGACGCGTTTTGGTGGCGAGACCTCCACGATTGTCTGCGCCCGGGTTAATCCCGACCTTGGCGATCGGATCGAAGTTTCGGTTTTGGGAGCTTCGTTGCCAGCGCCCAAGAGTCCGGCGAAGGCCAAGAAGGGCGCAAAAGCTGGCGACCCTTCGCAGCCGATGTTTGAGTTCGCGACCGAGGAAGCTATGCGCCGTGGTCTGTTTGGGGGGACCCCGATGACTTTTATCGACGGTCAGGACATTGATGTACCGACTTACATCCGGAAGGCCGTACGCTTGCCGGCGTCGCCCTAAGTTCGCTTCCCGGTTGCGCCCCCTGCGTCTCCTCATACGTTCAGCCGTATGTCCGCGTTCGACATTGCCAGTATCCGGCAAGATTTCCCCATTCTGGCCAGACTCGTGCATGGGCGGCCGCTGACTTATTTGGATAATGCGGCCACATCACAGAAGCCGACCGCCGTCATCCAAGCTCTGGCGCATTATTACTCTGAAAGTAACGCCAACGTCCATCGCGGGGTACATTTGCTCAGCGAGCAAGCTACCACGGCTTATGAAAGCGCCCGTCAGACGGTCGCTAAATTCTTAGGCTTAAAGGAGGCTCGCGGCTGCGTCTTCGTGCGCGGAGCGACGGAGGGTATCAATCTGGTTGCCGAATGTTGGGGCCGAACGCACTTGCGGTCCGGAGACGAAATTCTGATCACCCATCTCGAACACCATGCTAATATCGTGCCTTGGCAGGTGGTGTGCGAGCGGACGGGCGCCAAGTTAGTCGTCGCCCCCGTCACGCCGCGGGGTGAAGTCGATCTCGAAGCTTTTAAGAAACTGCTTTCGCCGCGGACAAAGTTAGTAGCCTTTGCGCATGTTTCTAATGCTTTGGGTACGGTGAATCCCGCCGTCGAGATGACGCGACTGGCGAAGGCCGTGGGGGCCACGGTACTCATCGACGCCTGCCAAGCCGCCGCGCACTTCAAGGTCGATGTCCCTGCACTCGGTTGTGACTTCTACGTCTTCTCCGGACATAAGACTTTTGGTCCCACTGGCATCGGCGTGCTCTGGGGGCGCCCGGAAATTTTGGACGCGATGCCGCCCTATCAATATGGGGGCGACATGATCCGTAAGGTGGATTTCGAGGGTACGACTTATCGCGAGGCACCGGAGCGCTTTGAGGCTGGCACCCCGCACATCGCCGGGGCGTTAGGTTTGGCGGCGGCCTTGGATTACTTTATGCCGCGGCAGGCCGGAGCGCATGCGCATGAACAAAAACTTCTCGCCGCCGCGACCGAGCGCCTCAAGGCCATCAAAGGACTGACCATCGTGGGTGAAGCGCCCGAGAAAGTCGCCGTCATCTCGTTCCTGCTCGAAGGCGGACACCCCCACGATGTCGGGACGCTTTTGGATGCGGATGGCATCGCGATTCGGACGGGCCATCATTGCTGCATGCCTTTGATGAAGCACCTTGGCATCAGCGGGACCGCCCGTGCTTCGTTCGCTTTCTATAACACCTTTGAGGAAGTCGATCGCCTAGCGACTTCGCTCGAGAAGGTACGCAAGATGATGGCCTAGGCCGGCTTGGCGAGAGCCGCCGCACCGGCTCGGCGAAGCACGTCGAGGATACCTTGGATCTCCCAGTTGCGCGAGGGGCCCGTGAGGCCGATCAGCCCGCGGGCATCTTGGATATCTTCCGGATGATTACCCGGCGGCCAATCCAGCCACTGTTGCTCGTAGGTCGGCGACTTGGTTTGTAGGAGCGGAAAGAGGGCATTGATACAAAGCGTATCCGCCCGACCATCCGGCAAAACGCACGAGAGGACATCGTCAATCAGACGCCGTCGCAGGGAGGGGAGGGGGGTGCTGTCGGTTGTTTCCGCCCAGGCGCGGAGACGTTTGCGCCATTCCGGTTGGCGACGATTCAATTCCAAGTATTGCGCCAGTCGGCGATAAGGATGTCCCGCGGGACGCAGCCCACGCAGACGCCACCGTCCACATTTTTCCATGTAAAGGGCATCCAGGCCCAAGATAAGCATCTGCTCCGAGGAATGTGATCGGGCGAGTTCGCACATGGGCGCGCGGTTACCTCCGAGGCCGAGCGATTCGACAAACATTTCATGACAGGCTCCCTCCCAGCCGACTTCTTTGATGCGTTGGCGGGCGTAATGGGTTTTGGCTTTGAAGCGTTGGGAGGCGCGTTGGCGCAGGCCGAAAGAAATATTAGTCTCGGTCGCCAGCACGCGTCGGGCTACTTCGCCCGAACGGCCCCGAAGCTCCAAGAGCGCGTCTTCTTCCGCGAGGTCTTCGAGGTCGCGTGGTAAGTGGGGTAATAGCACCAAGGTCTCGGGCCGATGTCCGCTGAGGGTAGTGACGGTCTTGCAACCGGGGAGTAAGACCGCATGCAAGATTACCCCGGAGAAATTGGGATCCGCATCATGGCCGTGCGCGTGCCAGTCTGACCAGCGTAGGTGGATTTCGACATCTCCGCGTGCCTGTTTGCCATTCAGCGAGATGACAGCGCCCAGAAAATCCGGTCCGGCGCCGCGATTCCAATCTCCGGGGTGGATGATTTCAATGGCGGTGCCCGTGGTCGATGACATCGGCCCCCGTACTTCTCCGGCGGCCCAAAGCCTTTGGATGGCCCGCTCGCCAATCGCAAAAGGCCCATAGGGGCCTTCGATTTCTTCGACGCGTTCGCAGGTGCTCATTGCGCATTAGAGCAGGGAAGATGCCATGAAGTGAATTGGGGAGATAGCCCAGGGAAAGCCACCGAATGGGCTTGAGGGAAGACCTTAGGAGGATTTGACTCATCCCCACGGAGAGGTGGCAGAGTGGTCGATTGCACCTGACTTGAAATCAGGCGTACCGCAAGGTACCGGGGGTTCGAATCCCTTCCTCTCCGCCAATTTCCAGAAGAGGCTCGGAGGCCCAGAGCACGTAAACACAACCTGGGATGAGAACGCGTGGATTCGACGAAGGCCACTGGGCCGAGTAGGAGATACCGCTGGTCTCGGGCAAGAGGGCCGAAGCGCAGCGGACTCAAGCCCTTCCTCTCTGCCCATCTGATTTAACGTCGCCGCCTTTAGGGTGGCGTTTCGGGCTGCTTGGGGGGTTGGGTTGGATTGCTTTCGTCGGCGGGCTTGGGCAGGCTGTGGCATGCTGGTCGCGCCATCCCTCATCCCCCGTCCGGCCCACTCCGTGGT
>Ga0208960_1000085_pt1 | contig 47810 bp, 45 predicted proteins | sample GreLakmeON33MSRF_FD_187703 | JGI IMG/M metagenome (GOLD analysis project Ga0208960, IMG submission 187703) | Freshwater lentic microbial communities from great Laurentian Lakes, MI, USA - Great Lakes metaG ON33MSRF (SPAdes) | ecosystem: Environmental > Aquatic > Freshwater > Lake | place: Great... | reverse complement strand
CCATTTCGCGGCTTCTTGATAATCCTGAGGGACACCTTTCCCCCGTGCATACATCACACCAAGATTATTCTGTGCAAGAGCATTTCCTTGAGCTGCAGCCAATCGATACCATTTCACCGCTTCTTGATAATCCTGAGAGACGCCTTGACCATTTTCATACAATAAACCAAGATTATATTGTGCATCAACATTTTCTCTTGCTGCAGCAAGCTGATACCAATTTACAGCTTCTTTATAATCCTGAGAGACGCCTTGACCGTTCAGATACATCACACCAAGAGTATTTTGTGCGGATGCGTTTCCTTGATCCGCCATAGGACGAATTAGTTTCTCTGCTTTTTCGTAATCACCTGTAAAATAAGCACGTTCGGCATCTGATAATGAATCAGCAAATGACTGATTGGATAATACAGATAAAAATAAAAAACTTAGTAATAAATATTTTAATAACTGGCTCATACTTTCACTATCTCCCTCCCGCTTACAAATCAGGCGAGTAAATTTACTACTTATGTTTTTTACTCTATGAGCTCATATACAAGATATAAAAAAAGTAACTCGTATTTTACAACGAATTCTACGTTACCTTGCTAGTAGATCTATGTAAATAATTAAAAAATAGAAAAATATCCCTTACCCTGTGATGCCCAGAATATCTGCCTAATAACCTAAGTAAATAGGGCAGAAAAATACTGGGCCACATGACGAATTAGAATGCTATCTACATCAACCTGATAACTATTCAGCTATTGTAGATGGGTAGCGAGAACTTCCCTGTATCTATAAATAACAATATTTCTAAGAAATGACGTGCCGTTGAGCTAGATAAAATGATTAGAAATTTGCACGCACCGTAAAACGAAAATTACGTGGCTCTGATGGATGCGAATTCCTATCTGCAGCAGGCGTTACCTCGTTGCGCAACTGAGATGAATAAAAATATTGCATATCTTTGGGTTTACTATCTATTAGATTAAACACATCTAATGACACTTGAATATGCTCTGTGAAACGATATCCAGCACGCATATTTACTAACATAGAGCTCGATCCAATTTGTGAGTTATCCCCAACTAACGGTCGCGGCCCAAAATGACGCATCCGTAGAGTGCCAAACCAATTGTTCTTGTCTATGGATACACCAATTGACGCAACTCGTTGCATAGAACCTGGAATAAAATTTCCCAAAGAGTTCGCATCACGGAAACGCGCGCGCGACAAGGAAAGATTCGTATCGATAACTAAACCATTAATTGGGTTCCAATAATTTGTGAACTCAATTCCACTTCGTCGACTTGGGCGAGTAGCTTCTGTGCTACCAGAATCACCAATAAATAAAAGTTCAGAATCAATCAGTAACTGCCAAAGTGATACAGAACTCTGCAAACCAGATACGATCCCGGTACGAAAACCAGTTTCATAGCCCCAAGTACGAACTAACGGCGTAACACTCTGAATTGGAATTGTTGGATTATTTGGATCAACTTTACTTGTGGTTCCACGCGCATCATTACTGTGAAAACCACCACCGCCATTTAGATAAAACTCGGTCTTAGCCCATGGCCCAAAAACAAGTGCCAATTTTGGACTTATCATGTTAGCGCTTGCTTTACCAGAGTTAGCGCCGAGATTACTTGCTACATCAAAATGATAGAAATCGTTGCGCAACCCAGATACTGATCGAAACCAAGAAAACCATTGCATACGGTTCTCTGCATAAAAAGAAATATTGTATTCATTCACAATATCCCGACGCATAGTGTCCGATTGAAGAGTTCCGTTATTATCGGTCTTGACTGTAAATGCGCCTTCTTGTGTACGAAATATTCCAAGTGGAGAAATATTATCATATCGCATCTGAAAACCAATCGCATTCTCCATCTGTCGATTCCAAAACTGTCCAAACCAAGAATGGGCGCTATTAAGACCAACAGTATTACGATTCTCTCTCTGTTGAAATTGATCCCCTGCAATAGGAAAATCACGGAAATAAGTGAAATTGGAGTCTAGCTTCAACTGCGAATGAACATAATAAGCATTAACTCTTGTTGAATTTGATTCACTTTTACGCGCCCATTGACTTGATAAACTGTAACGTGATGTGGTTATATCGTCACTAGGGTCTAATGAACCAAAACGACCAATTACCCCACTATTTACAACGCGCTCAGGAATCTGATTTGTCGCATGACCACTGGCTTGATACGCCATACCAGTCACCTCAAAACCATTATCAGGGGATCCCTGACTATACCGTGTGATTAAATTTAAATTATGGAGATTCTGCTTCACATCCCACGGTCCATCATACTTCATAAACTTAATGCCAAATAAAAGATTACCTTTGCCGATCTTAGGTGAGCCTGCAAGTAATATACTACCGTGTCCAAACTGACCCATGGTAATCTCAGCTACAGTCTTTGGGAGCACTCGCACAAAATCTAAATATGCAGCCCCAGCCGAAGAAAAATTTCCCTCCTCTGCAGAATATGGCCCTTTCTTGTAACGTATGCTTTCAAGTAATTCTGGAATTAAAAAATTAAGATCCGTATACCCTTGACCATGCACATGACTACGTTGATTAACCTGCATACCACCCACAGTAGTTAGAAAGTCCGTTCCATGGTCAAGATTAAATCCGCGTAAGAATAACTGATTCGCCTTTCCATCAGAAGAATGTTGAGTAACAATCAGACCAGGTACGGCTTCAAGTACCCCACCTGGACGCAACATTGGTCGAGCAAGAAGTTGCGTGCCTTGAACAGTGCCCTCGCTTGAACTATCTGCGGTGCCAATCAAATCTTCAGATTTAGCAGTCACCTCCACCGAATTTAATATCGGTATGTCACTAGCATAAATCTGCGTCGAGAAAATTGCCGATACACAGAAAAACTGGCAACTAAAAATTATATGAAGTTTATTAATCCAAATACCTGGTAAATTTTTACAAAAAATAATTTATAAGATGAGACTTATTCTCATATGAATAATACTACTCCATAAAAAAAGATATACACAGTATAAGCCCAATAAGTACGTCATAATATAACTTACAAATAAATTTCACGCTAAGGTAAATATAGATACTTCTAATTGAGAATTATTCACATTAATATAATAGTTAATCTTAGATGGCATTATTAATACTAATTTCTCCCAAAAAATTATTCCTACATACATTAAGATTTTTGTTCTAAATAATAAGAATTCTGGATCAAGATACGTGATCCGGCCCAGAAAATTCGCGAGAAAAAAAGTAAAAAATGGGCTAGTATCTGGAACCGCAGTTAAGAATTTGACGTCCAGTAAATCTTACGCGTAGATTAAAATAGTAATGGCACAGATTGAGTTAGCTGAATAAAAGATGGGATTATTTCAATTCTATACTGCAGAAATACTCAAAAAAAAGAATTAGCGATGCATCGCTCGTATAGCTGTTGCGCGATCTTCTAATAATTTTGCTTCTTTTTCTTGATGAGTTTTACGATGTAATTGTGCTAAATTTTCAAGTCCAGTAGCTACATCGGGGTGTTCTGGACCAAGAGTATCTACCCAGATCTTTAATGCACGTTTTACTAGTGGCCTGGCTTCGGAGTATCGCGATTGAAGAGTGTAAAGAACTGCCAGATTATTCAAGCTTGCCGCTACAGCCGGATGATTAGGACCAAGAACCTTCTCAACAGTTTCCAACGCTTTTAGGGAGAGGGAGGTGGCCTGAGTATATTCTTCTTTTTCGCTGTGAATGGCCGCTAAACCACTTAACCCTGTAGCGACACTTAGATGATTTACACCAAAAATTCTAATATTAATCTCTAGCGCACGGCTATAGAAAGACTCGGCTTGAACATATTCTCTTTGAAATTGATAGAGAGATGCTAAGTTGTTTAGGTTTGTTGCCAAATCTGGATGATCCGGGCCCAAAATATTCTCTTTAATCTTTATTGCACGTTTATACAATGACTCTGCCTCTTTATCTCTCTCCTGCGCCTGATACAACAATGCAAGATTATTCAGATTCATAGAGACATCAAGATGATCTAAGCCAAGAGTTGCCTCATGAATATTTAGCGCACGTTTAAAAAGTTTTTCTGCTTCTACATATTGTCCCTGCATGCGATACACTTCTGCTAAGTTATTTAAACTCATTGCTACATTAAGATGATCCTGACCAAAGGTACTCTCAGCAGATTGTAAAGCTTTTTTTGCCGCTGTAAGGGCGTCGGCATAATTTCCCTGTTGGTACTTTAATTCTATTTCTTGGTTGAGACTCTCCCACTCAGAATCAGCATAAACATGCCCAATATATGAGGAAAAAAAGAAAAAAAAGAAAAAAATTAATGTTCTCAAAAAAATACCTGTCAGTAAAGAATACAGATGTGCACTGAAAAATTAGATGCTAGACTCACTGAAAAAATAAATAATAATTCTGATCTCAGTAATAAGCAATCGGATAAGATTAATTAAAATATTAGACTTAATTTATAGACTTTCGTAAAGAGTTTAAAGATACTGCTAAGAGAATGTTAGATACATTAATTTATGCTGTAAAAAAACTGATGCGTTTATTTTCATCTAAATCCACTATAATTAGTGTTCACAGAGATTTAATAATCCTTTCGGATTTAAATTAATTTAATGCTCTACTCTTTACTCCGCCCTTTACTTTTTAATCTTAATCCAGAAACTGCACATAGTCTTACACTTGGTGCACTAAAGAATGCTCACCGATTTGGATTACTAGCAAATCACACTGTCACCTGCCAACATCGTAATATTATGGGTCTTAATTTTCCCAACTCTATTGGATTAGCTGCCGGATTAGATAAAAACGGTGAGCATATTAATACACTTGCGACACTTGGTTTTGGTTTTATAGAAATTGGTACAACTACGCCACGCCCTCAAACTGGTAATCAACGGCCTCGAGTGTTTAGGATTCCACAAGCCGGCGCTATCATTAACCGCTTGGGATTTAATAATCATGGGGTAGATGAGCTAATAATAAACGTGAAACGCTCAAACTATAAAGGTGTGCTCGGTATCAACATTGGCAAAAATGCAGACACTCCAATAGAAAATGCAGTTGATGACTACTTAATCTGTCTAAGAAAAGTTTATTGCTACGCTAGTTATGTTGCAATTAACATCTCCTCTCCCAACACTCTCAATTTAAGACAATTACAGGATAATAAAGCATTAGATTACTTGCTAGACACGTTAAAAATAGAACAAAAAAAATTAAGTGACCAGCATGGAAAATACACGCCTTTGGTGGTAAAAATTGCTCCTGATTTAGAAACATTGCAAATTCAGACAATCTCTAATTTACTTATTAAACACCGCATTGATGGTGTCATTGCAACTAATAGCACGCTCTCCCGTACAGGTGTAGAGAACTTGCCTTATGCGAAAGAGACGGGAGGGTTGAGTGGTGCACCTCTCACACAACGTGCTAACAAAATTATTCGTCAACTATATGGCATTTTGCAAGGTGCTATGCCCATCATCGGCGTTGGGGGTGTTATGTCCGCAATAGATGCAAAAGAGAAAATGGATGCTGGTGCAAGTTTGGTGCAAATTTATACTGGATTAATTTACCGTGGGCCTAGTCTAATACGTGAAGCAGTACAAGCGATACATACATAAATAATAACTAGGCCATTATTTTTAGAGACGTTAAAAAAATGTTTGATCGGAATTTGGTAGATATAGATGTACTAATAGAGGAGATTAATGCTGTTCTACCACAGATTCAATGTCGTCAATGTGGCTTCGCTGGCTGTAAACCTTATGCCGTAGCTATCACAAAAGGTCTTGCCGATATTAATCAATGTCCGCCTGGTGATGAAGAAGGGGTTCAGAAACTCGCCAAAATTATGGGAGTAAAACCGAAATCTTTGAACATTTTTTACGGTATGTCAAAACCAAGATTAATTGCACAGATAGATGAGCAAATCTGCATTGGTTGCACATTTTGTATTCAGGCTTGTCCAGTTGACGCTATCATTGGCGCAACAAAACAAATGCACACGGTAATTTCTCTAGAATGTACGGGGTGTGAACTCTGCATCGCACCATGTCCTATAGACTGCATCACTATGATTCCGCCCAAAAAAGAAATAAATAATATGCAGCATGATCCTTATAGGGTCAACCATACCTCATCACTGGGTACAAATGTAGAGAAAAAGAAAGCTGCAGATTATGCCAAAAAACGTTATGAGTTCAGGTTACAAAGAATGAATCATACAAAGATAGACTAAAAAATTAGATCAATTCAGACTGCATCTGAAGATGTGCATTTTAGTAAAAAAATTATACCGGATAAAATATAGGTAAATTAAATCTTAGTCGTTTAAAATACTGATTCTGTGAATTTGCCCACACCTATCCTCGTAATTTATGAATTTATCTAAACGACATGAGATTTTTACCCGCTTTAAGAAGGCCAACCCCCATCCGAGCACCGAACTAGAATACAGAACACCATTCGAGTTATTAATAGCAGTTATGCTTTCCGCGCAAGCTACCGACAAGAGTGTAAATTTGGCAACTAGAAAGCTCTTTGTAAAAGTTAATACACCGGAAAATTTTCTTGTCATGGGGGAAATTAAATTATGCGATGCTATAAAAAATATTGGTCTATATAGAACCAAAGCAAGAAATATTTTAGCTACTTGCAAACTACTCATTCTTTGCCATGGTAGCCAAGTACCAAGAACTAAGGATCATCTAGAATCACTTCCTGGTGTTGGTCGTAAAACTGCGAATGTAATTCTAAATACCGTATTTAATTTACCCGTTATTGCCGTGGATACACATGTCTTCCGTGTTGCAAACCGAACTGGTATTGCGGTTGGAAAGAACGTACTAGAAGTAGAAATAAAACTTATCAAGTTCATTCCGAAGGAATTTCACCAAAATGCTCATCACTGGTTAATCCTCCATGGGCGTTATGTCTGTAAGGCCGGAAAACCAGAATGTGCTCTATGTAGTATCAACGATCTTTGTGATTACAAAAGAAATATCCTAAAAAATAATAATTCTATTACACCATTCTAATCTCAGATGTTCAATCTTTCCAGATGCCAGGCACGCCAATTTCTCTTTGATACTTGGCGAAAATATTGTCATCAAGAAAATCTCTCCGGCATGGAGGGTATCGCACTCGAGGTAATTCTGTTGCATCCAGAGTATCAATCTATATTAGACGATGCAGATCACTACCTTGATAAAGATTACTTACCCGAAATCGGTAGTACCAACCCTTTTTTACATATGAGTATGCACATTGCCGTTAAAGAGCAGCTTTCTATAGATCAACCCATTGGAATTCGCGATCAATTTAATCGTCTACTCAATAAAATCGGCAATGAGCACGATACTGTTCATCAAAACATAGAGTGTCTTGCGGAGATGCTCTGGCAAGCACAGCGTAATCAATCAGCACCAGATGCAACAGTGTATCTTAACTGTCTAGAAAAACGAGAGAGAAAATTAGGGATGACAGAGAAGTAATCTTACTCATCTAACTGATTATTTTTTTGTACTCAGGCCGGATTGACGAGAAAAATAGAGTGCCAAATTCTGAATATCTTCTTTGCTAAGATTTGCTGCCAAACCATTCATGATAAGGTTCTTTCGATCACCTGATTTATAGCCATTTAGGGTATTTTCAATATAGGTTGCATGTTGACCAGCCAGCTTTGGAAAGGCCGGGGCAAGGCTGTTACCATCGGGTCCATGACATGCGGCACAAACTTCTATTGCCTTTTTTTTTCCTGCTTCAATATCAGCTGCAATTCCTTGTCCTGAGATCAAAATAAGCGCACTAGTGACTACGCTAATTATAAATTTTTTCATAATACTTTCCTTGCGTAAATGACGCGATTATTTACTACTAGAAGTAGCATAGTAGGCAGACAGGTCTTCGATATCTTGTACGGAAAGAGTTGCTGCAATAGCTTTCATACTGGGATGATTACGAGCACCAGTCTTATATGCTTGTAATGCATTAATCAGATACTCGTTATGTTGTCCGCCGAGCTTAGGAACATTATATACTTTTGGATATGCTGTGCGATATCCATCTATACCATGACACCCAATGCACATGGTTGTTTTTTTCTCGCCCGCAACAGGATCACCAGCCGCCCATGCCGCACTAGAAATGATTAGAAACGCGCTCCATGCGAATATTTTCACTATAGCTGATTTCCTCATATGCTCGCCATGCCTCTAAAAATAGGTGACTCTAAACGATGTATTGATTTTGGTCAATAGACAGCTATTAAAATTGGCACATATTGTTTATATACAAATGCTACCAATGGCATCGATCTTGTTTCTATTTTTACTTCACACTAGATCGTTTTGTTTCCAATTCTCCCCACCGAATTATAAGAACCGCAAGCTCTTTCTCGATAACAACAAGACGTATCTTCAGTCCCCCTACTTCTGTAGGGTTATTGCGGTAAGTATTTTCATCGGCTAATTTAAGAGCAATACTGGTAATCTCCCGCTCAAGAAGCTCTATTTTTTTTAATAACACATTCAACTCTAATGTCTCGTTGTGATTTAAATTAATTTTAGAAGTTAACTCAGGTGATTTTACGGGCAGAATTTTATGCTGTGACTGCACAATCTCTTGTTTTTCGAAAATTTTTACAGAACTCTTAGCTCTTATCCAATCCTCATAACCTCCAACGTACTCTCGTAACACACCATCACCCTCAAATGCGATTACCTGAGTCACCACATTGTCGAGAAATGCACGATCATGACTAACTAAAAATAGCGTGCCGGAATAATCTTGCAGAACTCTTTCCAGTAACTCAAGAGTCTCTATGTCTAAATCATTCGTAGGCTCATCTAACACCAGCACATTTGTTGGACGTGTAAATAAACGTGCTAGCAAAAGTCGGTTACGCTCACCGCCGGAGAGCGATTTCACAGGTGAGCGCGCACGTGCTGGTGAGAAAAGAAAGTCTTCTAAATAACTGATGACATGTTTCTTAACTCCTCCAATCTCGATAAAATGAGAACCCTGACTGATTGTTTCTACTAATGTCGCCTCCTCGTCTAATTGTTCTCGCATTTGATCAAAGTAAGCCACTGCGAGCTTAGTACCTTGCCGTACAGTACCAGAGTCAGGTTGCAATTCGCCTAATATCAATTTTAATAAAGTAGATTTGCCTATGCCATTGGGTCCCAATAAACCTACTCGATCACCCCGCATAATGCGACAAGAGAAATTTCTAATGACGATCTTATCGTTGTAATTCTTACTAATGCACTCTAACTCAGCTACCATTCGTCCAGATTTTACTCCTTCATCTACATTAATATGAACTGCGCCGACTCGCTCACGACGAACAGCTCGCTCCTCACGTAACGCTTCTAATTGTCTAACCCTACCTTCGTTACGGGTACGTCGCGCCTGTATTCCTTTACGTATCCATACTTCTTCCTGTTCGAGAACCTTGTCAAATTTCTGATTATGAATAGTCTCAACTTCTAAAATCTCCACTTTTTTTAACTGATAATTTTTAAAATTACCATTAAAAGTCAATAATTTACCGCGATCTAGTTCAATAATTCGTGTCGCCACATTATCTAGAAAACATCGGTCATGGGTAATAAATAATACACTCCCGCTGAAATCCTGTAACAGCTTTTCCAGCCACTCAATAGAAAAGAAGTCTAAATGATTGGTCGGCTCATCTAGCATCAATAGATCTGGCGACACCACCAATGCACGCGCAAGAGCCACCCTTTTCTTTAAACCCCCAGATAAATGCCCGACTAGAGTGTCTTCAGGCAGATTAAGTTTTTGGATGACAGTCTCTACTTTTCCCTGAATACGCCAACCATCCTGAGTTTCTAGTTCTCCTTGTAAGTGTTGTAACTGGGCAAGAAGCTTTTCAATGTCGCCACTACCGTCACTCAGGGCATGAGAAATCTTGTGATAATCAAATAATATCTGGCTAATCTCACCTAACCCATTAGAAACTTCTTGGAATACGGTATTAGCCGCATTGAGATCCGGTTCCTGTGGTACATAAGCTAACTTTAATCCAGGTGCATACCAAATCTTGCCATCATCCAGTTTAATTTGTCCGGCTAAAGCACGTAATAAGCTAGATTTACCACCACCATTCCTACCTATGAGACCAATACGTTCGCCAGAATCGAGCTGTAAATCGATATGATCTAGTAGTGTATGATGGCCGAAAGCAAGGGAAACTTTATCAAGAGTTACAAGGGGCATAGAGAGACCTTGAGATAAGCTAGTTGAGTCGATAAAAGTGATATGCTATGTTTCTTGATATTTGGTATCAACGTATTATCTATTCATGTCTATTAATACAAAGATACGAACTCAAGATTATGTGCAACTTACACGTCTTTATGATACAATTTTCTTCATTCTACAATCGTTAAAAAGTGTCCTTAGCAGTAAAAAAATGAAGAAACCAGCCATATTAACCCAGAAAAGCTTACGCTTTTTCATTGTATTATCTAGCTTACCACTATTTGGTATAGTTGCCGCCTTTGGCATTGCTCCCAATTCTTCTTTCTTAGAAGAGTTGCCCGTACAAAAAGTGATTCTTAATCTACCTTTACCAGATATTACACAAATAGATAATACCGACATAACGCTCTGGCGTCAGGAACGCATTCAGCGTGGAGATACCTCCGCATCTTTGCTTGCTCGACTCGAAGTAAATTATCAAGATACAACAAATTTTCTGCTTGAAGCTAATAATATCAAAGCAATGCGAAAACTAGTTCCAGGTAAGGCTATTCATGCACAAACCACTACCAGCGGCCAATTACTCAAATTACGTTATTTCCTTTCTAACGAAGAACAGTTCCTAATAGAAAGAACAGCTGGCACCTTCAAACTAAGTGAGCAATCCGTTAAAATGGAAACACAGATTCATATGAAATCTGGCGTAATAGATAGCTCTCTATTTGCCGCTACTGATAATGCGGGTGTACCAGATAGCGTTGCCACCCAGATCGTTGATATCTTCTCCTCTGACATCGATTTCCACCGGGATTTACATCAAGGAGATCGTTTTACTGTAGTGTATGAATCGCTCTACGCTAACGGTGAATTGGTTCAAGCTGGACGGGTATTAGCAGTTGAATTTATCAATCAAAAGAAATCTTATCAGGCGCTATACTTTCAAAAAAATGCTGAAAATGGCGGTTACTATGCTCCAGATGGCAAAAGTTTACGTAAAACATTCTTACGATCACCACTTGCATTTTCTCGTATTAGCTCTGGTTTCTCAAATTCACGCCTTCATCCTGTACTAAAAACTTGGCGTTCCCATAACGGCATTGACTATGCTGCCCCTACAGGAACTCAAATAAAGGCAACTTCCGATGGAAAAGTGGCATTTTCTGGCTGGCAGAATGGATATGGGAATCTGATTATTCTGCAGCACCAAGGACAATACTCTACTGCTTATGGACACCTATCATCTTTCACTAAAGGCTTGCATAAAGGACAGCGTGTTAATCAGGGCGATGTGATTGGCTATGTCGGCGCAACTGGGATGGCTACTGGACCGCATCTACACTACGAATTTCGTATCAATGGTGCTCAAAAAGATCCACTACGAGTAGCGATGCCTGCCGCAACTCCGCTTACAACTCAGAACATGACTGCATTCCACGAGAATACAGAACCACTGATGAATAGGTTGAATATGCTACGTGATGTCAGTCTTGCCTTCTTAGACTAAATTTAAAAACTAATCAATGACAAGGCCATGGAGTTCAGAAAGTCTCTGAAACAAGCCTATTATATCGGTATCATGTCAGGCAGTAGTTTGGATGGAATTGATGTAGCTCTTGCCGATTTTAGTTCTTCATCCCCGTCGCTTCTACATACCCTATACCTTCCTTATGATCAGAGCTTACGTGATCAGTTACTAAGTTTACATCACTCTGAGAATGATGAATTACACCGTGCAGCTATGCTTGGAAACACCTTGGCACGATGTTACGCCCAAGCTGTTTCCAACTTGCTCCATAAAAATAAATTAAAATCAACGGACATTAGCGCAATTGGTTGTCACGGCCAAACCATTCGTCATTGCCCCCAACTGGGGATGGGTTACACCATCCAGCTAGGTAATTCTGCTTTACTGGCTGAGCTTACAGGGATTACTGTGGTGTCAGACTTTAGAAGTCGTGATATCGCTGCCGGTGGCCAGGGCGCACCTATAGTCCCAATATTTCACCAAATGTTATTTCAAAATCCGAAAGTGCATCGTGTCATTGTTAATATTGGAGGGATCTCCAATGTGACCAATCTAATGCCAGGTAAAGAAGTTACCGGCTTCGATTGTGGTCCCGGTAATTTATTAATGGATGCATGGTGTCTGCGTCATACCGGTCAATCGTATGATGAAAATGGGAAGTGGGCCAAATTAGGAACAATAATCCCATCGGTGCTTGAGAGACTTACGACACTTCAATTCTTCTCTCTGCCACCACCCAAGAGTACAGGTAGGGAATTATTCAATATGCTCTGGCTAGAAAGCTGCTTATCTGGAAATGAAAGACCAGTAGATGTACAAGCAACCCTGTTACAACTTACTATTACAACAATTGTTAAATCAATACTTATAAATTTTCCAGATGTTATGGAAATTTATTTATGTGGGGGCGGTGCTCGTAATGGGGAGCTGGTTTCTGGATTACAAGTCGCATTTTTAGGCAAAAAAGTTGAGACAACAGATACTCTTGGTATTAATGCTGATTGGTTAGAGGCATTCGCTTTTGCTTGGTTATCCAGACAAACTATTTTGAAAATTCCAAGTAATCTCTGCTCTATTACTGGTGCAAAAGGTGAAAGAATTCTTGGTGCGATTTATCATGCCTAGATCCGTTACTCTCGTGATACGAATCTAGTACAGTTTCTTTTTTAATTACAAAGCCGACTATTTAATAAGAATTTATCCTGCCTGTTTTACTTAGCTTAGCTTGCATAGACTAGGCCGAGAATGAAGAACCACAACCACAGGTACTTGCGGCACTGGGATTCTTAATTATGAATTGAGAGCCTTCTAAATTTTCTTGATAATCAATCTCAGCGCCAGCTAGGTACTGAAAACTTACAAAATCGACTAACAGTTTTACCCCGTTTTTTTCTACTACAGTATCATCCTCATTTATTAATTCATCGAAGGAGAAACCATACTTAAAACCGGAGCACCCTCCCCCGCTTACAAAAACTCTTAGCTTGAGATCCTTGTTATCCTCTTCTTCGATCAGTTGTCTAACTTTATTTGCCGCACTCTCGGTAAAAATTAGCGGCACTGCAGTTTCCGTAGAGGCATTTGATTCAAGAGTTATATTCATGTTGAGCTCTTATATAATTGTTTATGAAAAATAAATATCCGTCCATTATTACACAATAATTATTACTGATACGGAGCTGTCTCAATAAAAAATGGTCTGTTAGGGCAGTAATGGAATGTGGTTGATACCAAGAGATTCTGGTAAACCAAACATAAGATTCATATTCTGCACTGCCTGCCCAGCCGCGCCCTTGATTAAATTATCTGTGACTGACAATACCACCACCATATCACCATCTTGAGGACGATGTACTGCAATACGGCAGAGGTTAGAGCCCCTCACTGAACGAGTTTCTGGGTGACTACCCGCAGGTAATACATCGACAAACGGTTCATTGGCATAATGCCCTTCAAACAAGACTTGCAGATCAACATTTGCGAGTAGCCTAGCATAAAGTGTAGCGTGTATGCCTCGTATCATTGGGGTAAGATGAGGCACAAAAGTTAAATTAACTAACTGAGCAGCGGCATCAGATAAACCTTGTCTGATCTCGGGTAAATGACGGTGACCTGTTACACTATAGGCTTTAAAATTATCAGAAGCTTCGGCAAATAAGGTGTGTACCTCAGCATTGCGTCCAGCGCCAGAGATGCCAGATTTTACATCAGCCACAAGATGGTCTGTATCTACAATTTTAGCTTTAATTAAAGGTAAGAATCCTAGTTGCACTGCAGTTGGATAACAACCTGGATTAGCAACTAATCGAGCCTGTTTAATTTTATCACGATTAATTTCTGGCAAACCATAGACAGCCTCTTCTACCAACTCAGGACAGGCATGGGGCATACCGTACCATTTTTCCCACACCGATACATCTTTAATACGAAAATCGGCTGCCAAATCTATCACCCGTATGCCTCGATTCAATAAGGCTCGAGTTTGTTGCATTGCAACACCATTCGGTGTTGCAAAAAAAACAATATCACATTGATCTAATTTGGTCTCTGCTGGATCACAGTATTTAAGAGTCACTTGGCCACGTAGACTAGGAAATAAATCTGATACAGGCATACCTGCCTCTTTTCTGGATGTGATTTCCTGTATGCTTATTTCAGGGTGCTGTGACAAAATACGTAGCAACTCTACCCCTGTATAGCCTGTTCCACCAACAATACCAACTTTAATCATAAAATTCCATAAAAAATTAATAGCGAAAATTGCATCTGCATTATTCGCTACTTCTGACTCGCTTTATGAGAAAAAAGTTATTTAATACTGACAGACAATAGGCAGAAAAGCCACCAAAATATGGTGGCTTTTCTGCCTATTGTCAAGAACTTAGCGTTTTGAGAATTGTTTACGTCTACGCGCCTTACGCAAACCAACTTTTTTCCGCTCTACTTCACGCGCATCACGTGTAACTAATCCTGCTTTACTTAGTATTGGTTTCAGTTCTGGATCAAAATCAATTAATGCACGAGTAATACCGTGGCGCACCGCGCCAGCCTGACCCGATTCACCACCCCCATGGGTATTAACCATAATATCGAAGGTAGTCAGATTATCGGTTAACTCGAGTGGTTGACGAACTACCATACGACCAGTTTCACGCGAAAAAAATTCGTCCAAGGGTTTGTTGTTAACAACAATTTTTCCCTTTCCTGGTTTAATAAAAACTCGCGCTACTGCGCTTTTGCGACGTCCGGTGCCATAACTATAATACATGCTCATAATATTTATATTCTAACTTCGAGTTGTTGTGGCTGTTGTGCTGCGTGAGGATGAGTAGCGCCGACATAAATTTTAAGTTTTTTTAGCATGGCGTATCCGAGAGGACCTTTTGGTAACATGCCTTTCACTGCTTTCTCTAGAGGTCGTTCAGGGAAACGTGCATGCATTTTCTGAAAATTAGTTTCATAAATACCGCCAGGATAGCCACTATGTCGATAGTACACTTTGTCTTCTGATTTATTTCCAGTAACCCGTAACTTATCAACATTAACAACAACAATAAAGTCTCCGGTATCCACATGTGGAGTAAATATTGGTCTATGTTTCCCGCGTAAACGATGTGCAATCAAAGCGGCTAATCGGCCCAATACTTTATCGGTCGCATCAATTACGAACCAGTCATGATTTACTTCATGTGGTTTAGCTGAAAATGTTTTCACAGAGCTATTCTACTCATTCAAGGAAAGGGGCAAATTTTATGCTAGACGCGCTCAAATGTCAAACCTACATTCTTGTAGTTAGCCAATGAAGCTCTTAATACCTTGCAGTATTAGTATTAATTATACCTGACAAACGTTCACTATCAGTAGGTCACTACCACATCCTCGGCTTTAAAGTCTACTGATAAAGATTCTAACAGATTCTCATGCAAATTTACCTCCCATGCATTCCCTAGTTCTAGCTCACAAATTGAATCTTTATTGTGATAGATCATGAGTACTGGACAATAATAACTGCTGCGCTCTGGATTTTTATTGGGTATATCGGTATTGCGGTAAGGTGAGAGTGATTCTCTTAGTTTGGCAACATCCGATAGATTATTGCAGTAAATCTTGATACTTTTAGCATAGTAGGAACGAGCATCGGCTAAGTTAAAAAGTCTCTCGGCGGATATGCGCAGACCGCCGTCATCTCTCTCATTATTGCTTTTATTGCTAACTTTGGCTTCAACTATGAGTAGCTGATCTTCCTTGAGCCAGTGACGATTTGCGATAAACAACTCGTTGTGTATCACGAGTTCCAAACGGGCCTCTCCATCATCTAATACAACTACGCCCATTTTACCTCGTCGGGTCATTTGCATGCGAATGGAATGAATAATGCCTGCCAAGAGCTGTGGCTCTTTTTGAGGACTTAATTTGTCTAGCTGGGTATGCACAAATTTCTTTAACTCAATTGCATAAGCATAAAACGGATGCCCGCTTAAATAAAATCCTAGCGCCAATTTCTCATTTTTTAATTTATCTTTTTCCGTCCACTGCAGAACATTAACCAACTGTATTTTTTCTGATATTCTCTCACTTTCATCAAATAAATTTACTTGGTTAATCTCGCGACTGATCTGATCGGCTGATTCCAATCCGATATCAACTGACGCCAATAAAGCAGCTCGATGCTTATTAATAGGATCAAACGCACCAGCACGAATCAATGATTCCACAACCCGACGATTAACAATCCGCTTATCTACGCGACGACATAAATCAAATAAATCAACATATAATCCATTTTTATCACGCTCCTTAATAATCAATGTAATTGCTGATTCCCCCGTTCCTTTGATGGCCCCTAAACCATAACGTATAACTTTCTGATCTATCGGCAAGAATCGATAGATCGACATATTAATATCAGGTGGAAGAATGGTGAGTTCATTAGTCACACAATCCTCAAAAAACGTATGCACTTTATCGGTATCATCCATATCAGCAGAGAGAGTAGCTGCCATAAATTCTGCTAGGTGGTGCGCTTTAAGATAAGCGGTCTGAAATGCAATGAGAGCATAAGCAGCGGCATGTGATTTATTAAAACCATAACCCGCAAACTTCTCCATTAAACTAAAGAGCTCAATGGCTTTACGCGAAATTAAACCATTCTTTATTGCTCCAGCAACAAAGATATCTCTTTGTTGCGCCATTTCCTCAATCTTTTTCTTGCCCATAGCTCGTCGCAATAAATCGGCACCACCAAGACTATAGCCTCCTATCACCTGAGCGATTTGCATAACTTGCTCTTGATAAATCATCACACCGTATGTAGAACCGAGTATAGGTTGTAAACGCGGATCAATATATTCCACACGTTTACCATGCTTGCGCTCAATGAATTCTGGGATTAAATCCATTGGACCTGGACGGTACAAGGCTACTAACGCGATAATATCTTCAAAACGATCTGGTCTTGTCTTTTGCAATAGATCTCTCATGCCACGTGATTCAAATTGAAATACTCCTGTGACATTTCCTTGTTGCAATAATACATAAGTATCGGGATCATCCAGAGGAAATTCTTCTAGTTTAGGAAATCTAGAATTTTGAATTTTAGAGACGGCAATTTCTTGTTTGATATCATCTGCGACATGAGCGATTTTTTGCTCTCTTGTCTCCAGATTCAATTGTTTAATATATCTTATAGTCCAATCAAGTATGGTTAGGGTCCGTAACCCTAAGAAATCGAACTTGACTAAACCTATCTTCTCTACATCATCTTTATCAAGTTGACTCACTACTGCATCAGCGGGGCCAGCACAGTAAATTGGACAAAAATCAGTGATCTTTCCAGAGGCAATAAGTACCCCGCCAGCATGCATGCCAACATTCCGAGTCAAGCCCTCAAGACGCCCAGCTAATTCCAGCAAGTTACGCACTTCCTCCTCTTGTGCACGCTGATCTAATTGTGGTTCGACTTGGCGAGCTTTTTCTAAAGTCATGCCTGGCTCAGGCGGTACTAATTTTGCTAATTGATCAACAAAATTATAGGGCAGATCCAACACTCGTCCAACGTCACGTACGACTGCTCTTGCAGCCATAGTGCCGAAAGTAACAATTTGTGAAACGCTCTCAGGGCCGTATTTTCTCTTTACATACTCTATGACGTGCTCCCGCCCATCTTGACAAAAATCGATATCGAAGTCAGGCATGGACACCCGTTCTGGATTAAGAAAACGCTCAAATAACAAATCATAGCGTAGGGGGTCAATATCAGTAATGCCAAGAGAGTATGCGACTAATGAGCCTGCACCGGAGCCACGTCCCGGACCTACTGGTACGTTATTTTTTTTAGCCCAATTAATGAAATCTGCAACAATTAAAAAATATCCAGCAAACCCCATCTGCACGATAGTAGCGACTTCGAAATCTAATCGCTCACGATATTTCTGTATCTGTGTATCACGCATAATTGAGTCAGAAAATAGCACCTCCATACGACTCTTAAGGCCTGTCAATGCTTGATTATGCAGATACTGCTCAAGACTTTCGTTATTTGGAGTAGGGAATAATGGTAAACAATTAACTCCTAATTTCAGGACAAGATTACAGCGTTTCGCAATTTCCACGCTGTTCGTCAGCGCCGCTGGGATGTCAGCGAACAACACTGCCATTTCTGCTTGAGTCTTAAAATACTGTTGTTCGGTAAAATTTTTTGGGCGACGATGATCGCCTAAAACATAACCTTCGGCAATACATACCCTTGCTTCATGCGCCTTATAGTCATCTGGATCTAGAAATTGCACTGGCTGCGTTGCTACTACTGGTAAACGTAAATCTGATGCTAATACCAAAGAGCGTTGTAAAAAAACTTCTTCACTCATGCGTCCGACTCTTTGTATCTCAATATAGAAACGATCTGGAAATAATTCTGCCCATTCTGCTGCCAATGTCTTAGCCTGCAAGACTTTTTCTTGCATCAAGGCCAGGCCAATATCACCAAGTTGCGCTCCAGATAAAGCAATTAAACCATCCGTCCCATCTTCGTTTCTATGAAACCAAGACTTTTTAATTTCAGCTCGACCTCGATATTGATTTTCACGGTAAGCTCTTGATAACAAACGACAGAACAGTAGGTAGCCTACATAGGATTGACACAACAATAAGATTCTTACAGGTTTGTTGCGGTCTACCTCATTGCTAACCCAAACCTCACAACCGATAATTGGTTTAATACCCTTATTACGAGCACTCTGATAAAATTTTACCATGCCAAATAAGTTAGAAAGATCAGTCAAAGCAAATGCTGGCATACTGTCGGCATTTGCTTTCTCCACTGCGCTATCAATGCGTACGATGCCATCAACGATAGAATACTCGCTATGTACGCGTAGATGAATGAAAGCCGGAACAGTTGACATGATGATATAATTCGATGTTAGGTGACTAACTGTAATAATATTTCATTAAAAATTCAATTTAACGGTAAAAACTACCTTAATTCTACACTATGTTGAAATCTCCAGAACTTCTCCTCCCTGCCGGTTCGCTTGAAAAAATGCGTGCTGCCTATGCCTTTGGCGCAGATGCGGTCTATGCTGGTCAACCACGTTATTCCATGCGTGCACGCAACAATGAATTTGGAATAGAGCAGCTGCATATTGGCATCACCGAAGCACGTTCTGCAGGAAAAAGATTTTTTGTCGCGAGTAATATTGTGCCCCACAACGCGAAGGTAAAAACTTACATGAAAGATATGGAGCCAGTTATTTCTCTGCGCCCAGATGCGCTTATCATGGCTGATCCTGGGCTCATCATGATGGTACGAGAAAAATGGCCGGAGATACCCATTCATCTGTCTGTCCAAGCTAATACAGTAAATTATGCGGCAGTAAAATTCTGGCAGGCAATTGGACTAACACGGATCATCTTATCTCGTGAATTATCACTCGATGAAGTGGAACAGATCCGTCAACTTTGCCCTGATATAGAGCTTGAAGTATTTGTCCATGGTGCATTATGTATCGCTTATTCTGGACGCTGCCTGTTATCTGGTTATTTTAATCACCGTGATCCCAATCAGGGCGCATGTACCAACTCCTGTCGTTGGGATTACAAGATTAAAGGAGCTCAAGGGGATACTGATAGTGATGCACTGGGAACAGAAAAAATTGATTTCAGTTTTAATCAGGCGTTAACCTCATCTGACTCTACTCCCAATAACAACGTAAAACGTCATCCCGCTGCCGATCAAGTTTATCTAATAGAAGAGAAAGAGCGCCCAGGCGAACTAATGCCGATAATGGAAGATGAGCACGGCACCTACATTATGAATTCTAAAGACCTAAGAGCAATTGAGCACGTTGAACGTTTAATCAAAATTGGAATAAATTCCCTAAAAATTGAGGGACGCACCAAGTCATTATATTACGTTGCCCGTACCGCACAAATTTACCGCAAAGCGATAAATGATGCTATGGCAGGCAATGCTTTAGATCCCTCTCTCTTGGGTGAGCTGGAGGGATTGGCTAATCGTGGCTATACTGATGGGTTTTTTCAGCGGCATCATACCAACGAAACTCAGAATTATCTAAGAGGACACTCGGAATCAAGCCGTAGTCAATACGTAGGTGACATCATCGGTTTTGATGAGGCCAGTGGTATGGCAGAAGTTCTGGTTAAAAACAAATTTCAAATTGGCGACCGACTGGAAATTATACATCCTTCCGGTAATCGCACCATCGAACTTACGAAAATGCAAAATCTTAATGGTAAACCGGTTAGTGTTGCACCTGGTAGCGGTCATTTTGTCAAAATTCCTCTGACTAATAACCTTAAAGACGGTTTCCTAGCAAGATTTTTATAGTAATCTGCCGGTATAAAAGTAGAACTTATTTTAAAAAATTCTGTTTTACGCAGCAAAAAATATCAACAGAATTCCTTAGCTCCTAACAGACCCACTTTGAATATAAAAAAATTTAATTATTCTCTTTGGTAGCCAAGTCAATCTGCCCGGGAATGGAGAACTCATGAATCCAACATGCCCACCTTGTTCTGGGAACTCTAATGTCACTAGAGGTGGCACATCATCTATTGTAGGCAGTGCAGATGCCGGCATAAAAGGATCGTTACGGGCATTAATGATGAGCGTTGGAATCTGAATATATTTAAGCCATGGTTTGCTACTAGAAAGTCTCCAGTACTCATCGGTATCAGCAAAGCCATGTAGTGGTGCAGTTATGAGATTATCAAATTGATACAACGTGCTACACTCCTTCATTGCACTAGCATCAAACAGTCTATGGAAACGATCTAATTTTTCAAATGCTTTGCGTTTCAAGCTATTTAGAAAATGACGGGTATAGAACCGATTAAAACCAGAATCTAAAACCCGTCCGGTTACCGTCAGATCAAGTGGAACAGAAACGGCCACAACGCCATCAAGTATGTGACAAGCCTGTTCTCCTTGCTCACCTAGCCATTTTAATAAGGCATTGCCGCCTAACGATACGCCGACCGCATAGAGAGGTGCAATAGAATTTCGTAATGCATTTTGTCTAATAATTTTTCGCAGCACCCAATCAATCTCAACAGAATCACCAGCGTGATAAGCGCGCGCTAACCGATTAGGCGACCCAGAGCAGCCACGAAAATGCACAACGGCGCCACGCCACCCAAAATCACGCAGCATACTCATAATACTTTGTGCGTAATGACTGTATGAGTTTCCTTCAAGACCATGGAACAGGACTACCATTGGCGCTTCAGCTACATTATCTAACCAATCGATATCAATAAAGTCCCCATCATTCAACTCCCAACGTTCTCGCCGATAAGAAACTATGGACGAAGAGCCAAGTAAAAATGGATAGATAGTCTGTGCATTACCTCCTAACAACCAGGTAGGGGCGACATAAGACTTGACATCCAATGGCGAAAACATGGTTTTCATACTCTATTTTTACCAAAAATCAAAAAAATTGACTCATAAAGACAGTTCTCAGCATACTAAGCGAACTCCACCGAATGAGCAGGAAGCAAGTTAAAAATGGCAAAATCGAGTGTCTACAAAGTTAGTGTCAATGACGGGATACGTGCCTGATTATAGAGAATTACGTGTCACGCCAAACTTCTTATCGTATCTATAACACCCAACCAAAGATACTTATCATTTTCTTATAAGATATTTAGATGACAGTCAAATATTATACCCCGGTAATAACTCGGAACATAATTCACATAATTTAGTATTCGGCGCCACACTTCTATACCGATCAATAATATAGAGTTGCCATTAAAGTTAGGAGAAGGTAGTATTGCTATGCAAAAATTTAGCATGCAGAATAAAGTTTTTATCCGTCCTGCGCTCACGATCTATTGATTAACTAAAAATTAGCACACTCCTCCCAATGACTTCATTTGATTATATTCGTCAAGTTCTTATCGATAAATATGAAATTGAAGCTGATGTTATTACCTCAGAAGCAACTTTCGAAAATTTGGGGCTTGACTCACTTACAATGGTAGAGTTAATGTTTGACGTCTCTGAGAAATATGGTATCGAAATTCCAACCGACCGGTTAGATTTTAAAACTCTAGGAGAAGTAGTTGTGCTCATAGATGATATGCTAAACGCCCAAAATATATGAGGTGACAAACTTGGGACAATGTCGCGTTTTTGTCACTGGTATTGGTCTTGTCTCTCCACATGGTTGCGACGATGCAAATCAGATTTTTGACAAACTATACTGCGGAAAGTCTGCAATAGATCTCGTATGTACCGAAACGCTGGGGATCAAAAGATCTTCTCTTGTCGCTCCCGCCAATTTTGATCCCGTAGGAAAGATTCCAAAAACACAACTTCTACTTATGGATCGAGTTTCACAAATGGCTTTACTGGCCGCCAATCAAGCACTTGAAAATGCTCAGTTACTATCTAATAACACTAAATTAGCTTCAACAGGTATTTATCTAGGCTGCGGACTTGGTGGTTCACAAACAATAGAAAATGTCTATCACACCCTCTTTGTTAAAAAAAGTTGTGCAGTAAGACCCGCGTCGGTCCCTCTTATTATGCCGAATGCCTCGGCTGGACACATCTCGATGTACCATAAATTGGGTGGGCCGTCACAAACTTATTCAGTCGCATGCGCATCCTCATCAATTGCAATTGGTGAAGCTTTCCGTGCAATTCGTGATGGTTATCTGGGGCGTGTCATTGCTGGTGGAACAGAAGCAATGCTCAATTTTGGTTCTATGGCTAGTTGGGACGCACTTACAGTACTCGCAAAAGAACATCCAGAGGGTGCGTATGCATCATGCCGTCCATTCTCGAAAGATCGTAACGGTCTTGTACTCGGTGAGGGCGCGGCAATGCTTATACTGGAATCTGAAGCACTTGTAACCGCACGCAACATTCAACCGCTTGCAGAAATTATTGGTTATGGGGCTTCAAGCGATTCACATAACCTAACGCAGCCAGCGGCAGAAGGTCAGGTGCGCGCAATGCGTTTAGCGCTTGTTGATGCGAAGTTAGATCCAACCGCTATTGGGTACATCAATGCTCATGCTACCGGTACACAAGCTGGAGATAAGATTGAAATTGAAGCAATCAAACTAGTATTTGCTGAACACGCTAAGCGCATCGCAATCAGTTCTACTAAATCCATGCATGGACATTTACTTGGTGCTGCTGGTGCGCTAGAATTCGCAATAACAGTCATGGCGCTTCAGAAAGGAAAAATCCCCCCAACTGCTCACCTTTCTCAACCAGATCCTGATTGTGCTCTTGATTGCATTCCTCATGTTGGTCGCCTATCCCCTACGCTTAAATACGCACTGTCTAATTCATTCGCATTCGGCGGCTCAAATGCGGTACTCATCGCCCAACGCGTATAAAAGAATTCATTAGGACTAAGAGATGTGCTGCCCTGAACAAGAGAACGAAACTAGCCTGTGGTAACCCAACAGCCTACGGTCTTAATACATGCTGACATGGAGTTAGGAAGAATACATTACGCGGTGACATTTACTTTAAATAAAAAAGGAGTCACAAGCAAAAGCCTGTAACCCCTTGATTATTTGGTAGGCCGTGGCGGGATCGAACCGCCGACCAACGGATTAAAAGTCCGCTGCTCTACCGGCTGAGCTAACGACCCAAAGAACCTGCATTATACTGATACGTTCGGTGATATTAAAGCCCTTTGAAAAGTCTTTCTGTCATCGGTCAATAAACTGTATTCAAATTTACCGTACGTAAGTTATTATCAATTTAATGGTAACTAGGCATCAGAAATAATAGTAATATCTACATACTGCCATCAAAAAAAATTAAATACATTAGAATCACAAACGAAATAAAAGAATATAGCTGCTAAAAATCTATACCTTGTAATCGACTACTAAAAAAATTTATATGCTTCGTTATCTACCTACTAAATTCTCCTTAATTCTACTCATTTTCCTAGCAATGCTCACATTTTTTATGGATAAAACAGGAATACAGTCGCCATCTTCAGAAAAAAATAGTAAGAATAGTAATTCTGATAAAAATTTTGATTATGTCATAGAAAATTTCTCGACTATTAGCGTCAATCATAGTAGCAAAGCACACTACCTAATTTCCGCAGAAAAGATGTTGCGATATACAGGCGATGACGCTACCTACCTTGATCAAGCCTCTCTTATTGATACCACGCCTGGAAAATCTCTGATGCGAGTAAGGGCGGATCAAGCTAAGCTGTCAGGTAATAATAATGACGTACTACTTAATGGGAACGTTGTGGTACTGCGTCCTGATGAGAATGGGAATGAAATGACTATGACTACGAGCTTCCTACACATTCTGCCTAACGATGAAATTGCTAGGACGGATAAACCTGTAACTATCACCGAGAAAAACACCACTATTAATACAACCGGAATAGAAATAGACGACCGCAATCGAATTACTACACTGCTATCGCGGGTGAAGGTTATTCATGAAAAAATACGTTAAACTTTTTATCGTGTTGCTCTCTAGCGCGCTCTTAACAGAATTTGCCTGGGCCGAACGTGCAGATAAAGATAAGCCTATTCATATAGAATCTGATCACGCCACTGTAGAAAACGCTAGCCTCACCGAAGCTGTGCAGAGAATCAGTGTATTTACCGGCAGCGTGTTATTCACACAAGGCACCTTAATTATTCATTCTGATAAAATGATTTTAAGGGAAAATGCTAGTGGTCTCCAAAGTGCTACTGCTTACGGAAATCTCGCCAGTTATCGACAAAAACGTGAAGGCTTAAATGAGTACATTGAAGGCTGGAGTGAGCGCATGGAGTATGACACCAAGATTAACAAGATAGATTTCTTCAAACAGGCGCACCTAAAACGTACTCAAGATCAAGTGCACGGAGAACACATTTCTTATAATACAGATACTGAATTTTTCCAAGTAAACAATAAAGAAGAGGCTAATGTTAAATCCAATAAAAGAGTACGGGCAGTCATTCAACCAAAAAAATGAAAATCATTGGGGAATTAATAAACCACAGGCTCTTTTTGCTCTCTATTAAACTCTAGAAAATGGGTGAGCTTAGGGCCAATAAATTAAAAAAAATCTATAAATCACGTACCGTGGTTGAAGAAGTGTCGATTTCTGTTTCCAGTGGTCAGGTGATCGGTTTATTAGGTCCAAATGGCGCGGGGAAAACCACTTGTTTTTACATGATAGTTGGATTAGTACCGCTGAATGGCGGTAGCATACATCTCGATGAACTCGATATAACTCGCATTCCGATCCACCGTCGTGCCCTCCTCGGATTGAGTTATTTGCCCCAGGAGACCTCGATCTTCCGGCGTCTCTCTGTGGCGGAAAATATCTGTGCCGTATTAGAATTACAGCGTTACAATAAAAATGAAATCCAGCAACATCTTGACAATTTATTAAATGATTTGGGCATTGGTCATTTAAGAGATAACCCGGCCATGGGTCTATCTGGGGGAGAGAGACGTCGCGTAGAGATCGCCCGAGCGCTAGCAACAAAACCACGTTTTATTCTATTAGATGAGCCATTTGCAGGGGTAGATCCCATTGCTGTGATAGATATACAGAAAATTATTCACTTCCTTAAAGAACGTGGTATTGGTGTCATTATCACTGATCATAACGTCAGGGAAACATTGGAAATTTGTGATTATTCTTACATTATTAGTGAAGGCAATGTATTAGCCAGTGGTAAGCCGGATGAAATAATCAAGAATGAACTAGTAAGAAAAGTGTATTTGGGAGAGAATTTTCAATTCTAGGATTGCCAATTATATGCCGAGATAAGAATCTCTTATCTTTACACTGCTTCTCCACTATTAATTAATGCCTATGGCAGCCTATGGCCCCAAAGAAGTATATCGCTCAAAAGTTCTTTACTTAACTACCGAGAATTATCCATAATTTGTACGGGCATCAACAATAGACCTTTGTTAAATTATTTTCACTAAAATAAAGGAGTCTCAATGAATCTTAAACTGACCGGTCATCATGTAGAAATCACTTCCGCTATGAATGATTACGTTACCGCTAAAATAAAAAGAATTACACGTCATTTTGACCATGTAATCGATGTCAGTGTTATTTTGTCAATAGAGAAATTAAAGCAAAAGGCAGAGGCTAATTTACATATATCTGGCAAAGACATTTTTGCTGAAGCTGATAGCGCTGATATGTACGCCTCTATAGATAATCTATTTGACAAACTAAATCGACAAGTTATTAGGTACAGAGAAAAGAAAATGGCTTATCATAAGGATGATAAGGTTAAGATAATTTCATCATCAGACTAAGAATGAAAAAAACAAGAGTTATTACGCTTGCTCTGACCGGTGCATCTGGTATGCCCTACGGCATACGTTTACTTGAAATGTTACTGACCACCGGTAATCAAGTTTATCTGCTCTACTCGCAAGCGGCACAGATCGTTGCACAACAGGAAATGGGATTAACGCTATCTTCACGTACCAAAGAAACGGAAGAATTCTTTAGTCGTCGTTTTAATGCTGCTACAGGACAGCTACATGTATTTGGGCGGGAGGAATGGTTTGCGCCAGTGGCATCTGGCTCAAATCCGACAAATTCGATGGTGGTGTGTCCTTGCACTATGGGTACACTTGCCGCCATTTCTATGGGGTTAGATCAGAAACTCATTGAACGTGCTGCAGGGGTCATGCTAAAAGAAAATCGCCAACTTATTTTAGTACCTCGTGAAATGCCTCTATCCACAATTCACCTAGAGAATATGCTGAAGCTGGCACGTAGTGGTGCAGTAATATTACCTGCTAACCCAGGTTTCTATCACCACCCCAAAAATGTACAAGATATGGTAGATTTTGTTGTAGCAAGAATACTCGATCATCTTGGTATAGAGCACTCTCTCATGCAACGCTGGGGCGAGAAAACTACCAACCCTGTAATCCCTACTGAACTTTTCTAACAGGGGGAGAAAATTACATCACCTTAAAGGATTCTCTGCCGCGCATTCTTCATTAGAGATGAGTGTCATACTGCCCATAAGCACGCGGTAAATTCCCATTTCAGTAACAATAAAACTTACTCGAATATCATGTGATTGCGGGGCAATACTGTTTAGACGAGAAATCTCAAATGCCACACCAATGGTCAATGGGGGTGGTTTAATCACAGCCAGAGTACGATCAAAATAACCACCTCCATAACCAAGTCTGTAGCCCTGTTTATCAAAACCTACCATCGGTATTATGATTGCATCAACCGCTATCAATTCAGTTTTATCCGGAACAGGGATACCATAAATATCTACTTTCATCGGCGCTGTCGGCCACCATTTCCGAAAACGTAACAGCTCTCTTTTATTCTCAATTTCTGGCAAGGCTATAATCGCACCCTTCTCCTGAAAAAATTTTATTGCAGGGCGGGGATCATACTCTCCACAACGAGGCCAATAAAATCCTACCGCACTTCTTTGTAATACTGGAAAACCTTTTTTTAATGTTGCCGTAATGGCTGAACTCCAGCAATAACGATTATTTTTAGAAATTTCTTCCCTACATGCCAACATTTCGATACGTTGCTTACTTCTTAGTTCTTGCCACTCACTCATATTTTATTTTAATATTTTTGTTGTTGACACAAATTTAATAACTTCCTGACTGGTGTTGGAATGGCTGAGATCAAGGCATCATTAAATGTAATCCACACCCTCTCGGATTCACAATCTGAGATTTGTGTGAATGTTTGCAATAGTCTTGGATAAATTCTCAATTGAAAATGTGTGAACACGTGATCTAATGGCAACATATTCGTAAGTGACTCTACTTTCATTCCGAGGTGCTGTGCGCAATATACAGTGGCGTTCTCATTAACTGGTATTTCTGGGAAACACCATAACCCTCCCCAGATGCCTGTTGGAGGACGCTTTTCCAGCATGACCTTATTATTATGTAATAGTATCAGCATGGCAGTCTGTTTCTTGGGAATAATTTTATGTGGTTTGGGTGTAGGTAATTCATGTACTCGTTTTTGTTGATAGGCTCCGCAACTTACTTGCAAAGGGCACACACCGCACTTTGGTTTTGCACGGGTACATAAAGTCGCGCCCAAATCCATTAACCCCTGCGTATAGATCGCTATATTCTTTTTGGGTAGCAATGTTTCGGCTATTAACCACAGCTGTTTCTCTACCTTGGACAAACCAGTCCATCCCTCAATCAAAAAATGTCTAGCAAGCACGCGCTTCACATTTCCGTCTAATATAGTTTGATTTTGATTAAAAGCAAGCGAAGCAACGGCTGCAGCGGTTGACCTTCCTATACCTGGCAGTAGTTGCATAGCCGAAAAATCTTGCGGAAAAATACCTTGGTGGGTGTTCACAATAATCACTGCCGACTGGTGTAGATTACGTGCTCGCGAGTAATAACCTAAACCGCTCCAATACCTCAATACTTCTTCTTGTGTAGCGCTAGCTAACGTTTTAATGTCAGGAAAACGTTCTATAAATTTACTGTAGTAGCTCATTACAGTTGCTACTTGGGATTGTTGCAACATAACCTCTGACACATATATTAAATATGGATCAGTAGTGTTCTGCCAAGGTAGGTTGTGCCGTCCATACATTTCTTGCCAAGCAATCAGATGACTCGAAAATTCAGACATACTTTTAGTCTAACGCAAACTTTCAGAAACAGTAAATAGTTTCATTTAAGATATTAAAAATATTTTCCATTAAGGGGTACTGTACATTAATAAGATATAAATATTACAATTAGGGACAGCTCAATAATACATAATACTAGGTGAGCTCTAGGAAGGTTAGCTTAAGAAATCTATATTTTAAACACATCACTTTAGAATTAAAATGGATGGAGCGGGCGAAGGGAATCGAACCCTCGTCGTAAGCTTGGGAAGCTTCTGCTCTACCATTGAGCTACGCCCGCATGTTAAAATGAAATTTGGTTTTCAATTCTACCTGATTCTATAGACGTTTTAAAATGATACAACTTCTGGTTAACGGTCAACCACAACACCTTGATGCCACAATAAGCGTGTCTGAATTGCTCAGAAATATGGCCTTGGAAGGCAAACGTCTCGCTATTGATCGCAATGGGGAGATCGTCCCACGTAGCAAATTTGACGAACAGATGTTAATAGATGGGGATCGTCTCGAAATCGTAACGGCAATTGGCGGAGGTTAATTCCACGCCTGCGAGACACTAGCTTCCACTGCAATCAAGAATTCATAAGGTCTTATGGACACTCTCATTATCGCCGGAAAAGTTTATTCCTCACGACTTCTGATTGGCACCGGTAAATACAGAGATTTTACCCAAACTCGTTTAGCAATTGATGCCAGTGGCGCGCAAATTGTCACCATTGCAATCCGCCGTATTAATATTGGTCAAGATCCAAATGAACCGAACTTATTAGATATAATATCTCCCTTAAAATATACCCTACTTCCTAATACTGCTGGTTGTTATACGGCAGAGACTGCAGTGCATACACTGCGTCTTGCTCGTGATCTATTAGATGGCCATAACTTGATGAAATTAGAAGTACTAGGCGACACAAAAACTCTCTATCCCAATATGATAGAAACCATTAAGGCTGCCGAGATTCTAATAAGAGAAGGTTTTCAGTTAATGGTTTATACCTCAGATGATCCCATCATTGCCAAGCGATTGGAGGAGATTGGTTGTGTTGCAATAATGCCGCTAGCTTCATTAATTGGTTCTGGGATGGGGATAATCAATCCATGGAACTTACAAATTATTATTGATAGCGCTAAAGTTCCTGTGCTGATAGATGCAGGAGTTGGAACGGCTTCAGATGCGGCTATCGCTATGGAACTTGGTTGTGATGGGGTATTAATGAATACTGCTATTGCTGCTGCAAAAAATCCTGTATTAATGGCTTCGGCTATGAAAAAAGCAGTAGAAGCTGGGCGTGAGGCTTTTTTAGCTGGTCGAATGACAAAAAAACTTTATAGCGCAGACTCCAGTTCACCCCTCAGTGGCATCATCGCCAGTAATGGGAATAAAACTGCATAATTCTGGCGTTCTCATGACCCGTTCTCAAAAAATATTAACGCATCGATCTATTCGCAGTTTTGTGCTTCGCCAAGGACACATTTCAAACGCCCAACGCCGCGCCCATGAAACTTTACTAGAAAGCTACGGCATTCCATTTTCAGAGAACAGACTCAATCTTGAAGAAATTTTTAACAAGAGCCAACCAAAATTCTTAGAAATTGGTTCTGGTATGGGAGAAACTACTGTGGCAATTGCCAAAGCTTGTCCGCAAAATGATTACATAGCTATCGAAGTCCACACCCCAGGCGTAGGCAGTCTTCTAATAAAAATACAGGAGCTGGGATTGGAAAATTTACGAATAATTCAACATGATGCAGTAGAAGTGTTGCAGAAAATGTTACCGTTAGAATGTTTCGATGGAATTCATATCTTTTTCCCTGACCCTTGGCCCAAAGTCCGCCATCGAAAACGTAGACTAATTCAACAAGAATTTATCTCGCTTTTATGTAAATATCTAAAATTAGGGGGGTATATCCATGTGGCTACTGACTGGGAAGAATACGCCGGAAAAATTTTGGAAATAATGAACCATGAACCATGCCTTGTGAATACTGCCCAAGATTATGCTTTACGCCCAGAATATAGATCTCTTACTAAATTTGAACAACGTGGTTTACTTCTTGGGCATAACATTCGAGATTTAATTTTTCAAAAAAATAACCTCAATGCCACTCTTACTTAGAGCCTAATTTATAAACTACTACTGTCTATGAAAATAAACGCCGTCGCTATTGAATTAAGATCATTACCATAAAATAAAGAATATGAGTTACATATTCTTCTTAATTGGTAAAAAAATTTGTAACAAATCATTCAAGAATCTTCTGCCAAGGAGAGTTGGTATAATTCTTCTATGGTCACGTACAATGAGTCCACGTTGCTCCGCAATACCTAATTTTTCTTGAACGGCTGTAATTGATAAACCAGTACGTTCCTGGAACATTTCTATTGTAAATCCCTTAGTAAGCCGCAACGCATTCATCATAAACTCAAATTCTAGATCATTATGACTTACCTCGTGTTGCTCTTGTATCTGTGCATTTGAAATAGCCTTACTTAACATCATCTTAGCAAGATATTCTTTGGGCCCTTTATAACGCACCTGCCGTAAAATCTTATTCGAAAAGCTAATTTTACTATGTGCCCCTGCACCAATACCCAGATAATCACCAAATTGCCAGTAATTTAAATTATGCCGTGATTCATATCCAGACCGAGCAAATGCTGAAGTCTCATAATTTATATAGTCTTCTACCCCTAACATCTGTTCGATCATTAATTGCATATCTGCTGATAAGTCATCGCTAGGCAACGATGGCGGATACCGATTAAATAAGGTATTGGGCTCTATCGTCAAGTGATAAGCGGAAATATGCTGAACACCAAAATTTTTGGCGATCTTAATATCATGAACAGCTTCTTCTAATGTTTGATTAGGTAATGCGTACATCAGATCAAGATTTATATTATTGAAGTTTATCTGAGCAATTCTAATTGCTTGATGCGCCTCGCGGTCGTCGTGTATGCGGCCTAAGGCCCGAAGGTGCCTAGGATTAAAGCTCTGAATACCAATTGACAGACGATTAATGCCAGCGGCCTTGAAATCAGTAAATTTTTTTACCTCAAATGTACCTGGATTGGCCTCCAATGTTATTTCTACAAGATATTCTAACGGTAACAATGTTCTAATGGTGGTGAGGATCGAATCTATAGAACGGGCACTGAAAAGACTAGGGGTGCCGCCACCAAAAAAAATGCTTGACACTCTTCGACCCCAGATCTGCGGTAGAGCCATTTCTAAATCACGTGTAAGCGCTTCTACATATTCTTTTTCCAGGGTCTCATCATTCCTATCGGGAATTTTGTGTGAATTGAAATCACAATAAGGACATTTACTAACACACCACGGGATATGGATATAAAGACCAAGCGGGGGGAGTGATTCTAGTTTTATGGATCGAGAGTTGAGTATATGAGAAGAATCAATTAAGACTGTCATATCAAATTAATAACCAATTATTGCAAGACACCTATTTGATCTCTCTACGGATTAACCAACACCATTAGATCTATCATTCTTTATACAGTCAACTAATCTGATTAATGCCTGACTGCGGTGACTGATTTTATTCTTACACTCCATGGATAGTTCCGCTGCAGTTTTACCTATCTCGGATAAATAGAAGTAAGGATCATAACCGAAACCACCTTTACCGCGTGGCTCTAGAATAATTTCTCCATGCCAAACACCCTCGGAGATAATCGGGCGAGGATCCTCAGCGTAACGCACTAACACCATGATGCAGTAATAATAGGCCCTGCGATCAAGTTCATTTCTTAGCATCTCAACTAATTTACAATTATTACGTTCATCTGATTTAGGCTCTCCTGCATAACGTGCTGAAAAAATTCCTGGCTTATCGTCCAGAATATTGACACAAATACCGGAGTCATCCGCCAAAGCTGGTAGTCCGGTGCCTTTACTAGCATGACGTGCCTTAGCAAGAGCATTCTCAATAAAAGTAGAGTAAGGCTCGTCTGCCTCAGTGATATTAAATACAGACTGGGGCGATACATTAATCCCGAGAGGATTAAGAAAATAAATAATCTCTTGAAGCTTATTCAGATTATTACTAGCAATGACAAGCTCTTTCATCTTTGTTAGTTAGATTAAATTATTTCCAAAGCGATCTTCTGAATCATAATAAGCTCCTGTATTCCTTGCTGAGCCATGTCCAACATGGTATCTAATTCTTGTCGACTAAATGAAATACCTTCAGCAGTCCCTTGCACTTCTACTAAACCAAATTTACCAGTCATTACTACGTTCATATCGGTATCACAAGAAGAATCTTCTAGATAGTCTAGATCAAGCACTGGCATTCCTTTATAGATACCAACAGAGACTGCGGCAACGTGATCAAGTATCGGTGAAATTTTAATCAGTTGCCGACATAATAGTTTTTCCACCGCATCATGTAGTGCAACAAAAGCACCAGTAATACTAGCAGTACGAGTGCCTCCATCTGCCTGGATCACATCGCAATCAATTTGAATAGTACGTTCACCAAGTTTTTCAAGATCTACTATGGATCGCAATGCACGTCCAATTAAGCGCTGGATCTCCATGGTACGTCCAGATTGTTTTCCCTTTGTTGCTTCACGTTGCATGCGTTCATCAGTAGAGCGGGGTAACATGCCATATTCTGCAGTAAGCCAGCCCCTCCCTTTGCCTTTCAGGAAAAAAGGTATTTTTTCATCTATACTAGCGGTACATAATACTTTAGTCCCGCCAAATTCGATTAACACCGAGCCTTCTGCATATTTAGTGTAATGGCGAGTGATATTAATGGGGCGAAGTTGAGCTGAGGTACGATTTTCAGAACGCATAATTGTATAATTCCTTATGATTAAATGCATTCCACAGAGAGATTCTTATCGTGATATCTAGCAACAATAATTTATGACCATCTTTGATATTTGTTGTTAGAAACTAATACGGATGTCCCATGCATATGATCAATGATAGTGTTAAGATAAATATTCAATTTGTTATTTTACCGTATTCAGAATTTATTGGTGAGTAAGTTAACCCATGATACATAGCATGACTGGTTACGCAGTAACCACTAAAAAAACTATAAATAGCTTGCTAAGCATGGAGCTAAGATCTCTTAATCATCGCTATCTTGACATTCAATTTCGTCTACCGGATGAGTTTCGTTTGCTTGAGCCAGTAATGAGAGAGCTCCTAGCTACTAAATTAAATAGAGGGAGGATTGAATGTCACTTAAGCTTTGCAAAATTATCAGGTACCGAGAATCCTCAACAACTCAATGTTGATCTAATGCAAAAATTAACGGCACTGGATTGCGCTGTGAGGGTTTCACTACCAGATGCATTGAGTCTAAGGGTAGTAGATATTCTTCGTTGGCCAGGGATATTGAGTGATGACGTCTTACCCACAGATGACTTATATGGGGTCTGCATGGAAGCGTTACAAATTACCGCAGATGAATTAATGGTATCACGGAACCGTGAAGGCCAAAAAATAAAAATTCTACTCTTTGGGCATTTGGACAAAATAAATCAATTGATATCTGAAGCAGTCTTGCATATCCCTGTACTTTTAAGGGCATTTCAAGAAAAACTTGCAGCTCGATTGCGAGATGCTATGATCAATTGTGATGATGATCGCATTCGTCAAGAGTTGGTGTTATTCGCAAGCAAGATTGATGTGGATGAAGAATTATCACGCTTACAGACTCATTCAGATGAGGTACGAAGAATTTTAATTGCAGGTGGCGTAATCGGCAAGCGTTTAGATTTTTTGATGCAAGAACTTAATCGTGAAGCTAATACTCTTGGATCAAAGTCAGCAGACGTAAAAATTTCCTCAATTTCCATGGAATTAAAAATCTTAATTGAGCAAATGCGGGAACAAATTCAGAATATTGAATAGATCTATAGATCATTCTAACAACCCAAAAACTCATATAAAAAAAATGAAAAAAAAAGTTTTTTACTTAATTACCATGATGATACTTACATTACTAGTAGGGTGCGCAGAGCATAAAAACCGCAAGACAGCTAATATAAATCCAGGGTCAGTCATTGTTGATTCTTCTAGTTGGAGCGAGAAAGAAGCAAAAAATCTAGCTAATGCTCAATGCGCCAAATCAAAACGTCAGGCAAAAAGGATAGATAGCCCTAATACAAAAACAAATGATAATTACCGCTTTGAATGTGTGAATTAGTGCATTTAAGAAATATGACTTAACCTAATCACTCTTTCTGTGTTTATTGAGAGTTAATCATCTGGGTAGTTGCGTCACTCATTAAGATGAGTCTGAAAAACTAAACCGGCGTGTTCCCGCAATCTATGGAAACGAATAGATCCCCAATTCTCCTGAGCAACACTCAATTCGGCTGGAAATGAAGCTAAAAAAGTAGGGGCATCTACCGCGTCGTATGCCACGCGATGAGCGTTCTTATCGAGAAACCGTTTCAATTCGTCCGGATCATCGGCAGTAATCCAGCGCGCCATTTGATATTTCGCAGACACAAGACGTGACTCTACGCCATATTCATATTTAAGTCGGTGAGCGACTACCTCAAATTGAAGAGCCCCTACAGCGCCCAATAGCAATGCTCCGCCAGTATAAGGTCGAAATACTTGAATTGCTCCCTCCTCACCTAATTGAAGCAGTCCCAACTTAAGCTGTTTACTGCGCATTGGATCCATCAACTCGACTGTCTGAAAAATTTCTGGGGCAAAAAATGGCAAACCTGTAAATTGTAGATTCTCGCCCTCTGTCAAGGTGTCTCCCAGCTGCAATGTCCCGTGATTAGGAATTCCAATAATATCACCTGGATAAGCAACGTCCAGTAATTCACGCCGTTGAGATAGAAAGGAGACTACACTACCAGGGCGAATATCTTTATTGCTACGCACTACTCTTAGAGTCATACCGCGTTCAAATTTACCCGAACAGATACGTACAAAAGCAATGCGATCCCGATGCGATGGATTCATATTTGCTTGAATTTTAAATACCACACCAGAAAATTTCTGTTCATCTGACTTTACCTCACGTTGGATTGCTCTACGTGATTGAGGAGATGGCGCAAGGTCAACCAATGCATCAAGTATTTCTTGTACACCGAAATTATTAATTGCAGAACCAAAAAATACTGGGGTTTGTAAACCAGCGAGAAAATCTGTTTGATCAAATACCGAAGAAGCCCCACGTATTAACTCAATCTCCTGCTGCGCGCAGACATAACTGTCACCAAAGCGCAATAAAATTTCTGAATTATCTAAACCCTTAATAATTTCATCATTGTTAATTAGTCTATCCGCACCAGGATGGAAGACCCGCATACTGTCAGATCTGAGGTCATATACACCATGGAAATTACGTCCCATACCTATTGGCCAAGTAAATGGTATCGTTGTCATACGCAATGCTCGTTCAATCTCGTCAAGAAGATCGAGTGGTGGACGCACTTCACGATCCATTTTATTCACGAAAGTAAGGATAGGTGTATTACGAGCACGGCATACTTCCAGTAAACGTAATGTCTGCGCCTCTACACCATTAGCTGCATCTATCACCATTAATGCGGCATCTACCGCAGTTAGGACTCGATAAGTATCTTCAGAGAAATCTTGGTGGCCAGGTGTGTCTAATAAATTGATAATACAATCACGGTACTCTATCTGCATTACTGAGCTGGCCACCGAAATACCTCTTTGCTTCTCAATCTCCATCCAATCAGAGGTAGCATGTCGACTAGCCTTGCGTGCCTTAACGCTGCCGGCAATTTGAATCGCGCCGGCAAACAATAGTAATTTCTCAGTAAGCGTTGTTTTTCCAGCATCGGGATGAGAGATGATAGCGAAAGTACGTCGTCGTGCGGTTTCTTGACTAATTGTCACTAATGACTCCTTATTTTTGCATCTGCGGGTGCGGCAAATTCCGCTCCTTTGAGTAAAGATAACACCGTGTTATATGCGTTGGACTAAATGCAGTTTCTTCTGGATAAATTGTGTGACATATCGATGTAGCGTGATGACAACGGGGGTGAAAATGACAACCTGATGGTGGATTCACAGGCGAAGGAGAGTCTCCGTGCAAACGAATAATCTCACGCTTTGATTCAAATTCAATTACAGGCACCGCCGAAAGTAATGCCTGAGTATAAGGATGTCTTGGATTACCTAAAACCTCATCCACAGTCCCTTGTTCTACAATTCGTCCTAAATACATCACTGCAATTTCATCAGCAAGATACTCCACTACAGAAATATTATGAGTAATAAATAAGTACGAGAGTCCCAAAGAATTTTGTAATTCTTCTAGCAGATTCAAAATCTGCGCTTGTACAGAAACATCCAGGGCGCTTGTGGGTTCATCGCAAATTAATAGTCTCGGATTGACTGCTAGAGCTCGAGCAATAGCAATGCGTTGTCGCTGACCACCAGAGAACTCATGCGGATAACGCCACCCTGTATCAGGAGGCAACCCCACACGCTGCAACAACGTGTCCACTTTCTCTTCTTCTGAAATTAAAGATCGGGGATTCCCACCACTCATTCCACGATTAAATTTAATGTCTGAAGAATTTATACCCTCTTTTATGATGTCGATTATACGCATCCTAGGATTCAGAGACGAGTAGGGATCTTGAAATACAATCTGAAATTCAGTTCTTTTCTCCCGTAATTTTTTACGCTCTAGACCTACCAACTCCAATCCGTCATATTGCACGCTGCCGGCTGTAGGTGGGATTAATTGCAGAATAGCTTTTCCCACTGTTGTCTTGCCGCAACCCGATTCCCCAACTAACGCTAATGTTCTTCCTTGTGGAATTGTAAGTGATACGCCATCTACTGCTTTGATGTGTCCTGTCACACGCTTCATCAATCCCTTGTGTATAGGGAAGTGAACTTTAAGATTAGTAACGCGTAATAATTGTGGATTTGAAGTGGGTGCCTGGAAAGCAGACATTGCCTGTGAACTAATTTCTACCTTCTTAACTGGGTTTTCGACCCTATATTCCGAGTTCTTACTAAAAAGATGGCACCTTACCTGATGACCAGCAGTCACCTCGTTCCATTCTGGTACAGATACATGACATAAATCCCAGGCATGATCGCAACGGTCTGCGAAACGGCAACCAATAAACTCACGCGACAAAAGTGGCATGGTTCCATTAATTGTCGCCAACCCTTTCTCTCGTTTCTTTTTGCCAGGTAACGCAGCGAAAAGTTTTAAAGAATAGGGGTGCGCTGGATTTCTGAAAAATTGATCGCGTGCCGCAGTCTCGACAATTTCTCCCGCGTACATTACCGCTACCTGATGCGCCATTTCTGCCACTACACCGAGGTCATGGGTAATTAGAAGAATAGCCATGCCATTATATTGCTGCAAACTACTCATAAGGGCTAATACTTGTGCCTGAATGGTAACATCTAAGGCAGTAGTAGGCTCATCAGCAATAAGTAACTCGGGCTCCCCAGCTAACGCCATTGCAATCATCACCCGTTGCTTCATTCCACCAGAGAATTGGAAAGGATATTCAAACATACGATTTGGTACATCTGGTATACCAACCTGATTTAATATTTTTAAAATGCGCTCTTTAAGCGCTATACCCTGCAAGTTAAAATGTTGCTGTAATACCTCTCCAACCTGATCTGCCACTGTTAGAACAGGATTTAAACTTAGCATCGGTTCTTGGAAAATCATGCTGATACGCCTACCGCGTATATTGCGCATAGCGCTTTCTGGTAAAAGAAGTAGGTCTTCTCCACCAATTTTAACAGAACCGGAAATGATTTCTCCTGCTTCCGGTAGCAATCGCATGACAGAAAGTGCAGTCATAGATTTACCACAACCAGACTCTCCTAATAGGGCAAAGGTTTCCCCTTTCATAATTTGTAAGGTCAGTCCGTTAACTACTCGTACAGGTTTTAAACCTTTATGGACAATAGTTTCCAGATTACTAATCTTTAATAATGGGGTCATGGCGAAGTGGAATCTCTAATTATAGAAACCACGACTTTATTTTCTAATTTATTACCTTGTTTACCTTGACGAGATTTTCCGATTCTAATCAATGATGTTTTTATTCTTGGATTAAACGCATCCTGTACTGAATCGGCAAATAGATTGGCACTAAGTACTAATGCAAACATAAAACTAAAAGCTGAGAGCAGTGGCCACCATACCATTGGTTCACGAGCCATCTCTAAGCGTGCAGCATTAATCATTGTTCCGAAGCTAATCATAGAAGGATCAACACCAACGCCAACATAAGATAGAACGGCTTCGGCTAGAACCAATCCGCTGAAATCCATAACTGTGGTAATTAAAATAATGTGCATTACATTAGGAAGGATATGGCGGCTAATAATACGCCAATGAGATGCACCAAATGCATGAGCTGCCTGAATATACTCCATCTCACGCAACTTCAAAGTCTCTCCACGCAGAAGACGGCACAGACCAGTCCAACTAGTCACACCCAATATGATACAGAGGAATAGAAGGCGTAAATCAGCGCGTGCAGCAATGGTGTCAAATAACTCGAGGTGAGTTTCTGTATACACTTGCATCATCAAAACAGCTGCAGCAATTAACAGTACGCTAGGGATCGAACTTAACGTAGTATAGGTGTACTGAATCACGTCATCTACCCATCCCTTGAAATATCCTGCCATAATCCCCAAGAGTATCGCAAATGGGAGCATTATGAGAGTAGTAAGTGTTCCGATTACCAATCCCGTACGAATGCTTTTTAATGATTGATAAAATACATCTTGACCTACCTTGTCAGTACCAAGTATATGGTAATGAGCAGATAAAGTTATTGCAGTACCTGCTAATGAGAATATCAAAGCAAGCGTTAAAAGCACATATTTCCATGGAGATTCTGTCTCATTTCGCCAAATAATGGAGAGAGTTTCGGAGAATTTATGACCACCCATAGACGCTAATAAAGTAATTAGAAGAATAGCGCATATACACCAGATAAAAATTCCAAAACTTAAACCGATGAATGCTCGCGAAGCAAAGTCTGCAGTAAACTGGGTTTTGGGATCCTGTAAGTTTGCCCCTCCAAATACCAAGCGAGGAAATTCTCGTACCTGTTTTCCGTCAGATAACTCTATCGTTTCCTTGGTGTAAAGATGTGTGGCAAAAGGTGCTGAGTAAGTTTTTTCTAATCGCGTACGCAAAGGTGTCGCAATAACATCAAGCAAACTCAGCACTTCCGCGCTATAAATTGTTCCTGACTCTGTGTCTCTATTATTCTCTACAGCGGAACGAAAATGTACAGTATCGAGCAAGCCAATCGTTATAAAAAATACCAATAATGTCAAAGCCATCATACCACTCGTGCTGTGACCTACCCGTCGCCATGGCTCCAAAAGATGTTTGTTGCTCCGCACATACCAAACGAAAAAAACTATTACCACCAATAGCAGATAAATGAGGGCATCAGTCCAGAGAACAATGGGCTTGAAAGGCATGACTATCTCGTCTGAAAAATTATTATTCTAATTTTATTCTTGGGTCAACCAGCGTATAAGAAATGTCAGTTAATACTAATCCGATGATATAAAACAAAGATCCCAAAAAAACCATGGCACGCACAACAGAAAAATCCTGGGAATTAATGGCATCGATAGTATAACTGCCTAGACCAGGAATGCCGAAGAATGATTCACTCACAAGACTACCTAGAAATAGTAACGGCACAATAACCACTGCACCAGTGAGTATTGGAATCATAGCGTTCTTTAGCACATGTCTAAACAATACCACTCTCTCCGACAAACCTTTGGCACGAGCAGTACGAACATAATCCTTGCTTATCTCTTCTAGAAATATGGTTCGATACCAACGAATACTACTACCGGCTCCACTAATCACGCCGATAAGAACTGGCAGCACTAAAAATTTAGTAGCATCTAATCCATTACCATAACCAGAAATGGGGACTATGTGCCACAATTTACCAATAAGAAATTGACCGCCAATAATATAAAAAAGTCCAGATATGGACATTAATGCAACGCATAGCACAACGCCCCATAGATCAATATAAGTGGCACGGAAAAATGTCATTAAAAGCGCGAATGTCACGTAAGACAGAAGGCCTAATAGAAATACTGGCAATGCAATACCAAGACTCGGCAACATACGTGTCGTTATTTCACGAGCAATATCGCGCCCATCATCGGCGCGCCCAAAATCAAAGATGAACATCGAAACTGATTTTTCAAAGAAAATAGTACGAGTTAATTTTGTAACGCCCTCTGCCTCAGCATTGAAAATTAATGGTTTATCATAGCCCCTCTCTTGTTTCCATTTGATAACTGCTTCTGGTGTAATACGCTTGATGCCAAGTTGCATGCGTGCCATATCGTCGGGAGTATTCACTACAAAAAATAGTGCAAAAGTAACTAAATTTACGCCGATCAAAATTGGAACAGCATAAAATATGCGACGTATAATGTAATTAAACATTGCTATCTTGGGCTCTTGAATTTGGAATCCCGACCCCACGCTCTCTACGTCGATAAACAAACATTACAGGGATCAAACTTATTATTAATACAATTAGACCGGATGCAATAGGCCACAACACTGGCTCATTCCATTCCTTCCGCTTCTTTTCCCTTAAATTGGCATCTATGCGAAAATACTTCATATTGTTATGAGCCAGTTTGTTGGGTTTAATATTCTCATACCAAGCATGATACAAAACAAAATCTTTAGGGTGATATCCCCATAACCATGGCGCATCTTGACGTAAAATAACGATCATGCGATCAATAACTTCTTGTCGCTCTGGGCCATTTTCCATATTTTTCATTTTCTCAAACAAATTATCATACTCAGGATTATCATAATTAGCGGCGTTCTCACCATCATTCCCGACTTTTCTTTGTGGTCCATGCAGCAAGAATAAAAAGTTTTCTGGATCAGGATAATCAGCATTCCATCCCCACTCAAATATTTGCGCATTACCCTTACGTATCTTGTCCTGAAAACGATTGTAATCTGTACTTCTCACCACTAATTGAATATTTAATTTTTGAAATTGTTTGCGCATCCAATCTAAATTAGATTTATCTTCAGCGCCATGAGCGGTTACATCAAAATACAATACTAATGGAGCGTTAGTTTTCGCGTCCATTCCATTAGGATAACCCGCCTCAGCTAATAGAATTTTAGCGGCTTCTATGGATTTTCTTTTTGGTTGCTCATTCTCCCAATCATATACAACCGAATTGATCCCCTTCTGACCATCTCGATAACCAGCAATACCAGGTGCAATTGGTCCTTGTGCCGGAATACCACGACCATTAGAAAATATAGAAACATACTCCTCGTAATCCACTGCTATAGAAATAGCCTGTCGTAATTTTCTTGCAGAATCAGAAGAACCACCTACCAAGGGGTCCAACATATTAAAACCTACGTAGTAGGTGGAGGTTGGGACCGATGTTTGCAAACGGATGCCCTGAGCTTTCATTTCCTCGGTCACGGTTGCTTCTCCTTGCCCCATCAATTGTACTGCTTGATCAAAACTATCAGAACCAATACCTGAAGCATCGTAGTAACCTTGTAAAAATTTATTCCAGCGTGAAATACTTTCTTTATCACGACTGAATACAGCTTTATCAATGAAAGGCAATGATTTGCCTGCGTCTGCTAATAGACCTGCCGCTATATCATTTGGCATGCCTTCTGACGGATAAGCTTCGCCATGAAAGTTAGGATTCTTTTCTAATATCATTGCTCGATTCGGATCATTCTCAGTTAGCATATAGGCTCCAGTACCGACAGGATACCAATCAAGAGTAATGTTCTTTTCTATTAATCCTTGTTGAGTGTAGAAACGCTCTACTTCCCATGGAACTGGAGCAAAGAAAGGCATTGCTAGCCAATAAATAAATTGTGGATACTTTCCCTTAATTTTGATACGGTAGGTATGGGCATTCACTACCTGCGCACCCTCTAATGGATAATTATTTAAGTCGAGATAAGTATTCTTACCCTCCTCTTTAGATTGCTCTGTTGCCACTCTTTTGAGGGTAGCTGAATACTCCTTCAGACCAACAATGTACTCCGACATCAGGCCAAATATTGGGGAGTGTAGCGTAGGGTGAGCTAGTCGCTTAATCTGAAAAACATAATCTTCTGCTGTTAACTCACGCGTACCAGTATAAGAAAAATCATTGGGCTTAAAAATTCCGACCAAATCCTTAGTCGTTAGATTGTGATAAAGAAATTTACCTTGATCATTTTTAGCGAAAGCAGGATGAGGTTGGTAATTAATACTCGGTTTAATGACAATCTCGTAAACTGTATAAGCGACTCTTTGATCGCTATTACCATCTAATAACTGTTTCCCATTTTCATCAAAATATTGCGCTATCGGTATTTTTTCAATTGACAATGGAACTAATGTATAAGGACGTTTCAGATAATGGTATTGTAATGGTGGCTCGTAAATCTGCGCGGTGAATAGAATCTCATTTGAACTATATGATTGCACCGGATCAAGATGTTTGGGACGCTCAGCAAAGGCACCATAGAGAATATTCTTATCCGCATCGGTAGCCGGATAAGGATTGTTCCAAGAGTCTCCGCTACATGCAAAGAGCGGGACTAGAAAGAGTACTGGGAGGTATTTATACGGTACCTTCATTAGATTTATAGTTTAGCGTAAATTGAAGCTATAGAATAGGCTCAAGAATTCTTACTTCAGCTAATCTTATTATGTTCCTTCAAAAGTCATGAGCTCCTAGGCTATAATCTATTACAACTGGGAATAAAATACTCACAAGGACACGACATGGAACTTCTCGCCAATAAGCGCATCCTTATTACTGGATTACTTAGTAATCGTTCTATTGCCTATGGTATTGCCAAGGCTATGTGGCGCGAGAGCGCTCAACTCGCCTTCACATATCAAGGAGAACAGGTGCGTGAGCGCGTTAAGAAACTTGCTTCCGAGTTTGATAGTGACTTGCTATTTCCCTGCGATGTGACAAAAGATAATGAAATAACTCAATGCTTCCAAGATCTCAGTATGCACTGGGATACTCTCGATAGCATCGTTCACTCTATTGCTTTTGCGCCACGTGAGGCATTAAATGGAGATTACCTAGAGAGTCTGAACCGCGATGCCTTTCGTATAGCCCATGATGTTAGTTCTTATAGCTTTGCTGCACTTGCAAAAGCTGGAGCTCCATTGATGCAGAATAGAAATGGTTCTCTTTTGACCCTAACCTACTTGGGCGCACTACGAGTCATGCCAAATTACAATGTAATGGGATTGGCTAAAGCAAGCCTTGAAGCAAATGTACGTTTCATGGCTTCAAGCCTAGGTCCTAAAGGTATAAGAGTTAACGCAATCTCCGCTGGACCAATTAAAACATTGGCAGCAACTGGCATAGGTAATTTTGGTAAATTGTTAAGTTATACCGAGAAAATTGCACCATTACGGCGCAATGTATCTATAGAGGAAGTGGGTAACGTAGCAGCCTTTCTTTGTAGCGATTTAGCTAGTGGCATCACTGGAGAGATCACTTATGTCGATGCTGGATTTAATACCGTCGCTTTCGATCTTAACAACTCGTAACATGTCACAATTTACTGCCTTCTCTCAATATTCTCCTTCCTAATTGTTACTTCAGATCGTTGTTTGATCGCGGCGAGATATGACAAAAGTTCTTCTTGAGAGATTAGTTGCTGTAACTGTTTACCGAAATCTTTAATTCTGGTCTTATCAACAGGTAATGGCTCCATTACCTTACTGATACGAATCAAAGAAAATCCCCCTAAAGAATCAACAAGACCCTCATAAGAAGGCAACTTAACTGACTCAGCCTTGAAAACTGATCTTAAAGTTTCATTATCTAATCCTTGCGGTTCTCTCCTGGAAACCTGCTGAACAGGACCCCACGTCAACGTATCTTTTTCACCTGCTTGTAATTGTGCCAGCCTCTTTTTACCTTCTTCCTTCGCATAATCAATCGCCTGGTGACGCACCAAGATTTCATTAATTTTATCCTTCACTATCGTTATCGAAGGTATCGCCACAGGTTTATGCCCTACAACTCTTGCTGAAATTAAAGTATTTGGTTTTACTTCAATCGACTCAGTGTTATGTTTGTTCTTAATTACATCCTCTGAGAATATTGCGTTTAATAATTTCTCGTCAGTAAGGTATGGAGCTTCACCAACCTTTTTGTTGATCCATCCGCTCTCTTGAATGGACAGCTTGAACTTCTCTGCGGCAGGCCTCAAGTTGTCTCCTTGCTCATATACCATATTACCAAAACTCTCAGCCACTTCGCCAAATGTCTTCCCAGCTTTTTGTTTCTTTAGTTCTTGTTCAACCTGATTCTTTATATCGGCATAATTTACTGACTTCCCAGCTCTTACTGACGTAAGTTTCACTATATGGAAACCAAAATCTGTCTGAATGGGGCCACGGATTTCCTCTGGTTTCATCTGGAAAATTTCATCTTCAAAAGATTTCACCATGATCCCACGACCAAAAAAACCAAGATCTCCGCCTTTATTTGCTGTGCCAGGATCTTGAGAATGTTGCCCTGCAAAATCAGCAAAACTTTTTGGTGATTGTTTAATTTGATCTAATAAATTCTTTGCTTTAGAGCGAGCTATCTCTTTATCTTGATCGGACGCAGTAACACGAGCGTTAAATAAGATATGACTGGCTTGACGCTCTTCTGTTTGATCAAACTCACTCTTATGTTCATCGTAATATTTTATTGCCTCATCGGAACTGACTAGCGTTTTTTTAATTAAATCATCCAATGATAATACTAAGTACTCGACGCGCACCTGTTCTGGGAGCTGTAACTCATTTTGGTGATCTTTATAATAAGACTCGACAGAGGCATCGCTAGGTTTGATTTGTGATAAGAATTGTTCTGGCTGAATGCGAATTTGATTTATCTCACGTTTTTCCTCACTTAAACGCATTATTTTGTGAGCTACTGTATCTGAAACAAAACCGTATTGGGTAAAGGCATCCGTCAATTGTTGCTGCATCATATCTTGACGAACTCGTGATTCAAAAATTACTGGGGTCATGCCTTGATTACGTAATATCTCTTCATAACGTGAATTAGAAAATTTTCCATCTTGCTGGAATGCGGGAATACCTTGTATAACTTCCACTAATTGTGAATCTGTAACAGTTAATTTAGCACCCGCTACCTCGCTCTTAAATAAACGCTGCAGAATTAATTTTTCTACTACGGCTAATCTAATTTCTGGATTATCTATCATCGCATCATTAATTTTTTCTCCTGGAGAATTGCGCATATTTTCTTGCTGGTTGCGAAGAGCCTGATCAAATTCTTGACGTTGAATTTTTTCTCCAGTCACAATAGCCACATAATCTTCACTACCAGTGTTACGGTACGACTCAATTCCCCAGAAAAGAAATGGTAATGTAGCTATAGCCATAATAGCTTGAACAATGCGTTTCCTTTCGTTAACAAAATCAAACATTATCAAGATCCAAGAACAAATAAAAAGCGAGTTTACGCACGTCCTATTTTAACGCAAAATCTGATGAGGTGAACGGATAATAGAAAGAGTGCGCTACATGGAGAAAACTACAAGAGATTAGATCGTCTTATTTGCTATCTTAGTCATTTTTTAAAAACTCACATTATTCAAATGAGAAAATATAATTCTTAGTCTAAATTTATATATTTAACTCAGTCTCTTTCTATCTCATTCGGAGCATTATAGATTTAATGGCTAGGTAAGCGATGAAATTTAATGAAGCATCTAAAAAAATATCTACAGAGAGGTAAGCAAAACGGTTCTTTCCGCTTTATTACTGATAATTTTGCGAAGTGGTGCGAAGCAGAGAGGTATTACCCCACCAAGACTAGAAACCTTCGAATTGATAGTTGATACCAATCTTAGCGGTGTGCATGCCTCTGATATGATCGGTTGTTGTGAAGGTGACCCCTGAACCATCAACGCCTGAAGTCGTCTGTGTTCTCCCAATACCAAGGTAGAGGTATTCAGCCTTGATAGATATATGCTTAGCTGACTCAAACCACTCTGGTGGAAGGGCTTGTTCGATACCACCACCAATGGCATAACCTACGTTGTCACTCTTGCCTGAAGTATGCAAAGTGCCAACGACTGTCGGATTATAGTTAAAGTCGTCATAATTAGTCTTAGTGGTAGTAAACACCGCACCACTCTTAACGTAAAAGAGGCTACGATCATGTGCATACCCTAGACGTCCGCCAATCAAACCATAGCCATATGAACCACCAATTCTAGTCCTGTGAAAACCGTCACCATCATCTCCATAGAGCGCTGCGTTAGGATCTTGCTTGCCACCCTTTGATCTCAAGTACCCGTACTCTGCTTCTAAACCAATCAAATAAGGTGATTTCCCAAGTTGCCAGTTATAGCCAACCGTACCCCCCCCATAACGCTTGCCTTAGTATGGTAGCTAGAGGGAGAGGAGAAGGGGCTAGACCAAAGAGTACCAGCCGAGGTTACTGGTTCAGTTGTATTAGTTTTAGTACCAGCAGCACCGCCAACAAATCCCCCCACATAAAAGCCAGTCCAGTCATGACGTGCTTCAGGTGCATCAGCAAGCGCATTACCAGATAGGACTGCCAGTGAGATAAATAAAGGGATGAGTTTAATGTTCATGATTTTTATTGAATAGAAATTAGAAATCGTATTGTATTAGACTAACGCATACAGTCTATCAATCATACCTTATATAACCTATCAATGAAACACTCATGACACCTTATGGATTAACACCATGTGTCTACACGAAACCAAATGAGAGGGGTGCAGATTAAAGTGGGTATTGAAACGCAGAATCATCCACTACCCTTACTACGT
>Ga0208960_1000084_pt1 | contig 48447 bp, 38 predicted proteins | sample GreLakmeON33MSRF_FD_187703 | JGI IMG/M metagenome (GOLD analysis project Ga0208960, IMG submission 187703) | Freshwater lentic microbial communities from great Laurentian Lakes, MI, USA - Great Lakes metaG ON33MSRF (SPAdes) | ecosystem: Environmental > Aquatic > Freshwater > Lake | place: Great... | reverse complement strand
CCGAAGGTGCGGATGAACTTCACGTAGTCGACGCCCTGGTAGCCGAGGTGGCTAGGGTCATAATTAAAGCCGAAGCGCTTGTGGTTACCAACGGCCTCAAGGGCGCGCTGGGCCGAAGCGATGTCGAAGGCGATTTCGGTCGGGTGTACTTCGAGCGCGAAGTAGACGTCCTGCTTTTCAAAGGCCGCCAAGATCGGCTGCCAGCGCTTAGCGAAGTCATCGTAGCCCTTCTGCAGGAAAGCCTGGTTGGTCGGCGGGAAGGCGTAGAGCGCGTGCCAGATGGAAGAACCCGTGAAGCCGTTAACGACGACCTTGCCGGAACCCTTCGGCTTCTTGGACATGTAGGCCTTGCCGGCATTGAAAAATTTGCGGGCCGCCTCGGCGGTCAGCGCCATTTCCTTGGCGGCACGTTGACGGACGCCTTCCGGCTTACCGTCGCCCCACACATGCGCGGGGAGAATGGACTTGTGACGTTCGTCGATGTTGTCGCAGGTGGCCTGGCCTACGAGGTGCGAAGAAATGGCCCAGCAACCGAGGTCGTGCTCAGCGAGCAGCGCCCAGAGGGATTCGATGTAGCCCTTTTCCTTCAACGCACGGGTGACGTCGAAGTGGTCGCCCCAACAGGCGAGCTCAACGCCTTCGTAGCCCATGGCTTTGACCTTGGGGAGGAGTTCGGCGATCGGGAGGTCGGCCCACTGGCCGGTGAAGAGAGTAACGGGGCGTTGGGACATGGCAGGAGGGATTGGGGACCTATGAGTCAGCCAATCGCCCCGCTTTGTTCAAGCGGGCAATACAGGAAACCGCTCGAAACCGCTTACTTGGCCAAGGCCTGGGCGAGCTCGGCCTCTAAAGCATCGTACGCCCCACGCAGACTGGTGTCGGGCGAGACCTGACCGGGGGCAGGGGCGCAAAAAACAGCCTCTAAATCAGCCATTTTCGCACCACAGGCCGCATGGGCGGCCCGCAAGGCTGCACCGAGGGCGGCGGAGTCGGAGACGGCCAGACGGAGTACCGGAGCGCCAAAGACATCGGCGAAAATCTTGGCTACGGAGGGATTCTCGGAAGCCCCACCCGTTAAGAGGAGGTGCGTCGTCGGGGTGCCCACCCAGCGGCTATGCAAACGAAGGCTCAAAGCTTGGCCTTCGACGGCGGCGCGCGGCAGTGTGGCCTGCGTGGTTAGGGTGCCCAAAGCGATGCGACCCGCGGCACGGCGCGGCGTGATTTCAGTCTCTTCCATCGGCAGGACCGCACTACGCGCGGCGGGAGCGGCGTCGACGGCGGCGGAGAACGCGGCCCAATCAGCCAAACCACATTCGCGACTAATCGCTTCGCGGGCGAGGGAACCGTTGCGGACGCAAATCAAACTCATGCTACCGCCTTGTGGGTTACCGAAAGCATGGCCAAGGCCAGCGCCGTCGGTGCGGATACCTTCAATCGCAGCGAAGAGCGTGTCGCTCGTGCCGAGGCTGATGACAACCTTACCCGGTTTGGATGCGCCCATGCCGACTAGGCTGGAAGGATTGTCACCCGTGCCGATGACTACTTGGCAGTGCGGCGAGAAGCCGTAGCGATGAACGAAGTAAGCCGAGATGGGACCAGCCACCGTAGCACCTGGACGGACCGGAGGCAGCTTATCAGCGAGGCCTGGGGCGGTGGCGTTGAGTGCTGCGGGTGACCAGTCACCTTTGCGGATGTCCATCAAGTTCATCCCCGCACCATCACCCGTATCGATCGCCGCATCTTTGCCGGCCAACACCGACGCGAAGAATGAGGAGACTAAATGGATACGACGCGTCCGAGCCCAGCCCGCCGGATCAGACTTAAAGAAACGACGGATCTGCGGGCCCGTAAAGCGGGGCGTGGCGACGCTACCCGTCAGGTCGCAGAGGGCTTGGTCGCCGCCGAGCGCCGTCGCGATTTCAACGCACTCTGCGGTCGTCGAAGAATCCATCCAGATGGGCGAGGTCGCACGCGCGAGCACCGCTTTAAATTTAGCAGACAGAGCCGTGGTGCGGTCGCCATCAGCCAACGCGGCGGCGTAACCCTCGGCGAGGTAGACGCTCCCGTGCTGCTGGCCTGAGACCGAGACCGCGTCGATCTTCGAGAGATCGGTCAGTTTAGACAGGCGCTCGAGTGTGAGCTCAAGACCATCGAGCCACAGCAAAGGATCCGCATGAACTACCCCGCCCTGTCCACCGGGCAGGAAACCTTCGGGATGCCCTCGGCCGGGAAAGTCGGTACCAAAACCCGCGCGGGCGCGGGCCAAGGTCTGACCGGCTTGCGTGTCGAGCACGAGCGCCGTGGCGCTCTGCGTGGACAAGTCCAGACCAAGGACAATCGCCATAAGGTCTTAGCGGATGTACTCGTTGATGAGATTCTCGAGCATCTCTTGGCGGCCGGAGGCGAGGCGCGGGGCCTGGATGCCTTGGGCGTAAGCGTCGAGCTGAGCGAGGGTGACCTTGCCGGACTCGACCTTCTTGCCGATGCCGGAGTCCCAGGAAGCGTAACGGTTCGAGACGAACTTATCCATCTTGCCGTCTTGGACAATCGCATGGGCGATCTTGAGGCCGCGGGCGAAGGCGTCCATGCCACCGATGTGGGCGTGGAAGAGGTCGACTGGCTCGTGCGATTCGCGGCGACGCTTTGCGTCGAAGTTGAGGCCGCCCTTGGTGAAGCCACCCATCTTAAGGATGCGCAGCATGATGTTCGTCGTGAGGTAGAGGTCGGTCGGGAACTGGTCGGTATCCCAACCCAGGAGCGTATCGCCGCGGTTGGCGTCGACCGAACCGAGGGCGTTCGAGCCCATCGCGACTTCCATCTCATGCTCCATCGTGTGACCGGCGAGCGTGGCGTGGTTGGTCTCGAGGTTCAGCTTGAAGTGCTTCAGCAGGCCGTATTCACGGAGGAAGTTGAGACAAGCGGCGGCATCGGAATCGTACTGGTGGGTCGAGGGTTCGCGCGGCTTCGGCTCAATCAGGAACTGGCCTTTGAAGCCGATCTTCTTCGCGTGATCGACCGCGAGGTGCAAGAGCGCGGCGAGGTGGTCGAGCTCCCGCTTCATGTCGGTGTTGATCAGCGTGGCGTAGCCTTCGCGACCGCCCCAGAAGACGTAACCTTCGCCGCCGAGGGCCTTGGTGGCCTCAAGCGCGTGTCGGACTTGGCTGGCGCCGTAGGCGAACACATCGGCGTTGGGCGAGGTGCCCGCGCCCTGCGCGTAGCGCGGATGGGAGAAGAGGCAGGCGGTGCCCCAGAGAAGCTTCTTGCCCGTCCCCTTCTGGAAAGCCTTGAGCTCCTGCGTGACGCGATCGAGGTTCGCGTGCGTCTCAGTGAGGGTCTTGCCTTCGGGAGCGATGTCACGGTCGTGGAAGCAATAGAAGTCGATCTGGCACTTCTGGAGGAACTCGAAGAAGACCGGCACGCGGCGGAGGGCGTTATCGAGGGAATCGGAGCCGTCATCCCAGGGCATGAGAGCGGTGCCGGCGCCGAACGGGTCGGAGAGGCTATTACGCATCACGTGCCAGTAGGCCGCGGCGAAGCGCATGTGGTCCTTCATCTTCTTCCCGCCGACCTTCTCGTCCGGGTTGTAGTGCTTGAAGGCGAACGGGTTCTTGGACTTCAATCCTTCGAACTCGATGACTGGGACAGTAGGGAAGTGCGACATAGCGTTAATGAGCGATTTCCAACTTTGGGATTCGGGGGACGACTGCCAAGAGGGTATTTTCAATAAAAGAATAAAAGTCTCCCTTTAGGATTAATACGACCTAGGGCGGCTCGCAGACGGGCCTAAATAACTGCGCCTTGCACCCCCTGCCCTGCGCCCTAGCCTGCCCGAGATGCAGGTCGTCCAAACAATCACCGAACTCCGCGCCGCCGTGGCCCATGCCCGCGCGGCCGGTAAGTCCGTCGGCTTTGTCCCCACGATGGGCTGCCTGCATGCCGGCCACCTCGCTTTGGTCACCCGCGCCCGCCAAGAGGCGACCTTTACCGTGGTCTCCATTTTCGTGAACCCGACCCAGTTCGGGCCGAACGAAGACTTCTCGCGCTACCCTCGGACCTTCGACGCGGACCGGGCCGCCTGCGAAAGTGCGGGGGCCGACCTAATCTTCGCACCGACCCCAGCCGACTTCTATCCCGCGGGCGCCTCGACCTGGGTCGATGTCGAAGGCATCTCCACCGGCCTCTGTGGCGAATTCCGTCCCGGGCACTTCCGCGGCGTCGCCACCGTCGTGGCCATGCTCTTCAACGCCGTCCAAGCTGACGTCGCCATCTTTGGGCAAAAGGACCTCCAACAACTCGCTGTCATCCGCCGGATGGTCCGCGACCTGCACTTCCCCGTGCGCATCATCGCCCATGAGACCGTGCGCGAAAGTAACGGCGTAGCCATGAGCTCGCGCAACCGCTACCTCTCACCAGAGGACTTCCAGCGAGCGACCGCCATCCCCGCCGCCCTCAATGAAGCCCGTCGCCTCGTCGCCGCGGGCACGACGGAGGCAGCTCAGGTCCGCACCGCTGCGCAAGCCTGCCTCGCCCGGGAACCAGCCATCCGTCTCCAATATATTGAGCTCGTCGACCAAGAGACAATGGCCCCCGTGACGCAGGTCACCCCCGGCCGCTGCGCCTTGGCGATTGCCTGCCACCTCGGGAACACCCGGTTAATCGATAATACCCTACTCTAAGTTGGGTCGGTAGAAAAAATACCGCCGGGATGGGCAGGCACTTGCCCCCGACCGCCTTTCGGGCACTCTGGCGGCATGGGCCAATACGCGTACAAGAACGACCTCGTCACCCCTTGGCGCAAGACGCTCTCGGAGCAGCTAGTGTTCGACTTGGCTTTCGTCCCAGCGGGACCGCTCCTGGCGCTCGCGAAAAAGACCCCGGGCGGCTGGAGCCACCGGACGCCATTCCTGAAGAATGCGCGCCGTCTCTTCCAGGCCCGCTATAGTTTAATCGCCGCGGATTTCGATGCGATCGCCGACGAGTTGCCCTGGATGCCGGCCCTACTAAAACTCGAGAAGGCGACGCTGGTGGCGCACCTTGACGAACTCGCCAATATCCTCGGTGGCCCGCGCACCGCCCTTCTCTGCCTAGTGCGGGCCGCACGCGCGGAAGATAAGGACGCGGCCATCACTTCCGAACTATTCACCAAGCACGCGAGCAACGGCAAGCCCAGCGCCGCTAACCCCGAGGCGAAAGCCCTGCGCCTCTGGCTCCAGAAGGTTGGAGCGCCGACCGTCGAGCCCCCCGCCGAAGAGGCAGCCGCTTCCAGCTCCGACCCCTCGGTCCGTAAACTGAAGGAAGAAATCGACCGCATAGCGACGGCCCGTGAAAACGAACTCCGTGCCGAACGTCGCCATCACGCCCACCTCCTCGCTGAACGCGATGTCCAGGTCGTCGCCCTCGAAGCTGCCGCGAAAGCTAACCTCGAAAGCCAAGCCCTGCAACTGGCCTCGCAGGAGGCAGCCGCGCAGGCCTTGCAGACCCGCCTCGCCAAAACCGAAACCGAAGTCAGCCGACTGAAGGGCGAACTCGATCAAGCCCGTGAACACGTTGCGAAGAAGGCCCGCGAAATCGCGGAACACCTGCTCTCCGAAGAACTGCGGCCGTGGTTCACAGATGCGCGCAAGCTACGCGAAGCGTCCGACGAAGTCGCGCAGCTCCGCCACCTCACCGCGGAAACCGTGGAAGCCGTCCGCAAGGCCCAGCGCGACGCCGATCCCTTCTTAGCCAAAGAACATGAACTCCGTCAGGCGATTCCGCAGATGGAGGATATGTTGAAGTTACTGCGACGCTACCAGCGGACGGCGGGTAACGTACTGCCCGCCATTGTGAATTTAGAGAAGCGCGTCACTGAACACATCGAGAAAGTCCGCTACGAACTCGAACGACGCGACCTCCCTTCCGACCCTTTCTTAGAACGCATTGCCGCCAAGATCAACGTGGCCGAACCAGCGGAACTTAAGGCCATCGAGGCGGCGCTGGCGGCCGCCGAGCAGTCGGGCCTCGTCGATTCGCGGCACGCCGACCTTTACCGCGGCGACATCCATCGGCGGCGGTCCTTCACGGCCGACCAGCGGTTCCACGACCAAAAGCCATCCGGACCGGTCGCGCTGCTCGAACGCGCGGTGGCCCTGGGCGAGCCCGCCCGACTGGGGATCGATGCCAATAACTTTGCCTGCCTCCAACAGGCTTACCTCGGCTTAAAACTCGCCTCAAAGCGCAACACCCAAGGCGATCTACGACTACTCTTGGATACGCCCGCCCGTCAGAAGGTACTCAACCTCCTTGAGAAACTGGCCCTTGAAGGAACCGGCCTACTCATCTGGGCAAGCTTTGATGGGCAGGCCTCGAACCTGCGCCTGGATCACCCTCGCCTCAAGACGACCTTTAGCCGCGCGGGCGCTAAAGCCGACCATGACCTCATGGACCTCGTGGGGAAGGACAAGTCCTCGGAGGGCCCCTGGTTCATCGTCTCTGACGACGCCGAGGTCCGCGACGCCTGCACGCGACAAGGCGCATTCATTCTGAGCAACGAAGCCTTCGTGCGCCTACTGGCCGGACGCGGGCTTCGTAGTTAAAACAAAAGAGGCGTCCCACGCGGGACGCCTCGATGGTTATTTACCGGACGGGCTTACTTGGCGGCGGGCTTCTTCGGCGCAGGGGCCGGAGCGGCGACGGGGTCGGGCAGGACTCCGGCGAAATCAGCCGCCTTCAAACCCTTGTGGAAAGTGTTAAAGGAATACTTGCTGGGCTTCCACTCAACGAGCGGGGTGACGTCAGCCTTGGCTGGCACGTCCAGCTTGAGGCCCCAGAAGACGCCGTTCACGAGCAGGCGGCGGAGCGACTCATCCTTAAGGTCACTGGCGGAGGCCATCGTGGTGCAGAGAATGCGATTCACGGTACCAGCGTCGTTCTTCAGCTCGCGGGTCCACGCTACTGCCATCGCCGGCTCATTCACGCCCTGCTCCTGCTTGTCGGACGCGCGCTTCTTGCGACGCTCGCTGGGCGGGCTCTTGGGGTCCATGTCCTTGAGGACCACGCCACGGAGCAGCACCTTGGCGTCGGCGGGCGGGTAAGCTTCATAGACGTCGGTATCGCCATAGGCGCTCTCCACGCCGTTAAGGATAGGATTCTTCTCAGCCCCTGGCTCGGTGGCCGTACGCGTGGCCTCGCCCTTGTGGTTACCCCAGTGACTGATCCAGGTTTCGCCGAGAACGTTCTTCCCGAAACCGCCCTTGGCATTCCAATTATAGGAGGCGAAGGCGCTCTCCTTGGGGATACCCGCAAAAGCGTGGGTACTGGTCCGGGTGCCGATGATTGGCACACCGCGCTTCACCGCGGCATCGAACTTAGCGAGGGCCGCCTCATTCCACTTACGGAAGCGCAGTCCGAGCACGACCGCATCGGCGCCATCGAGGGCTTCAGGCTTAGCGAGCGAACCCCCGTTGTTCGGGTTGATCACGCCATCATCGTGGGAAAACAGCACGATGGCGCGGAAGCCGTGACGCTCCGCCAGAATGCGCGCGAGCATCGGCAACGCTTCCTCGGAGCGGTATTCTTCGTCGCCGACCAGGAGCACAACGGTCTTGCCCGCACCTGGGCCCTTGCCGCCCGGGAAGTCGAGCCAGCCGGGGCCGGAAGTAAACGTGTCGGCAGCCAACAGAAGCGGCGCGGCGAGAATCAAGGCAGCGGTAGCGGCCCAGCGGGTGAGGGTATGCGTCATGGGGTGATGAAAGGTGAGACTGCCAACGGCCCGATAAGTTGCAAGCGACCTGTGCGCCTACGGGGCTTCATTTTCGGTCATTTTTACCATCTTTAGGCCGCGGGGCGAAGGGATCGGGGCGAATCGTTTCGGTCCGGCCATCGCTGAAGGTTGTCACCTGATTCCCGAGCGGGTCCACCCGGGTCGTCGAGCGGGTACCATCGCTATAGACCGTGTCCGTATTGCCCAAGGGGTCTTTACGTGAACTGGCCGTCACTCCGTTCGAGTAACGCGTCGTCGTGCCGCCCAAGGCGTCGGTGCGCGACGAAGCCGTCACCCCGTTACTAAACCGCGTGGTGCTTCCACCGAGGGCATCTTGCGACGTCGTCGCCGTCACCCCATTGTCTAAGCGAACCTCGCGGTTCCCCAAGGCGTCCATGCGGACCTGGCCGCTGGTGGGTAGACGGCCGGTGGAATTCACTTTTAAGCCCGCGGTGGAGGCCGGGGTGGGCTTCATATCGCCCGCATGCCCGCCAACCACTCCTCCGCGGAGCGGAGCCGCGGCGGTGACCGCCCGAGGCCCGACGGAAGCGGGCGCCAACCCGCCACCGACGACCGCACCTGCGGAGGCGGATGACTCGGGGGCGTCGTCCACGGCTACCGATGGGACCACGACCGCCGGAGTCACGCGGGTCGCCGGACGGTCCCTGCTGGGCGCAGGTGCACTCGGCCAGGTCAGAAAGGCCACCGCGGCGCCAGATGCCAGCAAGATTATGAAGAAACGAAGCGGCATGGGGAACGTCCTTCTAAGATACAATCAGAAGAAATTCCTGCAAGCCTTGGCACAAAAAAGGGCGGGCGTCCGGAGACGTCCGCCCTTTCGGGGCACCGAGCGCAGATCGCTTAAGCGATGACCTTATTGACGACCTTACCGAAGTTATCGGTCAGGCGGAAGTCACGGCCGTTGTAGCGGTAGGTGAGCTTCGTGTGATCGAAACCAAGGAGACGGAGAATCGTCGCGTGCAAGTCATGGACGTCGACGCCGTCCGCGGCCACCTGGCTGCCGATTTCGTCGGATTCACCGTAGTGCATGCCGCCCTTGACGCCGCCGCCAGCCATCCAGCAACAGAAAGCCTTGGCGTGGTGGTCACGACCAGAGTTCGCGTTCACGCGACCAGGGGTCGTCGGGGTGCGACCGAACTCTCCTCCCCAGATGATGAGGGTCTCATCGAGCAAGCCGCGCTGCTTGAGGTCAGCGATGAGCGCCGCGGCGGGGGTGTCGACGGCGGCACCCGTGCGGGCGGCCGAGGTGAAAACGTTCGTGTGGTGATCCCAACCGCCGGCATCGACTTGGACGAAGCGGACGCCGCGCTCGACGAGGCGACGGGCGCAGAGGAGCTTGGCACCGAGGTCGCTCTTGCCGTACATATCGCGGGTCTTCTGGGTCTCCTTGGAGATGTCGAAAGCGTCGGTCGCGGCAGTCTGCATGCGGAAGGCGAGTTCGAAGGATTCAATGCGGGCCTCGAGCTGCTCGTCCTTCTGGACGGTCTGCATGTGGCGGCTATTGAGCTGGGCCACGAGGTCGAGCTGCTTGCGCTGAGCTTCTTCGGTCGTGAACTCGCTCTGAAGGTTGGCGATCACCTTGTTGGCCGGAGCGCCCGGACGGAAGGAGGTCTTCGCTCCCTGGAAGATACTGGGGAGGAAGGCCGACTGACGGCCATCAGCACCACCACCGAGGCTGACGAAGCCGGGGAGATCTTGGCTTTCGGTACCGAGTCCGTACAGGATCCAGGAACCAAGGCAGGGCTTGGTGAGAATCGCCGAGCCGGTATGCATCAGCTTGGCGGCTGGACCGTGGGCCGGGATGTCGGAGTGCATCGAACGGATGACGCACATTTCGTCCGCTTGCTCCTGGAGCTTCGGGAAAATTTCCGAGATCTCGAGGCCGGACTTGCCGCACTTCTTAAACTCGAAGGGCGTGGGGAAGAGCACGCCACCACCGCCGCCTTGAGACTTCTCAGCGTAGGCCTTCATGCCCGGCTTGTAGTCGAAGGTGTCGAGGTGCGAAGGCGCGCCACCTGCGAAGATGTGAATCACGTGCTTAGCCTTGGCCGGCAACGGAGCCTGACGAGGCTTGAGCGTTGCGGTGATCTCGGCGTGCGCGGGATTAACCATGTAATCGGCGACCATGGTGCCGAAGGCGATGGTGCCCATGCTCATACCGGTCTGACGAAGGAAGTCGCGGCGGGAGGAGGGCGTCGGGAGGCTGTTATTGCAGTTCTGGATTTCCATAGGGGTGGTATTTATATGTTTAGTGTGAAAGGTGGCTGGGGTTAGTCGAGGTAAACGAATTCGTTCGAGCAAATCATGGCCTGGGCCAACATCTCCCAAGGGGAACTGGGGGTTTTTCGGGAGATTTTATCGCCCAGGTTGACGATGACGCCCCCCGCAATGCTGGTGGCCCCCTTCGTGGCGGCTTGGCCCGGGGTCTGGGTGGAGGGGACGAGGGGTTTATTCATCATGGCCCGAGCCTCTTCCTTGGTGACCTTGGTGGAGGCGACCGGGGTCTTGGGCTTCGCCTTCGGTGTCGGCTCATCAATGAAGCCAGCGACCTTCTTAACGAATTCCTTCGCCAGAAGGACTTCCTCTGGCTTGGGCACACGCTGGAACATCACGCGGTAGAGGACCGCAATCCGCGCTTCATCGCTAGAGGCGCTCATGAACTCGGGCCGGGTGGCGACCGCCCGGGCCACTTCAACCGAGAGCGGGTTGTTCATAAAGAACAGCGCCTGCTGGGGGACGATTGTGTTACCGCGCTTAGAGTTAGCCATCGACGGGTCGGCGAAGTCGAACTGCGACTGCAGGTCGCTGAGGCGGTCACGGTCAATGTAGCCGTAGATACTACGGCGGTAGCTGATCGGCTCCTCGGTGATATTCACTGGGCGACCACCGACGGAGAGATCCATCTTTCCAGTGAGCATGATCATGGCGTCGCGGATGCACTCGAAGTCGAGGCGACGGAGGTTGGAACGCCACAGGAACTTATTGCCGGCATCGATTTTCATCGGGTCAACCCCGCCCTTTTGGGCGACCAGCGGATTAAGCATCGGATTGGCCGACTGGCGGTAGGTCTGCGAAGTGAGGATCTTGCGGTGCAGCTTCTTCTGCGACCAACCCGCGTCGACGAAGTTGGCGGATAACCAATCCAGCAGTTCAGGATGCGTGGGCTTCTCGGCCATATTGCCGAAGTCATCAGGCGAAGAAACGATCCCTGCGCCGAAGTGGTGCATCCACACGCGGTTGACGAGCACGCGGGCGGTCAACGGATTAGTGCGGCTGGCGATGGCCACAGCGAGCTCACGGCGGCCGCTACCATCGACGAAGGGCTGACGGTCAGGGCCGGCAAGGATTTCGAGGAACTGCCGAGGCGCCACGGCACCGGGCTTATTGCGGTCACCACGGAGGTAGACAGGAGTGTTCTTCGGGCGCTCGCTATCGGCGACGACCATCGCCGTACCTGGGCCGCCGGGGTGCGTCAGCTCGAGCTGATTGATGGCGTCGAAACGGAAATACTTGGTCGGGATATTGCCGTTACGGAAGTTCGGCGCGGACTGCCACGACTCGCAGAAGCTGCGGGTCGAGATCAGCACGGTCACGAGCGGGACGGAGGCAACCTCCTCATAATTGGGCAGGGGCCAAGGCCAAGCGGCCAACTGGGCTAGCGCCTTGTCATCGCGCTCACCGGCACCGCCGGGGCTACCGCGCAGGCCGATATGGGCGACGATGCGGGAGTGATGCTTCTGGAACATGGTCTGGTAGGCCAAGGCGACGTCATCGAGGGTCTTAGGCTTGAGGTTAGCCAAGGCCTCAACGACCAAGGGGTTCACCGGGTACTTCTTGTCCGTAAGGGCGGCAGCGAGAGCTTCGGGAGCACGGGCGGCGAACTCGGCGTCGGTCAGCCGACGCAAGCGAGCCAACGGGCCAGTGATTGGCGAATTAGTGGCGATATTAATGGAGCCATCGATCTCACGGATGGGCTCGAACTTATACTGCTTCTGAATATCGAAGGCCTTTTCCGAACGTTGGCCAGCCATCTGGAACAAGGCGCGACCGGCGAACTCCTTATGGATAACCCCCAACTGGGCCGTAATGTAACGGTAGTAGCCACGGGTATTGGACTCCACTAGGTCGCGCATCTTCTTGTCGAAGTCGGCGCGCTCGGTGGCGTTGCCGATACGGGTCCCGCGAATCACCGGCTCCTGCATCGGCTCGATGGTCGAAGCGAAGATGCCGTGCATGGAATAGTAATCTGCCGCCGGGATTGGGTCGAACTTATGATCATGGCAACGGGAGCACGAGACCGTCAGGCCCAAGAAAGCCTTCGTGGTCGTGTCGATGCGCTCATCGATGGTGTCGTCGTTATTGTCAAAACGCTTGCCAACGGTGATGAAGCCGAGGGCGGCGAGACGGGGATCGTCCTTGGAGAGGTCCGGCAGACGGTCGGCCGCGAGCTGCTCGATGATGAACTGGTCATACGGCTTATCGCTGTTCAAAGCTTCGATGACGTAGTCGCGGTAAGTCCAGGCGCTCGGGAAGCGTTCGCCTTCGATATCACGACGGTTGCCGCGCGTGTCGGAATAGCGGGCGGTGTCGAGCCAGTGACGGGCCCAGCGCTCACCGTAGCGAGGCGATGTCAGCAGGCGATCAACGACGCGCTCGACCACCAGGGAAGCAGCCCGGGCGGGCTGGCCATTACGCATCGCGTAGACATCGCGGGCGACCGCCGCATCGTAATCACGAGCGAACGCATCGGATTCCGCCGGGGTGGGCGGCATGCCATGCAAGTCATAGGTCAGGCGACGGAGCAAGGAGTCGCCATCGGTGGCCGGGTTCGGCTTCAAACCGTTCTGCTCGAGCTTCTGCATCACGAAGACGTCGATTTCGTTTTGCGCCCAAGCTTGATTACGGATCGAAGGAAGTTCGGGGGCAGCGACGGGCTTGAATGCCCAGTGGTCACGGGCCTTCTGCGAGAGACCGGTGAGCTTGCCGACCCCCGCTCCCACCGGAGCCGGTGCACCCATCATCACCCACTTCTCCAAGGTCTTGATTTGCTCGTCAGTCAGCTTAGGACCACCCTTATTGCGGGGCGGCATCGACAGCTCGGGGTCGGTCTGATGGACCGAGAGAATCAATAAAGACTTCTTCAGGTTATTCGGGACGACGGCTGGACCTTGGTCGCCGCCCTCAAGCATGGCGGCCCGTGAATCCAGCAGCAGCCCGCCCTTGGAGGTGCTCTCGGCAGCGGAGTGACACTTATAGCAACGCTCCGACAAGATTGGCCGTACGTTCTTCTCGAAAAATTCTAAACCAGCCGGATCCATCTTCTCTTCCACCTTGGCAGTGGCGCTGGCCTTCATCGCCGCGTCCTTCATGGCCATCTCTTGCATTTCCTGACCGGAGACGAAGGGCGTGCAGAGGACAGCGACAAGCAAAGCCGTCAGGAAATGAGGAAGGGGCCGACGCATGGGGTAGAGAGATAGGAGTGGAAACAAAGCAACGCCGCGCATGCTTAGGGGAAAGCCTGGGGTGCTCTTTAGAGGGGATTACTGACAATAATTCTCTATTTACCCTCAGAGAGTGCAAGCGGTAGATTTAGACTAATATAAGAAAGAAATTGGCGAGGCGGAGCCCCCACTAGGACTCCGACTCGCCAAGGACTAAACCCAGGTGCCGGGCCTTAGTTTACGTAAACAAACTCGTTAGAAAGAAGTAAAGCGTGAGCCAGTAACTCAATGGGAGTCAAGGGGTTGCGAGAAACCATCTCCCCAACGTTCTGGAGCACGCCTTCGGCGCCGCCGCCGGTCTTGGCCTCCATCATCGACTCCCCGCCGTCCTTCATCGCCGCCCCCGGCTTGGTCGCGACCGCTGGGGTGGTCTTACCCTTGGCTTCCGTGGCCTTGCCATCTTTGGCTACGGCCTTGGTGCCCTTGGCCGGAGTCGCCCCAGGCGGGGTCGGCGCAGCCTTGCCCGACGCGACCGTGCGCTTCGCATCATTCGTTAAGGTGCGCTGCTTCGAAAGGAAATCGCTGGCCCAGCGGATTTCATTGGAGGTCGCCCGGCGTTGGAAGAGCGCGAGGAACATCGCGTTGATGCGGGAATCCTCGGACATCGCCTTAGCGACTTCTGGACGTGCCGCGACCGCACGGGCCACTTCGACCGAGAGCGGGTTGTTCATAAAGAACAAGGCCTGCTGCGGCACGATGGTCGAGCCACGCTTCGAGTTCGTCATGTCCGGATCAGCGTAGTCGAACTGCGAAAGCGTGTCACTCAAGCGCAGGCGGTCCACGTAGCCGTAGATACTGCGACGGTAAGAGTATGGCTCGTCCGTAATGTTGGCGGGCTGACCGCCGACGACGGGGCTCAACTTACCCGTGAGCTTTAACATGGAGTCGCGGATGGCTTCGAAATCGAGGCGGTGAAGGTTGGCGCGCCAGAGCAGACGATTACCAGCATCGAGCTTCAACGGATCAATGGCGCCCTTTCTAACGACGAGCGGATTGACATTCGGGTTGGAGTCGAGGCGGTAGGTGGCGCTCGTCATGATGATGCGATGCATCCGCTTGATGGACCAGCCATTCGCCATGAACTCGCTGGCGAGCCAATCGAGTAATTCCGGATGCGAAGGCTTCTCGGACATGTTGCCGAAGTCATCTGGCGAGGAGACAAAGCCCTCGCCGAAGTGCTTAAGCCAGACGCGGTTCATGGCGACACGGGCGGTCAGCGGGTTGTCCTTACTCGCAATGGATTTCGCCAACTCCAAGCGACCGCTGCCCTCAGTGTAGGGCTTGCGGGCACCGGTGGTGAGGATATCCAAGAACTGACGAGGGGCGACGGGGCCGCGCTTATTCTTATCGCCGCGCAGGTAGACGTAACTATCGCGGGGGCTATCCGCATCAGCCACGGCCATGGCTTCGCGCGGGACGCCCGGGTGCGTGAGGCGGAGTTCGTTGATCTGCGTGAAGCGGAAATGACGGGCGGGGGCACGGTTGCCCTGGCCACCGTAGATGGGTCGATTCTGCCAGTCGTTACAGAACTTGCGGGAGTTGAACATCGCGATGAGTTCCTCGTTATCCAAGATGGCTTCGACGGGAGGCACTGGCCAAGGGTAGTTCGCGAGTTGGGCGACGGCGGGCGAGGTATCCTTACTGCTGTTACCCGGCTTGGCGCAGCGCGCGATGTGCGCGAGGATTGAGTCCTTGGCGTCGTTATAGACCTTCTGGTAAGCCAGAGCGACGTCATCAATTGTCTTGGGCTTCAGGTCGCGGAGGGCAGCAGCGATCAGCGGGTTTACGGGATGCTTCTTATCCGCCAGCGCCGAGGCAATGACCGCTGGGGCGCGTTCGGCGAATTCAGCGACCGGGATGGAAGCACAGCGGGCAAAGGGCCCAGTGATGGGCGAATCAATCTGCACGCGCATGGGCTCGAAGTCCGGCAACGGGGTCTCGAGCTTATAGCGCTCGTTGATATCGCCCCATTCCGCGGAGCCACGGCGGAAGGTCGTCGCGACGAGGCGGCCAGCCATCTCGCGATTGTAACGGGCGCGCATCTCACGGATGTACTCGTAGAAACCGGCGGCACTTTCTTCCTGGAGTGCCTTCAGGCGCTTCTCGAAGTCGGCGCGCTGCGCGGCGGCATCGGGCGAAGAAATCTGCGGACGCTGCAACGGCTCGATGGTCGAGGCGAAGATGCCGTGGAGGGAGTAATAGTCTGCCGCTGGAATCGGGTCGAACTTATGGTCATGGCAACGGGCACAGGCGACCGTGAGCCCGAGGAAGGCCTTGGTCGTGGTGTCGATGCGCTCGTCGATGGTATCATCCTTATTATCGAAGCGCTTGCCGACGGTGATGAAGCCGAGGGCTGCGAGTCGCGGGTCTTCTTTCTTGAGGTCGGGTAGTCGGTCCGCTGCTAACTGCTCGACGATGAACTGATCGTAGGGCTTGTCCGTGTTAATGGCGTCGATGACGTAATTGCGATAAGTCCAAGCATAGGCGTAACGATAATCCTCAAAGAGCGAATTGCCTTGTTCGACCGCTAAGCCGCGGGTGTCGGAGTAACGAGCGGTATCAAGCCAGTGACGACCCCAACGTTCACCGTAATGCGGCGAGGCCAATAGTTCGTCGACTTCCTTGGCGATGAGGGTGTCGACGGCCTTCCCTGGCTGGCCGCGCTGGATACTGGCGGCATCCACCAGGACGGCGGCGGTGTATTGACCGCTGAAGGCACGGACCTTGTCCGCCACGGGCGGCAGGCCGACCAAATCATAATGGATACGGCGCAAGAGCGACTCCGGGTTGGTGGTCGGGTTGGGCTGTAGGCCGACAGACTCGAGCTTCGCGAGTACGAAGGAGTCGATAGGGTTGTGCACCCAAACCTTGTTTTTCACTTCGGGCACAACGGGCTTCACGACCGGCTTGTAGGCCCAGTGATCACGGGCTTTCTGGGAAAGGCCGGTTAACTTATTGCCAGCGCCGACGGGAGCCGGGGCACCCATCTTAACCCACTCTTCCAGTACTTTGATCTTGGCGACGGGAATCTTGCCCCCCGCTTTCAAAGGCGGCATCTGGAGCTCGTTGTCGGTATAGCTAATCGCTTGGAGCAACAACGACTTGGCGGTGTTGCCAGGCACCACCGCCGGACCTTGATCTCCCCCCTTGAACATGCCGTCTCGAGAGTCCAAAATCAGGCCACCCTTCGAGGTGCTTTCGGTAATCGAGTGGCACTTGTAGCAGTGCTCAGCCAAAATCGGGCGGACGTTCTTCTCGAAGAACTCGAGGCCGGCCTTGGTCGGCTCGGGGGCGGTCTCGGCGGCGACGGCGAGACGAGCGAAGCAAACGGCGGCAAGGAGAGGCAGGCGGAGGAGGGAAACGTTCATGGGCAACTAAGAATGAATGAGTGATTAAACAGCGACCCGAGTGGGATGGTTCCGAGGGGGAACGCTAAGGGTAACTCTTTAATAAAATAAAACCCTCAGGGAGGGGATGCAAGAGGGATGGCTGCGGGCTACTAAAAAAGGTGGAATGCCCTTCCCCGCTGGGCCAAACGATGCTAAAAGAAGTCGCCCATGCGGATCCTCCTATCCAGCGATAAGTTTAAAGGCGCCCTATCGGCGCAAGGGGTGGCTCAGAGTTGCGAAAAGGCCCTCCAAAGCGTCTTTCCGGGGGCAGTTTTTGATGCCTGTCCGATTGCCGATGGCGGCGAAGGAACCACGGAGGCGATGGTGGCGGCCCTTCGCGGGGTCTGGCGGGAAACGACGGTTCTCGACGCCCAAGCCCGGCCGCGACTCGCCCGCTACGGCTGGGTGCCCGCCCCCCAGGTCGCCATCCTTGAGATGAGCGCCGCCAGCGGCCTGGCCTTAGTGCAGGACCGCCCCCTGCAGCCCAAACTAGCCTCCACCTTCGGCACGGGCGAAATGCTGCTCGCGGCGATGGCAAGTGGCGCACGCAAAATTATCATCGGTATCGGCGGCAGCGCCACCAACGACGGCGGCCTCGGCGTCGCCGTGGCGCTGGGCTGGCGCTTCTTCCGGGCCGACGGCTCGACCTTTCAGCCCACGCTCGAGACGGTCTTGGCCGCCGTACGGATGGAAAGCCCGTCCCACCCGCTGCCGGAAATCCTGGTCGCTTGCGACGTTGATAACCCCTTGCTTGGACCGCGGGGCGCCACGCGCGTCTACGGACCCCAAAAAGGGGTGCAGGATTTTACGTGGTTTGAAGAGCGGCTCGCACACCTTGCACAGTTGACCGCGACGGCCACAGGTACCGACCACCAACATCAACCGGGCGCCGGCGCGGCCGGCGGCCTCGGCTTTGGGCTGATGGCCTTCGCCGGCGGGAAACTAACGAGCGGCTTCGAGCTCATCGCCGCACAAGTCGGCCTCGCCGAACGCATCCGCCAGGCCGACCTCGTCTTCACGGGCGAAGGCAGACTCGATGACCAAAGCCTACAAGGCAAAGGACCGATCGGCGTCGCTAAACTCGCGAAAAGCCTCGGTAAGAAGATCGTGGGGATTGCGGGCAGCGTGACCGACGCCCCTGGCCTCCGCGACTGCTTCGACCTACTCATCGCCATCAAACCGACAGACATGCCTCTCCCCGAGGCGATGCGCCGCACCGACGAACTCATCGGCCAGGCCATCGCCGCGCACACGGCTGAACTGCGCGCCCTGCGCTGATCAGCCGAAGATATTCGCGGACTTCCCTTTGCCGTCGACCGTCGCGTAGAAGGGCCGGCCTTCGATGTCGAAAGCTGTTTTCGGACTGATGCCCATCGCCGTAAAAATCGTCGCGTGCATGTCCTCGACGGAGACCGGGTCTTTGATCGCAACGAGCGGTCGCTCATCCGCGGTCGCGCCGTACACCTTGCCCTTACCGACGCCGCCGCCGAACATAACAACACTGGTGCCACCGGTGAAGTGACGGTGCAGGCCGTAGTGGTCGGGGTTCTCGATGGTCGTCCCTTTATGGAAGGATTGGTCACCCGCCTTGGAGCCTGGACGGCCTTCAATCATCGCATCGCGGCTGAACTCACTGGCGATGACGACCAAGGTGCGGTCCAAGAGCCCGCGGGCCTCGAGGTCACGAATCAGGCGCGCAATCGGCCGATCGATTTCCTTATGCATCTTCGAAACCATATCGTGGCCCTTGCCGTGCGTGTCCCACTGGAAGAAAGGCACGTACTCCGTCGTCACTTCGACGAAGCGGGCGCCATTCTCGACGAGGCGACGCGCGAGTAAGCAGCCCCGGCCAAAGCGAGAGGTGTCGTAGGCCTGCTGCACGTCCTTGGGCTCCAAGGTTAGGTCAAACGCTGCACGCTCCTTCGCACTGAGGAGGCGGTAGGCATTATCCATCGAGCGGAGCATCGACTCCTGCTGGTAATCGCTGAGTAAATCGCGGTGCGGCGTCGCGTCGACTAAGCGCCGGAACTCCTTATCGCGGTTGACGAAACGCCCTGCATCCATGCCCTTCGGCGGACGGACCGCCGCGGCGGCGTCCTCCGGAAACGGCAGGTTCATCGGGCCGTATTCACCGCCAAAGAAGCCGCCGGTCGTAAACGCCTTAAGCTCTTCGCTTTCGCCGACGCCTTCGAGGCGCTGGCCGATGTTGATGAACGCGGGCATCACGGGGTTACGCGGACCGAGGACGCGCGCCATCCACGCCCCGATGTGCGGCGCCGCCACGGTCTGCGGGGGGACATAACCCGTATGCCAATGGAATTGGTGACGGGAGTGCAGGATACTACCGAGGTCGGGCTGAACCGCCGAGCGAATGAGGGTCGCCCGGTCCATCACTTGAGCGATCGACTCAAGCCCTTGGCAGATGCGCACGCCATCCACCGAAGTGTTAATAGCGGGGAAGGTGCTCAGCACGCGCTTATATTCGAGGCCCTTCTCGTAAGGCGCGTAGCGCTTCGGATCGAAGGTCTCGGGCGCCGCCATCCCACCGGCAAGCCAGATGAGGATGCACGCATCCGCCTTGGCGGGCGGGTGGACGACGGGCTTGTCGTCGGCTCCGAGCAGTTTCGGGGCGCCTAACGATAAGGTGGCCAAACCCGCACCCGCGAGGAGGCGTAAGAACTCCCGCCGGGCCAGGGGTTCAGGCAAAGCGGGATCGAGAGGTAAACCGTGAGGGAAGGACATGACGTTTAGCGGATAGTCTGAAATTCGGGGAGCATGCAAACGGCCCAGAGCAAGTCGGCGACGCCTTGTTCGTTAAGCCGCGGGCCGAGGATTTCCTGCGCCACCTTCAACTCAGCGGCGGAGGGCGAACGGCACAGCGCGGAAACATAGAGCCACTGGGTAAAATCATCGGGCGACTTCCAGGGGCGGCGCAAAAGGTTGGCCGCACCCCGGCCGAGCAGGTCAGTGAAGGCTTGGCCATTAGCGAGGTCGATGGCTTCCAGCGTGCTCAATTCATTGGGGCGCATGGAGACAATCTGCTCGCGGTTAGGCCGACCCAGCGAGCGCTGCAGGAGGTCGGACTTCACCAAGGAGGCACGGGCCGGCGGGACGCCCTTCCCGGACAACTGCGCGAGGAGCTCGGCCATCTTAGGCTCGCCCGCAGTCCAGACGGGATTGGTCAGCACCGCCACGGGGCGCCACGTGGCGTTCGCCGGCAGGACTCCCTTGGCGTTCGGCACCGCGGCCGTCCATTCCCACGCGCGGCTGGTCGCGATGGTAATGTCCTTACCGTTGGCGTCGCGGAGGAAGGCCTGTAGCCAGATGGCGGCGGCGTTTGGCGCATTGCCGCCATTACGACCGACCAAGAGGAATTCGTTCTCACCAGCCCGGAGATAGGAAGTCAGGTCGAAGGCCTGCGGTGCCTGCCAATCGTCGCCCTTGGAGGCCGTCTTACCATTGACGAAGAGTTCATAGCTGTTGTCGCACGAAACAACACAGCCGGCTTTGGCCAAGGCCGCAGGTACCTGGAAGCGCAGGCGGAAGACGCGGGTCTCGCCCACCGGAGGGAGCGCGCCCTTGGCCTTGTCATTCGACCAAAGTGGTTGTGCCTGCCACGCCATGGTCGCCTGCCCTGCCGGTGTCCGGGCCACGGCGGCATCGACCTTCAGCGGGCCCGTACCCGTCAGTCGCCACAGGGCATCGACGAACTGTTCAGCCGTTAGTCGCTTAGCGCGCGGGCCGCGGTACACATAGCCTTTGTCGTCCGTCGTACGCGTCAACGTTTCGGTCCGCGACTGGTAAGCTTGCGAAGTCGCGATGAATTCCAAGACAGCTTTCAGGTCATACTTTGACTCCACGAGACGATTGGCGAGGACATCGAGCAGGTCTTGATTCCAGGGCTCGGTCTGCATCGAGTCGACGGGATGGACGATCCCCCGCCCCATGAGACGATGCCAGAGTCGATTAACCATCGTGCGCTGCAGCCGACCATTCTCGGGATGCGTCATGAGCGCCGCCAATTGCTGTAAGCGCTCGGTCCGTGGCTTCGTCGGATCGACTTGGCCGAGTTCGGGGAAGGGCCAAGCGGCCACGGCCGTCTTACCGGTGGGGATATCGCAACGCACCAACTCCAAAGGCTGATTGGAAGTGATGGCCGCCAAACCATAGGCGTCGCGGAGCTTCCAGCGATCAACGAAGCTGTCATGGCAGGACGCGCACTTCATGTTAATGCCCAGGAAAGTCTGGGAGATGCTTTGCGAGAACTGCAGCTCCGGGCGTGCGCCCGCGCTCACGCTCCCGCGCCAGATGATACCCTTGGCAAAACCTTCGCTGGCCGGCGTCGGCGCGATGAGTTCGCGCACGAAGGCGTCGTACGGCTTATTCTCCGAGAGGGCGGTGTACAGCCAGCCCGTAATCTGCTTACGGCCCCCATCGATATAGCCCGTACCAGCATAGTCATTACGGAGGAGGTCGTTCCAGAATACCATCCAATGGTCCGCGTAGTCGGCGTCCCGAGACAGCAAGGTACGCACCAGCTTGGCCCGCTTGTCCGGAGCACGCTCGGCGAGGAACGCGGCGTTTTCGGCGGCCGTTGGCAAGACCCCGACCAAGTCCAAGTGAACGCGGCGCAAGAAGGTCGCATCATCGGCGACGACGGGGCGCGGCAATTGCTTCGCCTTCACCCACGCGTCGAGGACGCGATCGAGGGGGTGCTCACGGCCATCCTGGGCCGTCGGCAGCACCGGGGCGCGTGGCTTCAAGGGCGGCTCGTAAGCCGGTTGCTTAAAGGCGAAGCCGCTCGTCCAAACCGCCCCCTCGGCAATCCACGCCTTCAATTTGGCGACCTCCGCCGGACTCAGTCCAGGGCCCTTGGGCGGCATACGCACATCCAGGTCAGCGCTCGCCACGAGCTCTAGTAGCTTGCTTTTAGCCACATCCGACGGCACCACGACGGCCCCATTCTCGCTACCTTCGAGCAAGGAAACACGGGTATTCATCGAGAAACCGCCCTTGCGCTTGTCGCCCGTGTGACACTCGCCGCACTGTTTGCGGAGCAAGGGCACAATCTCGTGGTCAAAATCCACGGCCGCCGCCAGGGGGATGGCAGCGAGGAAAAGTAAGTGGACCAGGGGACTCCGCATAGGGGGCAAATTAGGGGGTCACCGCCGCTTATCAAGCCGTTGCGCAAGTTCGCATGGTTTTACCTTTCCGACTCCTTGAAGTAACGTCAGGCTTCTTTTATGCCCCTTCGACCCGCCCTACTCGTCTGCCTGCTCTGCGGACTCTTTGCGGGCGTCGTCGCCGCGGACACCAAGCCCGAGACCAAACCGGAAATCAAGCCCTCCGCCCCGAAGGTTGCACCTCCCGCCATCCCCGTCTGCCCGAAGTGCAAGAAGGAGATGGAACTCGAAGGTTTTGAAATGTTACCCGACGACGGCGGTGGCATCTTTAAGATTTTTGTCTGCAAGCCCTGCAAGACGACCGATAAGCGCAAGCGCGACTGAGCGCCGCCGCTTCCGCCAACGAAAAGGGCGCCCGTCGGGCGCCCTTTTGCTTTCCTCAATTTCCGCTCAGCGCGCGAAAACAATGCAGCAGGATGACCCCGCCTCAACCGACTGCTGGGTATCCGTCAGTTTGCCCGTGGCCGGGTCGACGCGGTAAGCGTTGATCGTGCCGGACTTCTGGCCGGCGCACAAGAGCCAGCGGCCATCGTTGCTAAGACCGAAACCACGCGGCACTGCCGGGACGTCAAGGACGTGCTGGATAAGCGAAAGTTTGCCGTCAGCGGCGATGGCATAAACCGCCAGCGAGTTATGGCCACGGTTGGAGACGTAGAGCGCCTTCCCATTAGGCAGGCAGAAAATCTCTGCGGTCGATGCACCCTTGGCGGAGGCGCCCTCGGGCAACGTCGGCAGGACCTGTACTTCCTTCATGGCTCCCGTTGATGTGTCCACGGTGAAGGCACTCACCGTCATTAGCATCTCGTTACAGACATAGGCAAAACCACCCTTGGGATGGAAGGCGAGGTGACGCGGGCCCGAGCCAGGCGCCACGCGGCCAGACTTAGGCTCGTTAGGCGTCAAGGTGCCCTTGGTCGCATCAAAGCGGTAGATGAAGATATCATCCGTGCCGAGGTCGGGCACGTAAACAAAACGGTTCGCCACGTCCGGATAAATGCCGTGGGCATGCGGACCCGCTTGGCGGCCCTTGTTCGGCCCCGAACCTTCCTGCTGAAAGAAACTACTGGCCGCGCCGATCGAGCCATCCGCTTGGAGCGGCAAGCAAGCCACCGAGCCCGAACCATAGTTTGCGGCGAAGAGGAACTTGCCCGTTTGATCGACCGAGACGTGCGTGGCACCCTTGCCCTTCGTGTCCTGAACATTCAGGAAGGTCGCCTTACCATCGGCCGATAGGCGATAGGCGGCGACGCCGCCACCCGCGACTTCGGCGGTCGCGTACAAGACCTTACCGTCGTTACTCAACGCCAGGAAGGAAGCCCCTTTCGCTTCAGCAATGACGACGGGCGCGGAAAGCTTGCCCGTCTCCGTATCGATGGTGCCGCGTAAAATACCCTTCGCCTGAGGGCCGGAGGTACCGATGTAATAAGTAAGGTCGGCGGCAAAAGCGGTGGCAGACATGAGAGCAAGGAGGGGGAGGAGCGGGCGCATAGAGTTAATGATGAGAGGACAAGGACGGGGGATAGTTCCAAGTAAAATCTCAGCGACCATCCCACCAGGCGTCCAGCCGAGTGGTCAGACGCTTCACATCGGCCGGGCGTTCCGCGGCGAGGTCGCGGAGTTCGTATGGGTCGGCCTTAAGGTCAAAGAGGCGCGGCGGCTCGGTGGCGTCGGTAGAGCCACTCGCCGTCATACCAGTCTTTAGGCCACTCGAAACGATGAGCTTGAGGTCGCCCGCGACTAACCAGCGGTAACGCAAGCTGGCAGCGGGGCGGCCGAGCTCACGAATATCATGGGTCGAGTTCTGGCCGGCGACAAACGGTCGGGCCCGGACCGCCGCATCGTCCAAGAGGTCAAGGCCATCGCCGTCAGCTGGCACCTTGGCGCCAGCGAGTTTGAGTAACGTCGGCATCAGATCGACCGCACTGGCGGGGGCGTCGATCACAGTCGGTGCGATGCGGCCAGGCCAGCTCACCAGAATCGGGGTACGAACGCCGCCATCAAAGGGCGACTGCTTGGAGCGTTCAAAATCAACCACTGGTTTGTCCGTGCGCGGAATCCAGCCGTTGTCCGTGATATAGACGATGACCGTATCGCGGGTTAGCCCTTCCTTCTCGAGATGCGCGCGAATCTCCCCGATGGTTTCATCAAACCATTCAACCATCGCATGGTAGCGGGCCGCCTGTGGCGTGGGCGACCGATCGCGATACTTGGCGAGCAAGCGCTCGGGCGGTGTATGCGGGTCATGCGGCAGCATCGGCGCGTACCAAGCGAAGAACGGTTTGCCGTCTTTTTTCGCACGGGTGATGAACTCCGTGAGCGGAGCCAAAGTCTTGCGGCCGATATCGAGGCCAACGTCGCCATGCCGCCCTCCCTTCGTCATGCCTTCGGTGAACCCGCCCGTCGTGTAGTCGCCCATCCACCACTTACCCGTCTGCAGGCTCACGTAGCCCTGCTCGCCCAGAAGGCGCGGCAGATGCGGGGACTGCTGGAAGAGTTTGATCATCTGAGCCCGGCCCTCAAGGAACGCCGCGCTCTTCTGTCGCGCCGTTGGGGCCACGGAGGCGGGCACAAGCGGGTCGTTGCCCGTGATGCCGTGGCGGTGCACGTGCCGGCCAGTCAAGATGGAGGCGAGGCTTGGCCCGCACAGGGAGTTTGTGACATAGCCGCGCGGGAAGACGCGGGACTCGGCCGCCAGTTTATCGAGGTGGGGTGTGCTGACCGCCTTCGAGCCCATGAACCCATAATCAAACCAAGCATGGTCGTCTGAAATAATCATGAGCACATTAGGTCGCTTCGCCGGCGCCGCGGGCTCGGCGGCCCCCAGCGTCAACGTACAAAAGAGAAAGAGGAGAGAGCGCATATGTATGGTTACCAAATTTTGACGCGGTCCTTCGGGTCGAGCCACATGCCGTCACCGGGCTTAGTACCGAAGACCTCATGGAAGGTGTCCACGTTGCGAAGCACGACGTTGATGCGCTGAGGCATTGGCGAGTGCGTATCGGACAGCAAGCGATTACGGAGCGTCTCCGCCCGGATGTTGCCGGCGAAGGCAAACGCGTGGGCGAGGAAGAAACGTTGGAGGGGCGTCTGCCCAGCAATCAGCCGACCTGACCGGTAGGCTTCCGTCGTGCGAAAAGCGTCGAGGGCGATTTCGACGCCGCCAATATCGGCGATGTTCTCGCCCAAGGTGAGCTTACCGTTGACGCGGATACCCGGCAAAGGCTCTTCCTTATCGTACTGTGCGACGATCAAGTCGCAACGATCCCGGAAGGCCTTTTCCGTCGGTGGCGACCAGCCCTGTTCTAGGCGGCCCGTCGGACCGAACCGACGGCCGGAGTCGTCGAACCCGTGCGTGAGCTCGTGGCCAATCGTACAGGCAATGAAACCGTAGAGGACCGCGTCGTCGAGCAGTTCACCATCGTATGTCGGTACCGCGAGGATGGCGGCGGGCATCACAATCTCGTTATTCATCGGACTGTAGTAGGCGTTCACCGTATAAGGACGCATGCCCCACTCCTCGCGTTCAGGCGACCCACCCACGCGGGCGAAAGTACGGGCCCGCGACCACTTGCTAACGTTGACCATGTTCTGGGCGAGGCCCTCGGCGCGGATCTCCACGCCTTCATAGCCGCGGAATTTATCGGGGTAGCCCACGCGCAGTTTAATCGCCGCGAGTTTACGCAAGGCCCAGGCCTGCGTGTCGGCGTCCATCCATTCCAGTTTACGAATCCGGGCGGCGAAGGCGGTCCGGACATTTTCGCAGACGAGGCGGAAACGTTCGCGCTGCGCCGGCGAGAACCGCCGGGCCACATATTCCTTGCCCATCAAATCGCCCAAGGCGCCATCCTGCATTTTAAGGGCGCGCTCCTCGAGGCTGCGTTGCTGCTTGGCGCCGGTCAGGACAACGCCTTCGAATTCAAAAGCGGCCTTGGCCGTGGTTGCGTTCAGGATGGAAGCGTAGCCTGAGATCGCTTGGAAGCGTAGGTAGTCGCGAATGTCCTCAGCGGGGGTTTCGGCGAGGATACGGGCGAGGGCCTTGAGGAAATCAGGTTGGCCAACGATGACGCGGGTGACGGCGGGGGCGCCGGCCCGGCGGGTGGCGGCTTCCCAGCGCAGGCCCGGTGTGAGGGCATCGACTTCTGCCCAAGACATGGGGTGATAATGTGCATCGGGGTTACGCAGCTTTACCATCGGCAAGGAGACTTCGGCTAGCTTGACCTCGAAGGCCAGAACGGCGGCGCCAGCCTGCTGGGCGCGCGCGGCCTCGTAGCCTAGGAAACCCAACATCTTGGCGACGTGCGCTGGGAAAGCATCGCGCACGCGCTTGGTGGCGGGTTCGTCACTGAAATAGAAAGCCCGCTCAGGCAGGGAGAGCCCGGTCTGCCAAAGATATAAGGCAACCTTGGTCTCGTCCTTCTTATCTTGAGAGGCAAAGACACCTAGGAAGGAGCCGGTACCTTCGGCGTAGAGAGCCGCCGAGGCATCCAGTAACGCCTGCGGGGTCTTCGCCTCGTCGAGCTTAGCCAACACGCCACGTAAGCCCGTGGGCAGCTCGGTCGGGCCATGCTCAAACCCAAGGGCGGAGCGCCAGAAATCGGCGAGGCGGCGCTGATCGCCGCTGGCGTCCTTCTTTACTAACAAGTCAGCGTTAATCGCGAGCAGGTCCTTCTTGATGAGGTCATCCTGCCACGCGAAGGAATTATAGACCGATCGATCGGCCGGAATGGGGTTCGCTTGATTCCAGCGTCCATTGGCGTGGAGCCAAAAGTCCTTGGTGGGCGCAATCGTCGTATCGCGGTTCGACTCGACGAGGTCGGCCTGAGCCAAAGCGGTGGCCAGCATCAGGGCCAAGCAGGGGGTACGCAGCATGCCGAACAGTCAATCCACCCGCCGACTCTGCGGAACCCTTTTTTTAGAAAATCGCTGGCACCCCCCTTGCGATTCCAAGCCCCTCGGGTATAATGTCGGCCTGAGCCTCAGACCGAGCCCAAGGTATCCGTCCCAAACGACCACCGCCGGGGGTACTGAAAGTATAATACGATTTTATTTCACTGATTATCAGTTGGTTAAGAAAACGTGTCCCCAAAAAGGCCTTTTAGGGGCCCCTTATATAGAGGCCCATCACTTTTTTTATGATCACACTCATCCCCACCGCCACGCCTGTCACCCCGACCACCCTTGACCGCTTGCCCACCGAGCAGGCCTTGCTCCGCCCCGCCGTCGACGCTGCCGAAGAGACCTCGGACGCCTTCGAAGCCGGTGAAGCCATCGAAATCTCTGGCTACCAAGCCTACCTGCAGCAAGCCGGGCAGCATAAAATCCTGACCGCCGCCGAAGAGCTCCAGCTCGCCGTGCGCATCCAAGCCGGGCGCCTGGCGGAAGGTCGGTTCACGGCCGATGCACTCCAGGCTCGCGACGAGCTCATTCGCCATAACCTCAAGTTCGCGGTCTACTGTGCGGGTAAGTATGCCCACACCCTGGAGGAGCGCGAGGAACTGACCAGTGCCGCCAACCATGGCCTTGTCATCGCGGCGGAACGTTTCCTCGCCGAGAAACAGGTGCGCTTCAACACCTATGCCAGCTGGGCTATCTATAGTCTCATCATGGCTGAGATTGGCCGCCGCCGCGTGGTCGACCTCCCGCGCAATATCCGCGAAGCCCTGAAAGTCCTGCGCCGCGCTGCAGCGACCTTGCTCCAGAGCGAGGGGCGCGAGGCAACGGATGCCGAGCTCGCGGCGGCGATGCAGGAGGACGAACATAAAGTGGCGTCTTTGCGCCGACTCTCGCAAAGCAACGTCTCGCTCGATGCCCCGATCGGCGAAGACGGCGAGCTGACGCTAGGCGAAACCCTCCGCGACGACGAGGCCCCAGGGACAGCCGACCAAGCTACGTTGCGACTCGACGCCGAACTCATCCGCGCACACTTGCGGACGCTGAACGATCGCGAAGCCCTGATTATCGAGCTCCGCAACGGGCTGAGCGACGGCGCTGAATGGACCCTCGATGAGGTCGGCGGACGCCTCAACGTCAGCCGCGAGCGGGTGCGACAGTTGGAGGAACGGGCCTACCGTAAACTGCGCGCCCTGCTGATGCCAGCGGCGGCGAACGCCAACTAAGGTTTCCGCCCGTCCAAGCCGCCCACTTAAGCCGTGGGTGCGTTCGGCTAATAACCCGAGACACTGTCTGGCGGGCGGAGGCTAACCTTGTCCTCCCCTTCCCCACGCGTTAGGCTATCCGTATGAAGGCGCCCATCCGCACACGCCGGAACCTCTTCCTCGGGCTCGGCCTACTGCTGGCCGCCGCCACGGCACGGAGTCAAGAAGCGGAACCTTTTGAAGACCCGCCGATTAATTATTCGGCAACGAAGCCGAATGACCCGGCAACGAAACTCAACGAGGCCTTTCAAAAGCAGGCTGATGAAATCCGCGGCTGGCCCGCCCGCCGGCGACTACGCTGGCTGCTCGAACAACTCGACATACCCCTCGATTCGCAAATCCTCGTTTTCAGCAAAACCAGTCAGCAACGCGCGCTCATTGGCCCAAAGAACCCCCGCGTCCTCTTCTTCTCGGACGAAGCCTATGTTGGCTGGGTGCCGGGCGGCGCCATTGAAGTGACGCTCTTCGATCCCGTCCTCGGGGCGACCTTCTACCTGCTCGATGCGCAAGAGGACGGCGAAAAGCCGCTCCTTCAGCGCGACAACCAATGCCTCTCCTGTCACAAGAGCTATGAACGCACGCCAAGCCTGCGGGCCCGCTCCATCATGCCCGACGCGGAAGGCGAAGCCTTGAGCGGATCCAATATTTCCAACATTGAACCCGATACCCCGTATGCGGACCGCTGGGGCGGCTGGTATGTGACGGGTGCGCCCAGCCCCTTTCGCCACCGTGGAAATACCGTAGGCAAAACGGAGGCCGACTTCCTTACGGCAGCCGGCAAAGGTGGCGTCACCCTGCAGTCGCTGAAAGACCACTTCGACGTTGGCCGCTACCCGAAGCCGACGAGCGACATCGTTGCGCTCAGCATCCACGATCACCAAGTCTACGTCCATAACGTCATCGCCGCTGCCAACCAGACAGCTCGTTTGTCCTTGGCTCGCTGGCCAGCGACCCGCGAAATCCTACAGTTACCTGCGGATGCACCGCTCGCTGGTTCCACGCTCGTCACCCTGGCGAGCGAAGCCGACAAGGTGGTCGCTGCGCTGCTCTGCCGGGATGAACCGGCTTTACCGAGCGATGGCCTCCACGGCGATGGCGAGTTTGAGAAAGCTTATGCGAAAGGTCGGCGGGGCGATGGACAAGGCCGGTCGCTCCGCGACCTCGACCTTAAGACCCGGCTTTTCCGTTACCGGTGCAGCCCCCTCATCTACAGCGAATCCTTCCGTGGCTTCCCGCCGGAACTGCGGACCTTGGTCCTCACCCGTCTGGGGGCCATCCTCCGGGCCGAGCAGCCCCCCAAGGACTACGCTTTCCTCCCGGCTGCGGAACGCCAAGCCATCGCCGAAATCCTCACAGCGACCCTCCCCGACCTTCCGCCCGCTTGGCGGCAGAAGTAATTTTTAATACTTCTTTTACAATTCCCCGGCGAGATGTCGCTTGTGGGACTTCGGTCGGGTGGGCAAGATGAGCCTACGGATATGGCTACTTACCCCCTCCATCTCCAAGGCGGACACTTGTTCGTGGAGATTAATAACCAACGCTGGCTGTTCGATACTGGCACGGCCATCAGTTACGGCATGGCGCCGAGCCTGACGCTCGCAGAGCGCACCTTTGCGCTGAAGCCCATTATGACCGGCAAGCCTGGTAAGCCCATTATCGGCGTGCCAAAACTCGTCCAATTCCTGGGCACCCCTTGCGCCGGTCTCTTGGGCATGGACATCATTGGCGAGTTCGACTGGACACTCAACGCCGCCAAGCGCACTTGCACCGCGACGACGGAGGTAACGCTCATTCGCGACCGGAGTTTCCCCCTCAAGACAGAGAACGGCCAGCTCAGCACCCGGGTCACGATCCGCGACCGCGAGTATCGACTGCGCCTAGACACCGGCTTTCAGCTGACCTTTTTCGAGCACCCGGTGATTGAGAATTTTCCCTCGGCCGGCAAGGGCCGCGACTTCCACGTCTATTTCATCGGGGGCTGGTTCCAGACGGATTCCTTTCACGTCCCGATGAAGCTCGGCGCGGAATTTGCGGCGGATAACCTCCGCACTGGTCGCTTGCCGGCGAGCCTCCGAAAGGAAATCCTACCCGTGGACTTCGATGGCATCCTCGGGGCGGAATTCTTCTCCCGGCATTTTCTCGCCTTCGCCCCGCGCCGTCAGCTCATCGGCTTCCTGACCTCCGGAGAATAGGCACGCAAAAGGCCGACCCCGTGGGGTCGGCCTGCGTGACCATCAGGACCGGATGGCTTACTTAGCGAGCTCGGCGAGCTTCTCGCGGATGGCGTCCGCTTCAATCTGATAGCCCTTAGCGTTGAGGTGCAACTGGTCAGGCATGATTTCCTTAGAGAGCGTACCGTCGGCGGCGAGGAACTTGGCGCCGATATCGAAGTAGTGGACCTTCTTGCCGTCGTGGAACTTAGCGATGATTTCATTCACGGCCTTATTCTTGGTGCGACCAGGGTTACCGGTTTCACCAGCCCCGCGCGGGAAGATGGCGAGAAGGAGGACCTTGGTGTCAGGCGTGCGCTTATGGATGGCAGTGATGATATTCTTGATGCCAGCGGCGATCTGATCGACCGAGTTATCGCCGACGCCACTGTTATTGGTACCGATCATGAGGACGACGACCTTCGGCTTGATGCCTTCGAATTCACCGTTCTCGACGCGCCAGAGCACATGCTGGGTGCGGTCGCCACCGATGCCGAAGTTAGCGGCCTTATATTGGGCATACTCTTTTTCGAAGAGGGCCTTCTGACTGTTCCAGCCAGCGGTGATGGAGTCACCGAGGAAGACGACCTGGGCTTCACCCTTCTTGGCGATTTCTACGAAGGAATCGTGCTGCTTCTGGAAGCCGGCATTAATCTTGCCATCGGCTCCAACCTTCGGGGCGGCGATATCGGCGGGTTGGCCCGGAGCCTTCGGGGCGGCGGCCTTGACGGCGACCTTAGCCGCATCGGCGGCAGGCTTCTTCGCCTCGTCGGCGCCAGAGAGAGAAACCTGAGCCAGCAGGGAGAGGCCCAAGAGAATGGAGAGTTTGGATTTCATCGGGATATTTGGGGTAGACCCTTCATTTCGGACGGCGACCTACCGGAGTCAACAGTGACCCGCAGGTGCATTCTTGCTCCCCCGCCCTAAATGACGCTAGGTTGCGGAAATGAGCCCAAACTTGCGCTTCGTTACCCCAGCCAACGCCCTGAAGGAAGAATATAAAGGCCGAACCAATTACTGGCTCTGCCGACCGGGCGTGACCGAAGCCAAGGCCCTGCAAGTCTGTGAAGCCACGCTGCCGGCGGGGGAAGGTCACAACTTTCACACCCACCCCGAGCTCGAAGAAATGATCTACGTGCTCAAGGGAGAAGTGGAGCAGTGGGTTGAAGAAGAATGCCGCATCCTCAAGGCAGGCGAAAGCGCCCACATTCCCGCGGGGCTCGTCCACGCGACCTTCAATAGCTCGCAGGCCGACGCCACGATTCTCGCGATTCTTTCGCCCGGCGACAGCCAAGGCCCCTTCATGGTCGACGTCAGCGACCAAGAGCCCTGGAAGAGCCTGCGTGGCTCGCGATGAAATTCACCCGAGGACACCGCGTGCTCGCCGCCCTCGTGGCGCTGCTACTGGTGGGCACGATTGGGCCGTGGCTAATTTGGGGCGAAGCCTTTGACCGCTCTTTTAGTCTAGCGGGCACACTCACTTGGCTCCGGGAATTCGGTCCGTGGGCGGCGGCGGCCGGCGTTGCCCTGCTGGTCGCTGATATCGCGTTACCCATTCCCAGCACGATCGTCATGTCCGCGCTGGGCGCGACTTATGGCTTTTGGGTCGGCAGCTTGCTCTCCATCTTAGGCTCGATGCTCGCGGGGCTGACCGCCTACGGCTTAGCCCGCTGGGCGGGCCGACCGGCGGCGATTTGGATCGCTGGCGAAGACGGTCTCGTCCGCACCGAAGAACTCTTTGCCCGCGGCGGCGCGTGGCTCGTGCTGACCTCTCGGTGGTTGCCCATCCTGCCGGAGGCGGTGGCCTGCTTAGCCGGCTTGGCGCGCATGCCCTTCCGCACCTTCTTCTGGGCCCTCACGGTCGGCAGCGTCCCCCTCGGCCTAACCTTTGCTTGGATTGGCACTTTGACGGAGGACCGCGAAGGCCTGGCGCTGGCCCTGAGTGCTGGCCTCCCCATCGGAGCTTGGCTCCTGAGCCAACGCTGGCGGCGCTGAACTACTTTAGTTCACGGAGGCGAACGCCGCGATACCAGACGCGCTTCGCTTCGTCCTGAAAACCAACATGGCCGTCAGCGGGGCGATCCTTCATCGGCGATTCGTCGAGCTTGAGGAGGATGATACGCTGGCCGTTAAAATCCACCTGAAGTAGGCGATCTTTGAGTGTAAGCGTGTAGCGATTCCACTCACCGACTGGCTTCACCATATTCTTGGCCGGGGCCATGGCCTTGATGATCCCGCCGCAGTCATGGTTGCCGGGCGTGGCCAAGCCATAGGTGTCGAGCACTTGGAGCTCGATGCCCTTGTCCACCGGATTGAGCGGGTCCGCGACACAGAAGAAGACGCCGGAATTGCCTTTAGGCTCGATCTTAAATTCGAGATCGAGCACGAAGTCGCGGAATTTCTTTTCGGTGAAGAGGTAGGCATCAAAACGCTTCCAGCCCGTCTCACCGGCCCGCGGCTTTAACGTGACCGACCCGTCCGTGTCGTAGACCCAATTACCCTTGGTCTTCCAGCCCGCCAGGTCTGTGCCGTTAAATAACGGGGTGAAACCCGGCGCGTCGGCGGCGGGATGCGTCACCGCGATTGCCGGGGCCGAGACCGGGTAAGGATCCTTCGCCGGAGCGGCGTTGAGGACAGCGGCGAGGCCGCATAAGCAGAGGAGGGTTTTCATATTAGAGAGTCAGTAAAGCGGTGGGGCAAAGCTGGGGGTCGAGTCGCTCGGTCAGCGCTGCGCGAATGACGGCTTCCGTCCGCGGAACCTTACCTTGAAAAACCTGCACGCCATTCACCGACACGGTCACGGGCTCATCCAGGTTGAGCAGCGTATCGCTGAGGCGGAGGGCGGTGCCCTTAGGTACGTCGCCAGTCAACGCGATGGCCTGCCCCTTGACGGTGGCCACTATCTTCTGGCCAGGCTTGGTGCTGTCCGCTGGCACTTGGAGCCAATAGAATTTATGGTGCGGCACGCCCGTCTGCACCCAGATAACCTTTTTCGGCCAGGCTTGGCGTGTGAACTTGGCCATCCACGGCAAAGCCTCCGCATCCTTCAGGCTCATCCAATGGGGCAGGCCTTCGTAGACGCGCCCCAGGTGTTCATAGCCCTCGGGGTCCTCCTGATGCAGGCGGCCAAATTCGGTGATCTTCTCGGCGACGACTTTATTACGATTATAGGCCGCGTCAGCGCCGCCGACGAACATCGCAAAAGGCAGGTTACGCACGCCGAGTGTGTTCACGCCATTAGTATGGCCGGCCATCATCGCGGCAGCGGCAAAGCGATCGGGCATCCGCGGAGCTAATTGCCAGACGCCGTCGCCGCCGGCGGAATAGCCCAGAAGATAGACCTTCGCGGGATGCACGCCGCGCACGGCAATAAAATCATCAATCAAGCGGGCGAACATCGGGTCGATGTGCCCCTCGTGCCAAAGATTCCAAGTATTGGTCGGAGCGCGGGGCGCCACGACGATGCCTTCCGCCGGCGCATAGAGCCTAATCTGATTTTTCCACTGCTGGTCATTAACCGCGGCGGGGGCGCCCCCGCCCCCATGCATCGAAATCCACAGACTGCGCTGACCTTCCGGCGCGAGGTTGAATTCCTTTTCCAACCAGCGAAGGGACTTGTCGCCGAGCTTGAGTTCCTTCGCGGCGACCTCGGGTCCGCGCTCTTTCTTGAGCTCACCCGTCCGCTCGGCGGTGATCGCCGCGACCGCGACTTCGGCCTGACTGCGCGTCAGACCCTCCGCGGCAGGCAAAGCCAAGCCAGCGAGGCAAAGAAGCAGCATGTGGGGCAACAGGCGATGCATGACGCCAAGTTGGCGGCCGAGCTCAGGCGTGGCGAGCCATCTTCGGCATCGACCACCCCAACGTCATACCATTTATATGACAACATCATGGTCCGCCCCGCCCTGCTCAGCCTACTCGTCCTGCTGTCCGCCTGCCAGGCAATCCCGCAGCACCCCGCGAACCTCGTCGTCGAAGGCGTCCCGGCCATCACCCTGGAACTCAAGGCGGAGCTCGAGCCCTACGCCAACCTCGGTGGCGCCAGCTTCCGCGGCTGGGCGACCACTCAGCGCACCATCTTGGTAACCACCCGCAGTGGTGATGCCTCCCACCTGCACACGATGGCCGCGCCCCTCGCGAAGCGCACCCCGCTCACCCGCGGACCCGACACGGTGCGGAGCGGTTCGTTCCAGCCCAAGGGTACGCGCCTGCTTTATTCCGCGGACAAAGGCGGCGATGAAAACTTCCAGCTTTGGCTGACGGATGCGGCCCACCCCGAGCAGCCGCCCCGGCGCCTGACGGATGGAAAATCACGCAATACCGACGCAACCTGGTCCAAGGATGGCACCCTGATTGCCTTCAGCTCCAATCGACGTAACGGCAAAGACAGCGACATCCTCATCGCCGATGCACGCAGTCTCGGTGAGCCGCGCGAACTCGTCCGCCTGGACGCCGGCGGCTGGGCACCAGTCGACTGGACCGCGGACGGCAAGTCCTTGCTCGTTCGGCAGAGCCTCGGCAACGCCGCCTCGCGCCTGTGGACTGTGGAAGTGGCCACGGGCAAACGCACGCAAGTCAGTCCGAAGGGCGTCTCCTGCCTCTACCAGCAAGCCGTCTTCGCCGAAGGCGACCAGGCGATCTATGCCTTGACCAACCATGGGTCAGACTTCCTTTCCGTGATGCGCCTCGAAGTCGCGACCGGGAAACTCACCCTCTTGGTGCCAGCACCGAAGTGGGATGCCGAAGAACTCGCCGTATCATCTAATGGTAAGCGCCTCGCCTTCGCTATGAACGTGGAAGGCTTCTCGCAACTGCGTTGCTGGAACCTTGAGACCGGTAAGGAAATCCCCGTGCCGACACTCAAGCCTGGCGTCCTCAGCAACCTGGCCTGGCGCGCAGGCAGCCACGAGCTTGGCTTCACCTTGAACAGCGAAGACTCCGCCAGCGATGCTTGGTCGCTAGACCTCGATGCGGGGGCGCTCACCCGTTGGACGAACCGGACGACGAAGCCCAAAAAGGAAATTCCCGTGACCCAACCGGAAGTCGTGCGCACGACGAGCTTCGATGGCCTCAGCATCCCCTCCTTGGTCTACTACCCTGACGCCAAGAAGTTCCCGGGGAAGCGCCCCGTGCTGATGCTCTTCCACGGCGGGCCGGAAGGTCAGTCGCGCCCGGGCTACCGCGGTTCAGCACTCTATTACCTCAACGAACTCGGCGTGGCGCTGGTCTACCCGAACATCCGTGGCTCGACTGGCTACGGCCGCACCTTCCTGAGCCTCGACGACACCATTAAGCGCGAGGATGCGGTGAAGGACGTCAGCGCCGTGCTCGATTGGGTCGCCAAGTCCGATCGCCTCGACCCCAAGCGCGTCGCGGTTTACGGCGGCAGCTACGGTGGCTTCATGAGCTTAGCTTGCCTCACGAACTACCCTGACCGCTTTCGCTGCGGCATCGACAATGTCGGCATTGCCAACTTCGTCACCTTCCTGCGGGACACTGCCGATTACCGCCGCGCCAATAGGCGGCTCGAGTACGGCGATGAAAGCAAGCCCGAGGTCCGGGCCTTCCTTGAGCGCATCTCGCCTGCGAACCACGCCGACCGCATCCGCGCACCCCTGCTGATCATCCAAGGGCGCAATGACCCCCGCGTCCCCTTCACCGAGGCGGAGCGCATGCGGGACGCCATCCGGGCCCAGGGCGGGCGCGTCTGGTTCGTGATGGCGAACGACGAGGGCCACGGCTTCGCGAAGAAGTCGAATGCCGACTTCCAATTCCAAGCCACGGTCCTCTTCCTAAAGGCCAACCTCCTGGACTAACCGCAGTCTATTAGACAATAAATGACGGCGTCCGGGGGGAGATTCGCCTCGCAGTCCGAGGGATAATCTCCGAGAACAGGTACCTTGACTGCACCCCGCGGTCAATCCCCCTACCCCTACCATGAACTGCGTGAAGAAACTCACGGCAGCACTGCTGCTGTCCCTCCCCGCCCTCGCCCATGCCGGCGAAGCGGATATCCGAATCCCCGACCTCGCGAAGACATCGTTCCTCGGCGGCACGATTAGCGGCCCTCAAATCCTGTGGTTCGGCCTGATTGTCTGCGCCCTCGCGACCGCCTACGGTTGGTGGCAGTACCTGCAGACGCGGGCGCTCCCGGTCCACCGCTCTATGTCGGCGGTCTCCGATATTATTTGGGAGACGTGTAAGACCTACCTCTGGCAACAGGGCAAATTCCTCGCTGGTCTCTGGGTGCTCATCGCTGGTTGCATGACCTACTACTTCGCCGGCCTCGAGCATAAGGACGCCGCCTCCGTCGCAGTGATCCTTGCGGCTTCGGTCCTCGGTATCCTTGGCAGCTACGGCGTCGCTTGGTTCGGCATCCGCATCAACACCGTCGCCAATTCGCGCGCCGCCTTCTCCGCCCTGCGCGGCAATCCGCTGGCCACGTTGCTCATCCCGCTCAAGTCCGGCATGAGCGTAGGCCTGCTACTCGTCGCCATCGAGCTCTTCTTTATGATCGGGATTCTCCTGTTCCTCCCCCAGGATCTCGCAGGGCCCTGCTTCATCGGCTTCGCCATCGGCGAATCCCTGGGCGCCTCCGCCCTCCGTATCTGCGGCGGTATTTTCACCAAGATTGCGGACATCGGAGCCGACCTGATGAAGATTGAATTCAAGCTGCCGGAGGACGATCCCCGCAACCCCGGCGTCATCGCCGACTGCACTGGCGACAACGCGGGGGATTCCGTTGGTCCGACTGCGGACGGTTTCGAGACCTACGGCGTTACTGGCGTGGCGCTCATCGCCTTCCTCGCACTGGCCCTAGCCGCCAATCCTGCGCTGTGTGCGACCCTCATCATCTGGCTCTTCGCCATGCGCATCCTGATGGTGATCACCTCGCTCCTTAGCTACTGGATCAACGACGCCGTGAGCCAGGCCGTCTGGGGTCAGGCTAAGGACTTCAACCTCGAGCAGCCGCTGACGAATCTCGTCTGGATCAGCTCGCTGGTCTCGATCGCGATCACCTACCTCGCCAGTTACTTCCTCCTCGTCGACCAAGGCGGCAGTCTCTGGTGGGTGCTGTCCACGATCATCTCGCTCGGCACGCTCGCCGGCGCGCTCATTCCTGAGTTCACCAAGGTGTTCACCTCGACCGAGAGCCGCCACGTAAAGGAAGTCGTGACGTCATCCAACCAAGGAGGCGCTTCGCTCAATATCCTCTCCGGCCTCGTCGCGGGTAACTTTTCCGCCTTCTGGACCGGACTCTGCATCCTCGGCCTGATGTTCGGGGCGTATCTGCTCTCCACGCATGCCGCCGTCGCTGCGCTGATGCCGGCACAATTCGCCTTCGCGGCCCCGATCTTCGCCTTCGGCCTCGTCGCCTTCGGCTTCCTAGGCATGGGCCCGGTGACCATCGCGGTCGACTCGTTCGGCCCGGTCACCGACAACGCCCAATCGGTCTATGAACTCTCGCAGATTGAGAAGCAGCCCAGCATCGCCGCCGAGCTCGAACGCGACTTCGGCTTCCGCCCCGACTTCGAAGGTGCCAAGCACCAACTCGAAAAGGGTGATGGCGCCGGCAACACCTTCAAAGCGACCGCCAAGCCCGTGCTCATCGGTACCGCCGTCGTCGGAGCGACCACGATGGTCTTTGGTATCATCATGATGCTGCAGGAGCATTACCGGGCGATTGACGCGAAATTTAACGTCTTGGAGAAGCTCTCGCTGGTCCACCCCGAGGCCCTCATGGGCCTCCTCATGGGCGGCGCGGTGATTTACTGGTTCACCGGCGCATCCATGCAGGCCGTCGTCACCGGCGCCTACCGCGCGGTGGTCTATATCAAGGAGAACATGAAGCTCGACGCAACGACGGCGACGACGGAGTCCTCCAAGGAAGTGGTCCGCATCTGCACGCAGTACGCGCAGATGGGTATGACGAATATCTTCATCGTCATTTTCTGCTTCTCGCTGTCCCTCGCGCTCTTTGACCCGTTCTTCTTCATCGGCTACCTGGTAGGCATGGCCTTTTTCGGCCTCTTCCAGGCCATCTTTATGGCCAACGCCGGTGGCGCTTGGGATAACGCCAAGAAGATTGTCGAGGTCGACCTCAAGGCCAAGGGCACCCCACTCCACGCCGCCACGGTCGTCGGCGATACGGTCGGCGATCCATTCAAGGACACGTCTTCGGTCTCCCTCAACCCGGTCATCAAGTTCACGACGCTCTTCGGCCTACTCGCCGTCGAGATTGCGGTGAAGATGCCGGCCGGACCGAAGCTACTCCTCGGGAGCGCGATTTTCTTGGTCGCCCTCTTCTTCGTCTACCGGAGCTTCTACGGTATGCGCATCCCGGTGGCGGACAAGGCCCGCTAACCTAGCCAGCCGACGGCCACCGAGGGCTCCCCGACTGGGGAGCCCTTCTTTTTACCTGTAAATCGGGGGGGGATACTATTTTAAAAAACGCTGTCGCTCCGCTGGACAAACCGACGGGCGGATCCAACCCAACCCCGCCGGGACGGGCCTACGGATTCACCACGGGTGGTCCGCCCATCTGGAGCGCCCCCTCGTCGGCTGGGTCGGCGAACTCGCGCCGAAGGCTCAGTGATTATCATGCCGCTGCATCTTTTCGCCCCAGGCGAAAAGGATCATCGAGGCGAGGAACACACCGTGAATGATGGCCTGCCAGAAGATCACCTTCTCCTGGCCCGCCGACATGGGCTTTTCGACGGCGGAGGCGGTGATGTCGATGAAGCTCTTTAGAAGGTGGATCGCCGAGATACTCGCCAAGCTGCCGGCGAGCTTCACCTTCAGCGTGTTCGCGTTGATGTGGTCGAGCCAGTCTGGGCGGTCGCCGTTTTCGCCGAAGTCAATCCGACTGACGAACGTCACATAGCCGCCGACGACGACCATGTTCACGAGATTAGCCACCATGGAGATATCGACCAAGGAAAGGATGCCCAACATGATGGAGCTCTCCGTCGCGGTCGCGAACCCGGCGAGCAGGTGGACTAATTCCTGGACGCTCTTCCACGCATAGGCGATGGCGGCAAAAATGAGGGCGACGTAAATCGGCGCCTGTACCCAGCGGCTGGCGAAAATAAAATACTCCAAGCCATGCTCGAGTTTCTTGAAAAAACTTTCGGACTTTGCGTCTTTAGACATGGCGTTAGAATTAGTATTCTAATCCATTCGTCAAGCCGTGGTGACGTCAGACGTCAAACGCCCGCGCTCGCTGCGGCCTCGCCGAGCGGGTCGGCGTTTGGCTCCCGCAGGTAGGCATCGGCCTTAGCTGAAACAATCACGCCATAATTAATGGTGCCCAACCAACCCGACATAATGATGCCGACGCTTCCGGCGTGATAAAGCCCACCCACTTGCTCGGGCAGCCCCATCGAAACCTTGAGCCCTTCGAACTTCGTGCCGAAGGAAGTTCCCGCCACGTGGCGGACGTAGCGGTTGACCGTGCGCGGGGTGGCCGCCTCGGCGTGGTCGACCTTAGCGCGAATATCGGGGATGAACTTCTCCAACCCCCGGAAGGATTCCTCAATGACGCGCGCCTTGTGCGTCTGGTAGTCAGCCTCGGAGAGGTTCGCCCAATCCTCGTACTTCTGATTGACCGAAGTGACGATCGCGTAACGAGGGATCTTAGTGTGGGGGCGGGTATCCGGATAGTAGACCGAGTAGGTCCGCGAGGTCGTATGGAAGTCGATGAGTTCGCGACTAGAGAACGGCTTCGCCTCGGAGGTGAAGACGAGGTCGCCGATGTGCGGGATACTCTCGCCCGTCCGTACGCCCATGTAGACTTGGCAGGAGGACGTATTGACGCGGACCTGGCGGGCCTGCTCGAGGAAGGAGTCATCGAACGCCGTGGCGTCCGCCAGCTTCAGAACGGTATCCTTAATATTCGCATTGGAGACGACCGTGGCACAGGCCACTTCGGCCTCTTCGCCCAACCGCGTGCCGCGGAGCTTGACACCGACCACCCGGCGGCGGCCGGAGGCGTCTTTCTCGACGAGGACCTTCTCGACGAGGACATTGCGGCGGATGTCGACCCCATTGGCCTTCATCTCCACCGTCATCAGGTTGATCATCGTATCCGTGCCACCCTGAAAGATGAACACGCCCTTCGACATGAAGTTCGAGAAGACGATGCCAAACGTGATGGCTGGATCGTCGAGGGTCGAGCCATTGGCGTAGGCAATCGGCTCGAGCAGGAGACGTTGGATATCAGGGCGACCGGGAAAGAACTGTTCAAAGAGCTCGCGCGTCGTGCGCGGGTCATTGTCGTAGTAGTTCATCTCCCGAAGGTGGGCGAAGAACGCCTCGACGGTTTCGGCTGGGATGCGGAACTGCTCGATCATAATCCGCGTGAAGTCCGCGCGGTCGAACGTCGTACGGACATCAAAATCCGGGTTGATAAAACGGACGTCGCTGAGCTGATGAATGCGGTCGGAGATTTCCTTGGTCCAGTAGCGCCGGGTCGATTTGATCATCCCATGCGGGAAGCCGTGCAGGGAGATATCGAAGACATGGCCGCCGGCGCGCTTAAAGAAAGTCGCCAACCCGCCGAGCTGGTAATGGTGCTCGAGCAGCAGGACCTTCCGGCCGAACTTGGCGAGGTTGTTCGCGGCCGTCATCCCGCCCAGACCGGCGCCAATGACGACGGCGTCGTAGCGAGGGAGCAGGTTTTCGAAAGGCGAAGGCATCGGACAGGGACAGGTAGAAAGAAACGGGCGGAAGGCAAAGCCGAAACCTGTTTGCAGGCGGCCTTTAAGGCGTCCGGAGGCTCCAGCCAGCCCGCGTCTTGGACAGCACCACCGGCCGCCCGAATAACTCAGCCAGCTGCGGACGACGCAGGACTTCGGCGACGGGGCCGGCGGCCAGCTTGGCACCCTTCCGCAAGAGTAACGCGTGCGTAAAGACCGGGACGATTTCCTCGACATGGTGGGTGACGAGCACGATGGACGTACGCTTGGCCACCGTCGGCAGCCGCTGTAGCAACGCCAGAAAATCTGCCCGCGCCGCGGGGTCGAGGCCCGCACAAGGCTCGTCTAAAATCAGCAAAGCTGGCTGACCGATTAACGCCCGCGCAATGAGCACGCGCTGACGCTCGCCTTGGGAGAGATGCCCGTAGGGACGGGAAGCCAGCGCACCGACCTTCAACCGCCGCAACATCGTGCGGGCGCGCGCCAAGACGGCGGCTGGCGGACGACGCCAAAGATTAATGACCCCATCGACACCCCCAGCGACGACGTGCAAGGCGGGTTCGGCTGGCTGCACCATCGCAGCGATGGACGGTCCCGCCAAGCCGATGCGCCGACGCAGTTCGCGCCAGTCGCTGCGACCGAACGTTTCCCCGAGGACGGTGACCCGTCCGGACGTCGGAGCGAAATAGCCCGTCAATGCCGCCAAGAGCGAAGACTTCCCGGAACCATTCGGACCGAGGAGCACCCAGTGCTCGCCCGCGCGCACGGTCCAATCAATGCCCTTGAGGATGACCTTACCTTCGCGGGCGATGCGCAGGCGAGCGACCTCGAGGACAGGCGGGAGCGGCGGCTTCATGGGCTCACCTTATTAGGGAGGGCGCGGTCCGACTTCCAAGTCGCAAAGCGTGCACGCCCATCCTTGCCCTCCACCCTGAGGTCTGTTTATGATTTAAGCATGCGCTGGGCAACCCCACTCCTCCTTGGCCTCTGCCTCGCCCTGGGGGCGGCGGAGAAACCGACGCCGGCGCCGATCTCGCCAGCGGACTTGGCTGAGCTCGAACAACTTCGGCAAAAACTGCGGGAGGACACGGTGCCGCCCACCGCTGTGCCGCTACCAGCGCCAGCAAACGGCGCCATGAGTCGGGAGGACCAAGCGGAGTTCGATGCCTTGCGCTCGCAAATCAAGGCCCGCCAAACGGAGACCACCGGCGGACGGCCCATCTTGGTGCAACTCATTCACACGGAACTCGACGGCTTAGAACTGGTGATGGTGCTCGACGCGCCAGTGCCTACGCCGGTCGTTATCTTTGGCAGCGGCCACACCTTAGGCCAAAAGTTCAGCGTCAGCGGCACGTTCAGCGGTGCAGCGAAGTTCGAAGGCGCCTACTACTCCTTACTCAAGACCAGTGAGCCCGTGGTAAACGTCCTAGCGCCCAAGGAAGTCCCTAAGGCAGACCCGGATCCCCACCCCGTCTTGGGCGCAACCGATGGCGTAGCGGACGATGGCTTCGGTGGCTTCCAACTCAGCAACATCCTCTTCGCAGGCTTCGCCGCCATCTCGATCGCCATTGTTGCCCTCAAGGTCAAAGCTAAGATTGATGCCATCAAGGGTAAGAAATCCCGGCGCCGCTAAAAGCCAGCGTCGGCGGGTTCCTCGCTGCGACGACGAATATCCTAGAAGGTTTGCAGGGAACGCCGAAAAGGACTTCGGTGTCCTATCCCCATGAAGTCCCTCCTGCCCCTCCTCCTGGCCCTCACGGGTTTCGCAGCCTCGACCGAGTCCGCGCTGAAGTTTGCGGACCCGAAGCCCCAAGCCTATAGCCTGACGCTTCGCGCCAGTGAGATCGACCCGCGCTGCAAGTCGCATCCAGAAGTCGGGTTTGTCCTCGAGGCGGCCGGCAAGCCCGCCGACGCCCAACGAGCCACCGTCGACACGCGGGTTGCGCCGCGGGGCCAGCTCGTGATTTGGCTCATGGGCCACAGCCAACCACTCGCCGAAAAGGTTAATAGCTACGGCCTGCACTACATCCAAGTCGCCTATGCGCGTGAGTGGTTCGCCAAGCTCAACACTGAGCCGCTCGATGACTCGCAGCACCTCGGCAACATCCGCCTCGAAGCCACCACGGGCCGGGATGCGTCCAAGGCCATCGATATCCCCGTACCCGACAGCATGCAGGAACGCGCGTATCAACTCGTGAAGGCGCTCGCCAAAGCCAACTCGGCAGGCCGCTGGGAATTCTTCCTCACGAAAGATGGTAAAGCCCTCGACTGGGAAAAAGTAATCGTCTCGGGCGCCTCGCACGGCGCGACCTCTGCGGCCCGTTTCGGCATCGCGCAGAAGTGCGCGCGTATCGTGATGTTCTGCGGCCCGCGCGACCAGCTCGACGACTGGCAGGGCCTGCCTTCGGCGACTCCATCCAACCGTTTCTTCGGCTACAGCCACGTGCTCGACAGCGGCTGGAGCGGCGACCATTACCCGCGCTCCTGGTTGCTCATGGGTCTAAATAAGTTCGGCCCCATCGTGAATACCGACGAAGCCAAGCACCCTTACGGCAACTCCCGCCGCCTGATCACCAAGTATGACGTCAAAGGCGATGCCAACAAAGGCCACAGCTTCGTCCAAGTCGGCAAGAACTCGCCCAAGGACGCCAAGGGCGTGCCGGTGCAGGAAGATGTGTGGCGCTACCTCTACACTTCCCCCGTCGACGAAGTCGGCAAGCCGGTGCCGGCCGAGTCGGAGACCCGGATGAATCTACGGAAGAAGAAGTGAGGCCCCTTACCGAGGCTTGCCCTCGGGTGGCTTTCTCCCGTTGGATGGCCTGACATCGCCGTGGCCATCCGCATCGACCTACTTACCCTCTTCCCGGCCATGGCCGACGGCTTCCTCCAGGAATCCGTCATCGGCCGTGCCATTGAAAAGGGCACCCTCGGGTTCAAGGCCCACGACCTACGGCAGTACTCGAAGGATAAGCACCGGAAGGTCGACGATATCCCGTATGGGGGTGGTCCAGGCATGCTGATGACCTGCCAGCCCCTTTTTGATGCCGTGGACGCCTTGGCTACGCCCGATTGCGAGGTCATCTACCTTTGCCCGGATGGGGAGCAGCTGACCAACGCCTTAGCCCGGGAATTAGCCCAAAAAAGCCATTTAATCCTCATTTCTGGCCATTATGAAGGGATCGACCAGCGCTTCCGGGACCGCAAGGTTACTCGCGAAATCTCGATTGGTGACTATGTTTTGACCAACGGAACCCTCCCGGCTTGCGTCCTAGTGGATTGCATCGGCCGGCAAATCCCTGGGGTCCTCGGCGAGGAAAACTCCTTGACTGGGGATAGCTACAACGGCAAGTTGCTCGCCTTTCCGCAGTACACCAGACCCGCTGTTTATGATGGTCTCGAAGTGCCCCCAGTCCTCCTAGGAGGACACCACGCCGAAATCGAAAAGTGGCGCCGGGTAAAGCAAATCGAGAAGACAAAGCACCGCAGGCCCGACCTACTGGAAGACCAAGAACACCAGCCATGAGCAACCATCCCCTCCTCCAATACGCCACCCAATCGCAGCTGAAGCCCGGCCGCGGTCACGACACTTTCAAGGTCGGTGATGGCGTCCGCGTCTCCACCAAGGTCCGCGAAGGCGACAAAGAGCGCACCCAGCTGTTCTCCGGCATCGTCATCTCCCGCAAGGGCGGCAACGTCCAAGAAACCTTCACCGTCCGCCGCATCTCCTTTGGCGAAGGCGTTGAGCGCACTTTCCCGGTCCACTCCCCGAACATCGAGAAAATCGAAGTCGAGCGCGTGTCCCAGGTCATGAAGGCTCGCCTCTTCTACCTCCGCGATCGCCACGGTAAGTCTGCCACCAAGGTTAAGGAAAAGCGCTACGACCCTTCGGCTGCCGCCGAGGTCAAGTAAGCGCTCCCTGCGCCGACAAAAAGCCCCGCTTCCGGGGCTTTTTTATACCTAAAGATAAAGGCCTAGTATCTTAAACGACTGCAATCAGGCAAATCAACCTGCTGTTAATAAGTTACTTACCCTGTACACAGTCGTTTCAGCTCCCCACGAAGGGACTGAAAGTTTTTTCTGAAAACGCCGCCTGCAGGCTTGACTCCCCCCTTCCCGCCTGCGTCTTTCCACATCCCTCGTTTGGCTAGCCCAAGCGTCCGGCAACTCCCTCCCTCTTCCCAACTACAATGCTTCGCATCCGCCTCCAACGCTTCGGTACCAAAAACGAGCCGACCTATCGCCTCGTCGTTGCCGAACAGAGCGTCCGCCGTGACGGTCGCTTCGTCGAAGTCCTCGGCCACTATAACCCAGGCGCCCGCGGTAAGGCCATCCCTCTCGTGATCAACGTCGAACGCGTCGACCATTGGGTCAAGCTCGGTGCCCAGCCATCCGATACCGCGAAGTCGCTCGTGAAGCGTGCCCGTGGTGCCGCTGCCGCTGCTCCGAAGGCCTAAGTCCCCTCTACACGGCGGAAACGCCCACCCTGACGACGTCTCACCCTGCCCACCAGCAGGGTGTTTCGTTTGGTGGGGTCAGCGAGCCACTCAGTTGACCTTCGTCCAACCGCCTTCGCCGTTCTTCTCCAGCTTCTGAAAGCCCGCCTGCGCTAAGCGCTTATCGGAAACGGCCTGCTTCATCGCTCCCTCACCATAACGAATCGTCAAGCTCGGCGAAGCGAGGAGACGGCGGCAGGCCTCCTTCGTGACCGGGTGCTGAGTGAAGTCGGCCGCTTCCGCCGGCAGATCGACCTCAAATTCGTCACCCTCGGTGCCGTCGGCCTTGAGCACGATGTAACGTCGCAACGGCATCTTATTTCTTGGCCGTACGCGGGTCAAAAGCATCGCGTAAACCATCCCCGAGGTAACTGAGCGAGAGTAAGGTTCCCGCAAAGACGACGGAGGGGATGAACAGCAGCCAAGGGCACTGCTCCATGACATCGGAGCCTTCTTTGATCAGCATCCCCCAGGAGGTCATCGGCGACTTCACGCCGAGGCCCAGGAAGCTGACGAAGGCCTCGAGCAACATCACACCCGGAACGGTGAGGGTCGCATAGACCGCGATGGTACCGGAGAGGTTCGGGAGATAATGGCGCAGGACGATACCCGGGCGCGATTGGCCCAAGGAAACTGCCGCCTCGACGAATTGGCGGTTCTTCAGCGAACGGGTCTTGGTGCAAACGATGCGGGCCATCGTCAGCCAAGACACGCCACCCACCGCCAAGAAAATCATCCAGATATTCTGCCCAAAGATCACGGTGCAGAGAATGACGATGAGCGTCAGCGGGAGAGTGCTCACGATATCGACCACCCGCATGGCGAGGTCCTCGAATCGTCCGCCGATTTCCGCGGCGACGACACCGTAGATCACCCCGACGAAGAGCGCGACGGTCGTGGCAATCAAGCCGACGGAGATGGAAATCATTCCGCCTTGCAGCAGGCGGGCGAGTAGGTCGCGCCCCAAGAGATCCGTCCCCAACCAATGCGCGGCACAAGGGGCCACTGGGCCGAGCGCGAGGTCTTGCGCCTTGTAGTCGGGTAGCAGGTGCAGGGCCGTTAGGAGCGGCGAACTAAAGCAGAGGGCGGCGATGCCGACCAAGAACCACAGGGCGATCACTGGAGTGCGATCGCGCTGGAAGCGTTGCCAGCCGGTTTCGGTCGGGGCGGAGGCGTTAGTCACGGTGGAATTCATCGGCGGTCGCGCGCGGTGCGCGGGTCGAGGGCGGCCTTCGCGAGGTCGGCCACCAGGTTAAGGCAGAGTAAAGCGACCGCGTAGAGCAACGTCGTCCCGAGGATGACGGGAACGTCGCGGTTAATGATGGCGGTGACAAAGAGCCGGCCGACACCGGGAACGTCAAAGAGAGATTCGACGACAAAGGAGCCGGAAACCAAGGCGGCGGCGGCGGGCCCGAGGTAAGTGACGACGGGTAAAATACCGTTACGCAGCGCATGCACGAAACGCACTCGCATCGGCGACACGCCCTTGGCGCGCGCGGTGCGCACGTAATCCAAGGTATAGACTTCCATGAGTTCACCGCGCGTCAAGCGTGCCAAGGGCGCAGCGGTGATCAGGCCCAAAGCCAACGAAGGCAGCACGAGGTGGGACACCGTACCCCAACCGCACGGCGGGAACCAACCGAGCTGGAGCGAGAAGACCAAGGCGAGCAAAGGCCCGAAAACAAAGGACGGCACACAGATACCAATCAGTGCAAACCCCATGGGTACGCGGTCCATCCAGGTATTCGGACGGGACGCCGCGATTACCCCGATGGGGATGCCCACGAGGATTGCGATGAGCAGGGAAAGTGAACCCAAGACGACCGAGACCGGGATGCGCTCGCCGATGATCTGATTCACCGTCCAGCCAGGGTACTTCATCGAAGGGCCCAACGAGCCCTGGGAGAGATTGCCGATATAGTTACCCAGCTGCACGTGCAGCGGCTGGTCGAGTCCGTAGTAGGCTTCGACCTGCTTCTTCACTTCTGCTGGCATCGGGCGTTCCTTATCGAACGGACCACCGGGCACCGCATGCGCTAAAAAGAAGGTGGTGATGACCACGACCAAGAGGACGGGGATCATTTCAGCCAGCCGCTTGAGGACGTAGAGGAACATCGGGGCGAGGCCAGCGTGGGACGGACGAGGTGGGTTGCAAGCCTACGGGACTAAGGCTGCTTTTCTTTGGCCGCCTTGGCACGGCGCTCCATTTCCTCAATGGATAGAGCCGCTGGGAGGCCATTCGCCTCCGCCCGCACCCACCCCATGCGAGCGGACACAGCTTCCAGCTCCTTGGCATTCAGTTTACCCTCCGCCTTCAGGCGAGCCTGACGCTCGGCGCTATCCCGCTCCATCTGCGCTTGGGCATCATTCTGCACGTAAGTCTTGAAGGCACCACAACCCGCCAGCATCAGGGCCGCGGCAAAGGTGAGGAGGGTCTTCATGCGCGCAGATTAATCAGCGAGGTGCGTAGGGCTCAAGAGCGTACAAGCCGGGGGGCGACCGAACCAATGCCGACGCTGGGCGATAAAGTTATAGACGGTGTCAGCCAAAAAGGTGGGCACCCAGGCGAGCGACCATGCCAAGAGACCCCAACCACCCCCCAAGCACCGCAGCATGGATAAAACGGCGACCGACCGAACGAGCCGCTGCGAGCCAACCCAAGCCACTATCGTCCCCTGATCACCCCCAGGGGGCTCGCCGAGGATGCGGGCCGTCTCCCCTGCGTTCGTCGCGAAAACCATGGCCCCACGGGTATCGCGGGCGGAGAACCATTGGGCCGACCGATTACACAAAGCACAGTCTCCATCAATCAAGACGATGATAGGGGACGCCTCCATGCTCCCTTAATGAGCCAAAATTGGCGGGGAGTGAAGGCCTTTCGGCATTTCCAGACCCGAACCACTAAAAGCGAGGGAAAGCGCTTGTCACGGGAGCCTCGGACTGCCAAAAAGCCCTTCCTGCTGGCCGGAAGGGTATCCAAGTGGCTAAAGGTCGCGGACTGTAAATCCGTTCAGCTTCGCTGTTCGTGGGTTCGAATCCCACCCCTTCCACCAGCAGGAC
>Ga0208960_1000082_pt1 | contig 48871 bp, 52 predicted proteins | sample GreLakmeON33MSRF_FD_187703 | JGI IMG/M metagenome (GOLD analysis project Ga0208960, IMG submission 187703) | Freshwater lentic microbial communities from great Laurentian Lakes, MI, USA - Great Lakes metaG ON33MSRF (SPAdes) | ecosystem: Environmental > Aquatic > Freshwater > Lake | place: Great... | reverse complement strand
CCGCTGGTGAGGAAGCCCCACAGCCAGCAGGCGCCAATTTGAGCCACGACAAAAAATACCGTCAGCAGAATTGAGCGTTGGTCGAGCTTGCGGCCGTCCATCCAGTGTGGGGGCTTGCGCGGGGAACGCACGGGCAGGTTGGGTGGCGGCGGTCCGCCCGGGGGCTCTTGGTCCATGCTCAAGTGAGTTTCCCGCCCGCAGCCGGCAGGCTTGCGCACTGAATATAGCATTTCTGCACAGCTTCTGCGTCACTTTCCATTCACGGAAAGTTTACGCGCGCTGTGCGCGCTGGGCATAATATTAGCGCGGAGTAAATGTCTGGTGAACGCCGCTGAGGATCCGCAAATTATTACTGCGCTGCAGGATCTGGCCGGCTGCAACGGCGCGGGCGATTTGGTGCGCATGCTGGCCACGCTTCCGGGCTGCCGGGCGGCTGCCATTTTTGGCGCAGCTCCGGACGCCAGCGCAGTGCAGCTGGCGGCGCATCCCGCACAATGTTTTGACCAGGCCGATGGTGACGTGCGTACGCAGCTGCAAAACGCGCTGCACAGCGGGCAGGGTGCCCGGGCAGCGCTTGCCCAGGGCATACCGGCGGCCGGGCAATTGTTGCTGCCGCTGAGCATGCCCGAGCCCGGCGTCCTGTGGCTGGTGCTGGCAGCGGATTGCGGGCTGGCAGCAGCGCACATGCTGCCGCTGCTGCGCACGGTTGTAGAGCACGCGCTAAACGGCGCGCAGCTGGCAGCGGCGCAGGCGCAGCTGGCGTTGGCGCAGCGCGAGCGCGATGCCGCTGTTGCGGAACTTGAAACATTTTTATATTCGGTGAGCCATGACCTGCGCAATCCTGTGAATGTAGTGCGCGGCCTCTCCAACCTGGCGCACTCGCACTACTCCGGTACGCTGGATGAACGCGGCCAGGATTACCTGAAGCGCATTGCCGGCACCGCCGGCTCCATCAGCACCATGCTGGAAGGCCTGCTGCAGCTTTCGCGCCTGGGGCGCGAGCCGCTGCAGAATGTGCGCACGGACAGCGGGCGCGTGGTAAAGCTGGTGCTGGCGCAAAACCGTTACTTGCTGGACCCGGCCGGCGTGGCCGTGCAAACGCCGGAAGCTTGGCCGCTGGTGAACTTTCCGGAACAGCGCCTGCTGCAGGTGCTGGGCAACCTGGTTTCCAACGCGGTCAAGTACATGGGCGCGCGTGTGCGCCCGCAGATCGACATCGGCTGGCGCGAGGAAGCTGCAGCCTACGCCATCTGGGTGCGTGACAACGGCGTGGGCCTTACCTCCGAGCAGCTGACGCACATGTTTGAGCCGTTCTATCGGGCGCATGCGGTCACTGCGCCGGGCATCGGGCTGGGCCTCAGCATTGTAAAGCGCATAGTGGACCTGCGCGGCGGGGCAGTGCGCGTTAGCAGCGAGCCCGGCAAAGGCAGCGAGTTTTTGTTTACGGTGCCGCTGCAGGCAGCCAATTGAGGCCGTTGCATGATTGAACTTCACGCTGCGCTGGATTACAATTCAGCTTCCGCCCTGCTGTTGCCAGAAATTATAGTGAATACCCCGCGCATTCTGCTGGTTGAGGATGATGAGAATGTGGCCTTCGTAACGCGCGAGACGCTCGCGGGGAACGGTGCCTACTTGGTGGAGCGCGCTGCCAGCCTGGCAGCTGCGCGCCAGCTGCTGCGCACGCAGCGCTTTGACCTGATCCTGATGGATTACAACCTGCCCGATGGCACCGGCCTGCAGCTGGTGCAGGAGCTGGGCGCGGACGTGCCGGTGGTGATGGTGACCGGGCGCGGCGACGAGCGCGTGGCCACAGAAACGCTGATGGCGGGCGCGGTGGATTACGTTGTGAAGGCCGGTGACTATCTGGCGCGCGAGCTGCCGGAGAAGATTGACCGCGCACTGCAACAATGGCAGCTGAAGCGCGCCGTGGCGCGCGCCGAGAGCCGCTACCGTTCCATTTTTGACGAGGCCAGCGACGGCATTTTGGTCTGTGACACAAACGGCGTGGTGCTGGAGGCCAACCAGCACGCGTGCCGCTGGCTGCAGCTGGAGCGCCCGGCACTGGTGGGGCGGCGCATGCAAGACCTGGAGCAGCCTGGAAACCCGCTGCTGCGCACAGAGGTGGCCGGGCGTTTGGAGCGCACCGGCGAAGCCGTGTACGAGGCCGTCTTTACGCGCGCTGATGGCACCTGCTTTCCGGTGGAAGTGAGCGTACAGCGCGTGGTGCACCCCGAGCAGAGCCTGCTGCAATATTTTGTGCGCGACACAACGCAGCGCAAACAAGCTGAAGAACAGCAGCTGGCGCGCCAGCGTGAAGTGTCTGCGCTCAGCCAGCTGACGGCTGCCATCAACCGTTCGCTGGAGCTGCCGGAAGTGCTGGAGGCGGCATTGGACGAATTACTGGGCGCATTGCAGGTGGACTGCGGCGCCATTTATATTGAAGCGGACCAGGCATTGCATTTGAGTGCGGCGCACGGCTTCTCGGCGGAGTTTCGGGGCAGCGCAGCGCGCTACCCGCAAGCGGCCGGGGCGGTTAGCACCGCTGAAGCATTGCCGCCGCAGCTGCGGGAGTGGCTGGCAGCGGAGCACGTGCAGGCAGCTTTGGCGGCGCCGCTGGCTGCGCCTTCCGGGCTGGTGGGTGTGCTGCTGCTGGGCGACCGGCGCCGCAAGACCTTCAGTGCGGACGAGAGCAACTTTGTGCGCGTAACCAGCGACCGCATTGCCGGCGCAATTGAAAATGCGCGCCTGCTGCAGCGGCTGCAGGCATCCGTGGAAGCGACGCGCACGGCACAGGCGCAGCTGATGCAGGCCGCGCGCCTTTCCGCCATCGGCCAAATGGCGGCCGGCGTGGCGCACCAGATCAGCAATCCGCTGACGACTGTAATTGCGGACTCGCAACTGCTGCTGCGCGCGGTGGATCCGGATCATCCGGCGCATGCCTCGGCGCTGGCAATTCAGCATGCCGGCTGGCGCGCGCAGCGCGTAGTGCAGCGCCTGCTCAACTATTCGCGCCCCGGCGAAGAAGTGATGCGGCCCACGCGCGTGGCCGGCACCGTGGGCGACGCGCTGGACCTGGTGCGCTCCTATCTGCAGCGCAGCGGCGTGCAGCTGGATCTGCAGCTGGATGCGGAACTTACGCCGGTGATGGCCATCGAGTCGCAGCTGGAAGAGATTTGGATTAACCTGCTGATGAACGCGCGTGACGCGCTGGTGGACACACAGGCGCCGCGCGTAACCGTGGCTGCGCGCGGCACGCCGGACGGGCGCGCGGTGGAAGTGGAAATCTCAGACAACGGCCCGGGCATCAGCATCGCAGACCAGGCTGCAATCTTTGAGCCCTTCTACACCACCAAGGCCGACCGCGGCGGCACGGGCCTCGGTCTCTCCGTTTGCCAGACCATTGCGCAACGCCATGGCGGCTATATCACCGTACAATCAACCGAGGGCGCCGGCGCAGTGTTTACAACGCACTTGCCGTTTGCGCCCGCCTAGTATTACGCTCAAGGAGATCTACGCATGAACATCGACAAGCATAATGTGCTGGTTGTGGATGATGAACAACTGGTGGCGGGCAGCATCGAGCGCGCATTGCGCTCCAACGATTTTGGCGTGTCGGTTGCCAACAGCGGAGTGGAGGGCTTAAACCTGGCGCGCCGCCACCGGCCGCAAATGATGGTGCTGGATGTGATGATGCCCGGCATGGACGGCTTTGAAGTGTGCCGGCAAGTGCGCAGTGACCCGCTGCTGGGCGAGCTGCCAATTCTGTTTCTCACTGCGCGCGGCGGCGACGAAGACAAAATTGCCGGCCTGCGCGCCGGCGCCGATGATTACCTGACCAAGCCTTTTAATGTCGATGAGCTGGTGCTGCGCATTCGCGCAATTCTGCGGCGTGGTGGGAGCCGCAAAGTGGGCGAAGTTGCCCCGCCCGCCGACCAGATTTTGGTCCGCGATTTGTCCCTGAATTGCAAGACCTTCACGGCGCGCCGGCAGGGTGTTGAAATCATGCTCACGCCGGTTCAATTTGATCTGCTGTACTTTTTGATGAGCCACCCGGACGAAGTGTTTTCACCCACCAAGCTGCTGCATGATGTTTGGGATTACCCGTTTGATGCCGGTTCGCCCGACCTGGTGCGTGTACACGTAAAGAACCTGCGCGAGAAGGTTGAGCCCAACCCCTCGGCACCGGAATACATAGTGACGGTACCCGGCCATGGCTATTGCATCCGCGCAGCTTAAGGCAGCTTTACACGCGGCTCACGCGCCTTTAAGGGCGCTTTTACTTGACCCTGATTCCTGCGCGTGCTAAACTGACCTCGCTATGATTCGAGTCACCCGCTTTGACGGTACTATTTTGTTCATTAACGCCAATGCCATCAAAAGCGTGCAGGCGGCGCCAGACACCGTCATTACACTGCTTAACGACCAAGACCGTTTCATGGTGCGCGAGCGCCGGGATACTGTAATTCAAGCGATTCTGGCCTACCAGCGCTTTGTGCATCAGCCGCTTTCCGGTGAGGAAACCGCGGCCATGGAACGCTTTATTGTGGATGCCCACGCGGACATCAACGAATAGCCGGAGGAAGGCAAGCTCATGAATTTAGCCATGGTGGTGGGGATTGGATTGTCGTTTGGAATGCTTATGGGGGCCGGGTACATTGAAGGCGGTATGTCGCCGCACATCGTTTTCTTTTTGTTTTCTCACATCACGCCTTTCATGATCACCCTTGGCGGCGGCATTGGTGCGGCAATAGCGTCCGTGCCGGCGGGCACGGGCTTTGGAGTGCACAAGCTGTTTATTCAGGCTTTCACTTCACCGGCGCACTCCCCTTTGAAAACGGTGGAAGAGATTGTGGCGATGGCCGATACTGCCCGAAAAGACGGTGTGCTGGCTCTGGAAGGGGTGGTCAAAGACATTCATGACCCGTTCCTGCAAAAGGGAATGTCCATGGTGGTGGATGGCCTGGATGCTTCCTCCATCACGAGCATTCTGGAGCTGGATACCAAAAACATGTCTGCCCGTCATCACGCGGGCATTGACTTCTTCGCAAAATTTGGGGCATACGCGCCGACGATGGGCATCATCGGCACCGTCATGGGCTTGATTGAGGTGCTAAAGAACTTGAACCAGCCGGAGAAGCTCGGCGGTTTGATTGGGGTTGCGTTTCTGGCCACGCTCTGGGGCGTTATGCTGGCTAATTGTTTTTTTCTGCCGATGGGCAGCGGTTTGACGCACAAAGACCACCACGAAGTAGAGTCGCGCATGATGGCCCTGACGGGCATCTTGGGCATTCAGGCGGGCGAGAATCCGCGGGTGCTAAGAGACAAGCTGCTCTCCTTCATTGCAACTGGTTCCCGGCCGAAGGAAGAGGCGTAGTAAAAAGCCTGCGGGGCTTTTTGTTGGGCGATCCTAAATGGCAACTGTAACTCTTCCAGCACCATTGCGCGCGCTGGCTGGCGGCAATCGGGAAATCCCGCTTGCCGGGCTGACCGTACTGGGTGCGCTGCAAAGTGTGGGGCGCGAGTACCCGCGCCTGCGCCGGCACTTGCTCACCCGTTGGGGCGGTTTGCGCCCGCTGTGGGTGGTGTTTTTAGACGGGCGGCGCCTGCGCTTTCCGGCGTTGCGCCGGCTTTCACCCGCAGCGCATCTGCAGCTGGTGCCCAGCCCGCGCGGTGGCAACTGGCTCATCAGCTATTCGGACTTCATTACGCTGCTGTTCGTTTTTTTTGTGGTGCTTTACTCCATGGCTGCCACCAACACTGCCAAGCTAAAAACGGTGGTTGAAAACCTGGCGCGCGCGGTTGCCGGCCTCAAGTCGCTGGAGGTTGTTTCGCCTTCAATCAGCCTTGGTGGTGCGCTCGACAAGGGCGACCCGGTGCCAATAATTATTGCAGAGCTGCCGCCGCGGCCGCCGGAGACGGTGGATATGCTTACCGACATGGCGGCGCAGCTGCGTGAAGCCGGTGTTAGTGGCGATGTTTCGCTGCAGGCAAACGTGGAGAGCACGCTTGTGGCATTTAATGACAAACTGCTGTTCAAGCCCGGTACGGCGGAGTTTGAGCCGTCGGCTGTTGAGGCGCTCCAAACCATGCTGGAGTTTTTGCAAAACAGCGAGAAAGAAGTGCGCGTGATTGGCCACACGGATTCTTCGGCCACAGACCCTGCGCAATTTGCTACAAACTGGGAATTGTCGGGTGCGCGCGCAGTAACCATCGTGCGCTGGTTCGTGGACATGGGGTCCATCCAGCCCAAGCGCCTGGTAGCGGTGGCGCAGGCTGAATTCCGGCCGCTTTTTCCAAATGACACCGAAGAGCACATGAAGAAGAACCGGCGCAGTGAGATCATTGTTATTAACCCTGTGGAAAAAAAGGCCACCATGTCTGTTGGGGCGGTGGGCTCCATAGAAAAGATACCGGAGCTGCCCTAGGGCGCCGGCTGCCGTTCCTGTCATGGCTTCTTCTTCTTCATCCTCCTCCTCCGCCTCGCATGGCGGCGCCGGCGACGCGTGGCTAGTGAGCTTTGCGGACTTCATGACGCTGCTGTTTGTTTTTTTTGTGGTGATGTATGCCCTCGCAGTGGTGAACGTGTCGAAGATGGAGCAGCTCGCCGCAGTTTTGCAAAGTGTGATTGGCGGAATTGAGGTGAAGCAGAAGGTGGAAGTCAGCATCAGTGGCGCTATGCCACTGGGCGCCGGCCAGCCGGCTGCAATTGTGCTTGATAAGTTCCCACCGAAGGTGGCAGCTGTGTTTGATGCTGCTGACGATTTGACCCAGCAACTTAAGGAATCCGGGCTTGAGGGGCAGATCAAGGCTGACCAAATGGTTGAAGGCACCCTGTTGACCTTTAATGACAAACTGCTGTTCCGCGAAAACAGTGCTGAGATTGTGCCCACCACGCTCGACGCGCTCAAGCAGCTGGCTGCGTTCATCAACAGCGTGCCAAATGAAGTGCGGATTGTGGGGCACACGGACCCCGCAGCGCCCACGGACCCGCGTTATCCCACCAACTGGGACCTGAGCATGGCGCGGGCGGTGGCGATTGTGCGCTATCTGGTGGACGAGGGCGGCGTGAATCCGGCACGCCTGCAGGCACAGGCGCGCGCAGAGTTCTCGCCGTTGAAACCGAATGACAGCCCGGAGAGCGTGGCACTTAACCGCCGTGTGGAAATACTGATAGTGAACGAGTTGGCGCAACCAAAAGGCGGGGTCAACCCGCTGCAGGACAGCGGCGGCGATGCCGGCGCGGAAGGCGCTGCGCCGCCGGCGGCAGCTCCGCCGCCGCCACCACCGCCGCCCAGTGGAAATTAGCGCAGCCGTTATTCACCTGCGTATTCAAAGGAACCAGACATGACCAAAAAAGAGGCAAAGCCAGCTGCCCCCGCGGCCGAAGGCGAAGGCGAAGCACCCCCAAAGAAACGCAACCTGCTGCTGATCATTGGCGGTGCGGTGGGCGGGTTGGTGTTCTTGGGGATGGCGGCTGTAATTGTGATTTTGTTGTTGCGGCCGGCAGCTGCTGCGCCCGCTGCGGCTGCGCCTGCAGAAGCCGGCGCGGTGGATGAGAATGGCAACCCAGTGGAGGCTCCCGCAGCGGCGGTGGATGAGAATGGCAACCCAGTGGAGGCTCCCGCAGCGGCGGTGGATGAGAATGGCAATCCAGTGGAGGCTGCGGTGGATGAGAATGGCAATCCAATTGCAGCAGCCGCTGCCGCACCAAAAATAGATATGAACTCGCCGCCGGTGCCGCCGGCCCTGCCGGTTCCCGGCGAGGGCGTGCTGTTTGATGTTGGCACCAAGGTCATCAACCTTGCTGATCCAGGCGGCCGGCGCTACCTCAAGGTTGGCATCGTGCTGGAGTTTGCGCCGCACGACACCGCTTGGTACAGCATGGCAAACGAGCAGCGCGCTGAGCTGCAGGCGTTGTTCGAAACTGAGATGGGCTCCAAGCAGCCCGTGATCGAGGATCTTGTGATCTCGATCATCTCCAGTAAATCGTTCGAGCAGGTGTACACACTGGAGGGCAAAGAGGGCCTGCGCCAGGAAATCATCAATCGCATTAACCAGCTGCTGCCCACGCAACTGGTGATGTACGTGTACTTCAATGAGTTTGTGGTTCAGTAAAGACCATGTTATCTGAAGCCGAAATTACGGCATTGCTGAATGCGGGCACCAAGGCAAAGCCAGCGCCAACCGCAAAAGCAGCAGCCAGCGACGCGCGAATATACGACTTCAGGTCGCCGGAGCGTTTTACCCGGGACCAGATGCGGGCAATTGAGCTGGTGCATGAAGACTTCGCAGACCGCATCCGCAACAACCTGCCCAGCTATCTCTCCACTGATGTGCGCTGCAAAGTTGTCGGCCAGTCGCAGACCAAATTTGAAGAGCATATCGAGGGCGTGCCCGACCACACCCAGTTTTTTATTTTGGCATTGGACCCGCTGCCAGACCGGATTATTGCGCTGTTTGACCAGCAAACCTGCCTCTCCATGGCCGAGCGGCTGCTGGGTGGCACGCCTCCCGATAACATTGAAGTGGTGACGCTGACCGACCTGAGCGCTGTCGTCATGCGCGGTGTGTGGGAGTATCTGATTCCGCACCTTGCCGCCGCGTGGAAACCGATCCACGAATTGGAGCCGCGCTTTCTTGAATCCACCAGCAACAAGAACTGGGTCAACATGCTGCTCGCAAATCGCTGGTCGGTGGGCACCAGTTTTGAATTAGTGGTTGGCGGCCTGCCAGGCACTATGGTGATTTATATGCCGTATTCCATGGTCAAGGATATTGCCGACGATGTCTCGCCGTCGGCTTGGCTGGGGGAAGTAAAAGAGGAATCTTCGCAGCCCGCAGAAATGCGCGTGGCGCTCGAGGACTTTATTCAACGCGCATCATTGGAGGCGCGCCTCGTGGTGGGAAATATGAGCATGACTTTCGGCGAGGTGCGCTCCTTGCGGGTGGGTGATGTGCTGGAGCTGGAAAGAAGCGTGGGAGCGCCTTATGAGCTGTGGGTCGGCGGCGGGCCGAAGGAAGGCATCGGCTATAAGGTTGAGCCGGGCGTACACCAAAAGAAGTACGCCGCGAAAATTCTGGATCGGGTGATTGTTGAATATTAGAGGTTTTCAATATGGCTGACACAACTGACCCAATTACGGAGGAGGCTGCGCCGGATGCCGGCGCCGCCGAGGCAGTAGCCGAAGCTCCGGCAGAAAGTGCCGCGCCTGCGGCCTACGATGAGCCGGTGCTGGACTTTGACGCGCTGGGCACTAATTCTTTTGCGGTTTCACCGGCGGAGTTCCAGCCGTTGGAAACCGAAGTGCTGCCGGGTGCTGACTCAGATTCTGGCATGGACTTGGGCGTGCTGGCTACCATTCCGCTGGAAGTTACGGTGGAGCTGGGGCGCACATCCATGCAGGTGCGCGAGGTGCTTGCCCTGCAGCCGGGCTCAGTGGTGGAGCTGGACCGTGTGGCGGGCGAAGCGGTGGATGTGCGCATCAACGAGCGCCTTGTGGCGCGCGGCGAAGTTGTGATTATTGCCGACAAGTTTGGCATTCGCCTGACTGAAATTATGGCGGGCGCGACTGCGATGATTGGCGGCGCACGATGACCATCGCCAGCGCACTGCAGTTTTTGCGCGACGACAAGCGCGGGCGGCTGCTGGCGGGTGGGCTGGCGGGCGTGGTGCTGCTGGCTGCGCTGCTGCTGGCGTTTACCGGTGGCAGCACGCGCGACGCTTCGCTGGGCATGCTGGCGTTCAGGATGGCGGGCAACACGCTGGCGGTACTGGCGTGCCTTTACCTTGTGCTTATTGGCCTGCGCCGCTGGCAGACCCAGGTGGCGTCGATCACTGACCGGCAGCTGGGCATTGTAGAAACGCTGCGCCTGTCCCCCAAGCAAGTGCTGCACCTGGTGCGGGTGGGCAACCGGCAGTTGCTGCTGGGCGCCAGTGACGGGCAGGTGGCGCTGCTGGCCGAGCTGGGCAGCCCGGCACCGGCTGCGGCCGACGCTGCGCCGGCGTTCATCAGCCATTTGCAGCATGCCGCTGCGCGCATCAACCAGGAGAACTAGGCGCCGCTCGTTTACCAGTGTTTTAGCGGCGCTTCACGCGAGCTTTACCGGCGGCACAGCGGTGCGCGCCTAAACTGACGAGGCATATGCTTCGTCAGTTTTTATTTAATCTGCGTGCGCTGCGCGCGTCCCCGGGGAAGTTATGGCCGCGTGCCCGCCAGCTGCCGCTGTTGTTGGGCGCGGCCGTGCTGCTGTGCTCGTGCGTGGGCATGGGCGCCGGCGAAAAACCAGAGCTGAGTGTGCCCGGCGTTTCCTTCAACATTGCCGGCCAGGGCAGCCAGCCGGAGCAGGTGGGCACGGGAGTGCAATTGCTGGTGCTGTTTACTGTGCTCAGCGTGGCGCCGGCCGTGCTGCTGCTGATGACGGCCTTCACGCGGATTGTGATTGTGCTCTCGCTGGCGCGCACCGCGCTCGGCACGCAGCAGCTGCCGCCCAACCAGGTGATAACGGGCCTCGGCATGCTGCTCACGTTCTATGTGATGGCGCCCGTCTTCAATGACATAAATGAAAATGCGCTGCAGCCCTATCTTGCGGGCAAGCTTGCGCAGCCGGTGGCTATCACGCGCGGGCTGGAGCCGCTGCGCGGCTTCATGTTCAAGCAAACCCGCCCGGCAGATATTGCGCTCTTCATGCAGCTGGCCAAGACCACGCAGCCCGACACGCTGGAGGACATCCCGCTCTCCAGTTTGCTGCCGGCATTTGTGATCAGCGAGTTGAAGACTGCGTTCCAGATGGGCTTTCTGATTTTCATTCCATTTCTGGTGATCGACCTGGTGGTGACATCTACGCTGCTTTCGCTGGGCATGATGTTTTTGCCGCCGATGCTGGTTTCGCTGCCGCTCAAGCTGCTGCTGTTTGTGATGGCAGACGGCTGGAGTCTGCTGGTTGAGTCTTTGGTGAAAAGCTTTTGAGCAAGCCGGCCGCATATCGCAGCAGTGCCTGCCAGCTGCCAGCCGCGGGCGGGTGGGGCGCTAATGACTGAAAGCGTGGTGATCAACGTGTCGCAGGAGGCCATGCGGGTGACGCTGCTGGTCGTCGGGCCGATGCTTTTGGTGTCGATGCTGGTGGGCCTGGTGGTGAGTGTGCTGCAGGCAGCCACGCAAATCACAGAGCAATCGCTCACCTTTGTGCCAAAAATTCTGGCGGTGGGTGTGACGCTGGCCTTCACCGGCTCATGGGTAATGCAAAAACTGGTGGCCTTCATGGTGCACATGTTTAACCTGCTGCCCTCAATGGTGCACTAGCCGAAGCCCGCAGCATGATTATTTCAGTCGCACAGTTTCAGCTTTTTGTGCTGAGCGCCACGCGCACGCTGGCCATCCTAAGCGGTGTGCCGGTGTTGGGCAGCGCTGCGGTGCCTGTGCGCGTGCGCCTGGCCGCCGGCCTTTTGATTACGCTGGTGATTGTGCCGCTGGTGCCGCGCGCCACGGCCGGCGAGCCCATGCTGGTGGGTGGCTATCTGGTGCTGGTGGCCATGGAGCTGCTGACCGGGCTGCTGGCGGGCTTCGTTGTGCGCACCACCTTCGCAGCGCTCTCCATTGGCGCAAATTTGATTGGCACGCTGGCCGGGTTTAGTGCGGCGCAATTTGTAAACCCACTGACCAATATGCAGGGCAGCCCGCTGGACCAGCTCATCCTGCTTTTCTCAACAACTGTGTTTCTCATCGTCAACGGCCACCATCAACTGATTGTGGCTATTGCGCGTTTGTTTGAGCTGGTGCCACTGGGCACATTCATCATGGGCGCGGGCGTAAAGGAAGGGCTGGTGCGCCTGACGCTGGGCATGTGGCTGAGCGGGGTGCAGATTGCGCTGCCGATTGTGGCGACCATTCTGGCCGTGGATGTGGCCATGGGCCTGCTGGCCAAAACCGCCCCGCAAATCCAGGTGTTCTTTTTGAGCCTGCCGCTCAAGATTGCAATCGGGCTGCTGGGCGTGACGGCGCTGCTGCCGCTGCTGCTGCCGGTGCTGCACAACATGTTTAATGACACGGCGCGCCACATGCTGGAACTGGTGCAGGCACAATGAGCGATCTCGACAAGCCGCTGCCACCCAGCGCCAAGAAGCTGGAAGACGCGCGCGGGGAAGGCAATATTGCGCGCAGCAATGAAATCAACATTGCAGTCTCGATGCTGGTGGGCTTCTGGGTGCTGGTGCCGCTCTTGCGCAATGTATTGAACGGGCTGGCCGGATTGGTGCGCGACAGTTTTGGAAATCTGGGGCTGGGCACCACGGACCACTTTACAACCGCTACTTTGGGCGATGTGGTGAAGCATGCGCTGGGCAGGGCTGCGCCACTAGGCCCGTTTGTGCTGTGGATGATGGTGGCGGGCGTGGCAGCGAGCCTGGTGCAGACGCGCGGCCTGGTACAGCCGCCCAAAGTGGATTTCAAGCGCATCAACCCCCTCACCGGAATTCAGCGTTTGTTTTCCGGGCAGAGTATTGCCGAACTGGGCAAGGCAATGGTTAAGGTGCTGATCATCAGCGCCATTGCGTACTGGACGATTGTGCCGCGCATGCCGCAGTTTTTGGATCTGGTGCAGGCGGGATTCGCTGACGCTGTGACGCTCATTTTTGAAACCATGGGCGTGCTGGCTGTGCGCGTGGCGCTGGCCTATTTGTTTCTGGCCGGGGCAGATTTTGCGTACCGTTACAAGCAGTGGTTTGACGGGCTGCGCATGTCGCGCTCCGAGGCAAAAGATGAGGCACGCCGGTCTGAAGGCGATCCAAAGATTAAGCAGCGCATCCGCGCACGCCAGATGGCGCTGCGCCGCCAGCGCATGCTGAAGCGCGTGGCCACCGCGGATGTGGTGATTGTGAACCCGGTGCAGCTGGCGGTGGCGCTGCAGTATGACCGCAGCGTGGCGGCTGCGCCAATTGTGGTTGCCAAGGGTGCGCGGCTGGTGGCCGAGCGCATTGTGGAGCTGGCGCGCGAGCACAGCGTGCCCGTGGTGCAAAACATTCCGCTGGCGCGCACGCTTTATTCCAGCGTGGAGATCAACCACGTTGTGCCGGCAGACTTGTACCAGGCAGTGGCCGAGGTGCTGGCCTTTGTGTTTAGCATCAAGCCGCGGGTGCGCGCATGACATTCGCCAGCGCCGCCCGCTCGGCACCGCCCATTCTGCGCGCCCTCTTTGGGTCCAAGGATGCGGGCGTTGCAATTGTGCTGCTTGTGACCGTGATGGTGATGATTGTGCCGCTGCCGGCGCTGGCGCTGGATGTGCTGATTGCGCTGAACCTGGCGGTTTCGGTGGGCATCATTCTCATCTCGGTGTATGTGCAGCAGCCGATGGAGTTCTCCGTGTTTCCGGCGATCTTGCTGCTGATCACGCTCTTCCGCCTCAGCGTGAACATTGCGCTGGCGCGCAGCATTTTGCTTTCGGCAGATGCCGGGCGGGTGGTGGCAACCGTGGGCAGCCTGGTGCTGGGCGGCAGCTATGTGGTGGGCATCGTCATTTTCCTGACGCTGCTTGTCATTCAATTTGTGGTGATTACAAACGGTGCCGGCCGCGTGGCAGAAGTGGCCGCGCGCTTTACCTTGGATGCGATGCCCGGCAAGCAGATGACGATTGACGCCGACATGGGTGCCGGCGTGATCACCGAGCCGGAGGCGCGCCGCCGCCGCCGCGCACTGCAGCGCGAAGCGGACTTCTACGGCGCGATGGACGGTGCCAGCAAGTTTGTGCGCGGTGATGCGATTGCGGCGATCCTGATTGTGGCCATCAACATCATTGGCGGCTTTTTGATGGGCGTTTTTCAGGGCGGGCTCAGCCTGCTTGAATCGCTGCGCAGCTACACACTGGTCACAGTTGGCGCCGGCCTCATCATTCAAATTCCGGCGCTGCTTATTTCCACCGCCGCCGCGCTGCTGGTAAGCCGGGCCAATTCTGATGACGGATTTAGCTCTGACTTGGGCAGCCAGCTGGGCAACATTCAGGCGCTGGCGATTGCCTCGACGGTGGTGCTGGCTCTCGCATTTCTGCCAGGGTTTCCAACCATGGCTTTCCTGGCAGTCGGCGGTTCGCTGAGCGGCCTCACATTCTTTGTGTGGCGCCAGCAGCAAGCAGGGCCGGAGCTGCCGGCATTGGCAGCGGCGGCCACTGCGCCATCTGCAGATGATGTGTCACAGCTGCTGTCCGTGGACGCGCTGGAGCTGGAGATTGGCTACGGCCTGATACCGCTGGTAGGCGAAGAGCGCGCTGAGAACCTGCTCAAGCGCATCACCGGCGTGCGCCGCCAGCTGGCTTCCGAGCTGGGCTTTATTTTGCCCAAGGTGCGCGTGCGTGACAACCTGCAGCTCTCCCCGTATGTTTACCGGATCAAGCTGCGCGGTGAAGAGGTGGCGCGCGGCGAGGTGCGCTTGGAGCGCTTCCTGGCAATTGGAGTGCTGGAAGAAGGCTCGCTGGTGCAGGGCGAGGCCACAACGGAGCCGACCTTTGGATTGCCGGCACTTTGGATTTCTGAAGACGAGCGCGGCCGCGCCGAGCTGGCCGGCCTCACAGTTGTGGATCCGATCTCGGTGGTGGCCACGCACTTTACGGAAGTGGCGCGCACCAATGCCAGCGCGCTGCTGGACCGGCAGCAGGCACAGGAGCTGATTGCGCGTGTAAAGGAATCATCGCCCGCAATTGTGGACGGATTGATCCCGGAAATGCTGAGCCTGGCTGCGGTGCAAAACGTGATGCGCATCATGCTCTCCGAGCGCCTGCCCATCCGCGACCTGCCAAATATTTTGGAGGTGCTGGCCAACCACGCACCCACCACGCGCGATGCAGACGTGCTGGCCGAAGCCGTGCGCCAGAGCATGGCCAACACCATCACCAATCTGTTTCGCCATGATGACGGGCGTGTGCATGTCTTCACGCTTGCACCCGCACTGGAAGCACAGCTGAAGGAGGCGATTGCCACCTCCGAGCGCGGCCTGGCGCTGAATGTGGCGCCGGCGCTTGCCCAAACTATTTTGCAGCGCACCAGCGCGCAGATGGAGAGCATGGCCAAGGCCGGCTACCAGCCCATCCTGTTGTGCTCGCGTGAAATCCGGCTGGCGTTCCGCCGCCTGATTGAGCGCACGCTGCCCAACCTGGTGGTGATTGCCTATTCTGAAATTGGCTCCAAGGCGCAGGTGCAGGCGCACGGGATTGTTGAGCTGTGAAACCAATGAGCTTTCGCGCGGAGACGATGCCGGATGCGCTGGCGCAGGCACGGGACCAAATGGGGCCGGATGCGCTGGTGCTGACCACACGCAAAGTATTTGACGGGCCGGCGTGGCAGGTGTGGCGCAACCCCGTGTTTGAGGTGTTGGTGATGCCGGCCGCAAGCGCTGCGGCGCAGGCGGCGGAGCAGCCGCTGGCAGCCAAGCTGGCGGAAGACCTGGCTGCGGTGCGCACGGCACTGGGCCGCGTGGCCAGCCAGTTTGAACCGGCACAGGCGCATTGGCCGGACCCCCTGGCCGCATTGCACCAGCAGTTGCTGGCGCAGGAAGTAGACGCTGACCTGGCGCTTGAGATTTGCACGGCCGCAAAAGAAACGCTCAGCGCACGTGCGCTGCAAGACTGCGCTGCGGTGCATGCGTTTGCAGCGCGCCACATGCTGGCACGCGTGCGCACCACGGCGCCGGTGCTGCGCGAGCGGCGCCCGCAAGTGGTGGTGCTGGTGGGCCTCACTGGCTCCGGAAAAACAACGGCGGCTGCCAAGCTGGCGGCGCATGCGCAGCTGGTGCTGGGGCGCAAAGCGGCAATGATTTCGCTGGACACATTTGGCATTGGCGCAATTGCAAAGACGCGCACACTGTCTGAGCTGATGGGACTGCCGCATGCGCTGGCATACAGCGCGGACGAGCTGGCACACGCGGTGCGCTCGCAAACCAGCGCCGATTTTCTGGTGGTGGATACACCCGCGCGCAACCCGCGCGCTGCCGGGCAGATGGCAGAGCTGGCCGAGCTGCTGAGCCCGCTGCCGGCGGAGCGCATTGTGCTGCTGGTGGCCAGCGCCGCCACCAAAACCAGCGACCAGCTGCTGGCCATGCAGGCTTTTAGTGCGCTGGGGGTTGCCGGCATTGTGTCTACACATCTGGATGAAACGGCTGTGCACGGCGGCATCTACTCGCTGGCGTGCCGCACGGACAGTGCACTCACTTATTTTTCGAGCGGGCCAAATGTGCCGCTGCACTGGGAGCCGGCCAGCGGTGCCCAGCTGGCTGAGTTAGTGCTGGGCGCTGCCCCGGCCAGCAGCGGCTTGCGGATTGCGTGAACCAGCCATGGCAGCCATGAACCAGCAAGAAATTGAAGAGCTGATTGCCGGCCAACTTGAGGGCCGCGATATGGAACAAGCGCTCGGCATGGCGGACGCGGGCATGCAAAGCGGGCCGGACGCGTGGCCCGCGGGCGCTGCTGACGATGCAGAAGCGCAGGCGGAGTTTCCCGGGCAAACGCGCGCCGGCGCTGAAGTGACGCAACCGGCTGCGCCTGCCGCCAAGCAACAGGAAATAGAACTGGTTCAAACTCCATTTTGGATGGAAACATTATTTGTTGCCGCGCGCCTCATACCGCTTTGGGCGTTTCTGATTGCCATGGTCGCGGGCGTTGCAAATGGCGTGCAGTTGATGATTGCATCAACGCGCGCACTCGTCGTGCTGCTTGTGATTGGCGTTGCGTGTTGGGGCTTTACCCACTACATGAGCGCATTTTTTGCCGAGCACTTTCCGGTCGTTGCCGGGCCAGTCTCCGCGACCACCACACAATCTTGGGAAGCCTAGCGGCTGCCACATAAAAGGGAACCAAAGTCATGGATGACAAAGAAAACAAATACGAAGACGACATTCACCTGTGGGTGGAGCTGCGCAAAACCAAGCAGGCTTCCATCCGTGACGGCTTGATTGTGCGCTACGTGCCGCTGGTGCATTTTGTGCTTGGGCGGCTGGGGCTAGAGGCCGGGCCGGAATATCAGGATCTGGCCGGGCACGGACTGCTGGGCCTGATTGATGCCGTTGACCGCTTTGACCCCACGCGCGGCACCAAGTTCAGTACTTACGGCATTCAGCGCATCCGCGGCCAGATAGTAGACGCGCTGCGCACAATGGACTTGCTTTCGCGTCCGGCGCGGCGCCGCGTACGCGAAATTGAGCGTGCCACGGTGCGGCTGCAAACGGACCTCGGCCGGCAGCCGACGCAAGAGGAGCTGGCGGAGTTTATGAAGTTAAATGTGGCGCAGCTTCAAAAAAGCTACGGCGATGCCAGCCGCGTGCTGATTTCCCTGGATGCGCCGCTGCCCAATGGCGAAAGCCTGTACGACACCCTGCCGGACAACGACCCGGAAGTTAACCCCACCGCCGTGATGATGGAATCAGAATTGCACCTGAGCCTGAAGGATGCACTGCAAACACTGCCGGACCGCGACCGCCAATTGCTGTCCCTTTATTACGTGGACGAGTTGACGATGCGCGATATCGGCGAAGTTTTGGGTGTTTCTGAATCGCGCGTCAGCCAGATGCACGCCAAGGCGGTGATCGAGCTGCGCGCCACAATGCAGCGCGCACAGCAGCGGCCAGCCAGCCCGGTGCGCGCGGCGGCAGTACCGCCAGTGCCGCAGCGCCGCGTGTTGCAAGAGGTGACGGCATGAGTGATGCGGTGTCTGCCGGCGAACTGCTGCGCAACACCACATATTTGATGTCGCTGGCGCGGCGCGCAGCGCTCTCGTCGCCGGACGCTGCTGAACGCCAGCGTGCCGTGCAACTGGGCTCGGTGCTGCGCGAGCTGAAGGCGCTGGGAGGCGCAGCGCCCGCCGCAGCGCCGGCGGAGGCACTGCGCGCTGGCGAAGGCTTTGACCGGCTGCTGGCAGCCGCGCGCGGCCGCAGCGATCCGGCAGCGCAGCGCCCGGCCGGTGACCCATTGGAGCGCACAACCGTGGCATTGGGCATGGCCCAGGCCGGAGCTCAACAACTTGATATTGCCAAGGCACTCGGCATGAGCCGGGGCGAAGTAGATGTGATTTTGAATATTGCGAGGCAACAGACATGAAAAACATAAATTCGATTCGACTGACGGTGCTGGCAGCAGTGCTGGTGATGGTGCTGGGTGCCAGTGGGCGGGCAAGGGCTGCGGCAGATGACCAGCTTGTATTTATGACTTGCCAGCCGGACATCTGCAACTTTGGCAGCACGTCATCTGCCGGAACCGCCATTGTGGACCTTGTAGTTGGCTCCGTCAGCATGCAAGCCAACGGCTTGACCGCGCTGACGGCCGAGCACTACGTGGTGTGGCTTACCAACAGAGAATTCACCAACTTTGTTTATGTGGCGGACTTGCCGGCTGCTGGTCAGCTGCCACAAGTGACGGTGGTGCTGCCCAACAAGGATTACACGCACGTAATTATCACGGTGGAGGCGGATGGTGCCGTGCCGGCTGCGCCCAGTGCGCGCCGCGCAATGGGTGGCGAGCTGACGGGCGTGGTGCCCGCGGCTGCAGTGCCTGCCGTGGCGGCGACGGCTGCCCCGGTTGGCAGTTTTGATGCAAATGCGGCCGGCCCGCAAGACTTGTTTCTTTCGTACATGCCCGATGTTTGCCCGGAGGGCGTGCAAACCGGGGTAGGCACGGGCGTTGCAGACCTGGGTACGGGCGAGTTCTCTGTGCAAACCTCGGGCTTGGATGCGGGTGCCGGCCAAAAGCTTTCGCTCTGGCTGCTTGGGCCCAACTTGGAGAATTCCGTGTACATTGCCGATCTGGACGCTGGCGGGCAGCTGCAGCCGGTGTTTGTATCAATTCCGGCTGCCACATACCGCTACCTCATGATCACCTTCGAAGCCGAGGGTGCCGCAGTTCCGGCCACCCGCGGGCCGTGCGCCATGTCTGCAGTCTTTGCCAACGAAGCCGTGCTGGGCACAGCCGTAGTGGGCGCGGCACTGGAACCAACTGCTGTAGCTGAACCAACTGCTGTAGCTGAGGTAAAAGTTGGGACCATCGTTGAAACCGCTGTAGCAGATGGCCGCTTCACGACCCTCGTGGCCGCCCTCAAGGCTGCTAGCTTGGTTGAGACCTTAAGCGGAGTTGGTCCTTTCACCGTCTTCGCCCCCACTGATGATGCCTTTGCCAAGTTGCCCGCTGGCACCGTTGAAGGCCTGCTCAAGCCTGAAAACAAACAAGCCCTGACTGACACGCTGCTATACCACGTGGTCTCCGGCAAGGTCATGGCCGCGGATGTAATTGGCCTCACCAGCGCGTCCACCTTGCTCGGCAAGGATGTTGCCATCAAAGTTGACCTGGGCAATGTCTACATCAATGACGCCAAGGTGATCATCACTGACATTGAAACATCAAATGGTGTCATCCACGTGGTCGATACTGTCATTCTGCCTCCCGCGGAAGTCCCCGCCATTGTCGACACCGAACTGCCAGTGAAGCTTCCCGAGACCGGCGCAATCCTGCCGGATGGATGGGCGGGCAGGGGCGTTGGCCTGTTGTTGCTGGTGCTGGGTGTGGGTGTGGGCGGCACCGCTTTGCGCCGCAAGGTGCGCAAGTCATGACACTCAACCGCGGCATGTACGCCGCTGCCTCTGCCATGAATGCCAACCTTTACCGGCAGGAGCTGCTTTCGCACAACCTTGGGAATATAACCACCGCAGGCTACAAGCAGATAAACACCAGCCTGGATGACTTTGTCAGCTTGAACATCAATAACATTGAGGGCGGAGCGAAGTCTGCCAGCCCGGGGCTGCCGGTAGGCAAGGGCGGGTTGGGTGTTATTGCCACCGGACCGTACACCGATTTTGCCGAGGGATCATTGCGTGAAACCGAACAGCCGTTTGACTTCAGCATATCCGGCAACGGATTCTTCGCGGTGCAGACACCTGATGGCGTGCGCTACACACGCGACGGTCGCTTTACCCGCGACCTGAACGGGCACCTGGTGACAGCCGATGGCTTCCGGTTGCTGGACGAGAAATCTGAATACTCCATTGTACCGGTGCCGTACGCGGTTGGCGGCGGCATGGGCGACACAGTCGGCAACGTTACGGTGACAACCGAAGGGCGCATCATCATCAACGGCAAGCCGGCCGGCATGATTGGCATGTTTGGTTTCGACAATCCCAATGAAGATTTGGTGCGAGACGACAACAGCCCGAACCTGTTTATTCAGGCGACAGAGTCTGTGGCGGCCAATGGCCGGCTGCGGCAGGGCTATTTGGAGATGGCCAACGTGGATCCGGTTGCCACCTTTACCGCAATGACCACAACTGCGCGTGCCTACGAGGCTGCACAGCGCGTATTGCAAATGCAAGACCAGGTGGCCGGCCGCGCCGTAAACGACTTGGGCCGCGTGTAGCCCGCATTGAAATTACTGCAGTCGAGGAAGTACCATGCCATTTACCCCGCATAGCGTTCTGCATACCAATTCCGTGGGCATGATGGCCCGGCAGTTTGAAATGGATGTGACCGCCGACAATCTGGCCAACCTGAACACTCCGGGCTTCATTGCGTCGCGCGCCAACTTCCAAGAGTACCTGTTTGAAAAGGTGCCCGCCAGCCTGATGAACGGGCCTTACCGCGGGCCGGGAGTGCGGCCCAGCACCAGCCTCTCTTATACGCTGGGACCCATGGTACAAAGCGGCAGCCCTACAGACTTGGCAATCTTTGGCCCCGGCTTCTTTCGAGTGGAGATGCCGGACGGCACCACGGGCTACACACGCAACGGCAGCTTTCAGCGCGACGCCGAGGGCAATCTGGTTACTGCTGGCGGGTTGCGCCTGATATGGGGCGGCAAAATTCCCACTGAAGCCAAAGACATTCGCATTTCTGCCGAAGGGGTGGTGGAAGTGCGGGTTGGCGAAGACTGGGAGAGCTCCGGCCAGATTTCGATGGCCACTTTTGAAAACAGCAGCGGCATGGTCAATGCCGGCGGCAGCACTTACACCGCGGACGAAAGTTCTGGCCCGGCGATTATTGGCACACCCAATGCAGATGGATTTGGGTCACTGGTGGCCGGCATGGTGGAGCAATCCGGTGTGAGCCTGCAGAACGAGGTGGCGCAGATGATGCTGGCGCAGCGCGCCTACAGCATGTCCCTGCGCTCACTGCAAACATCGGATGAGATGCTGACGCTGGCAATTCGCATGCGCGGCTAAATTTACGGTAAATTAGGCAATTAATGGCACATTTCAAGTCAAGCATCGCATATAATTGCCGATACCATGGGAGAAGTAAAGCCGCACTAACCGGCCTTCAAAGGAAACAAAAATGGATGTAACCCTAAACCCCGCAAGTTCCGACCCGCGCATTAACGGCTCTCCGTTGGCTGCGGCTGGAACGCAAGCCGTAACCGATGCAGCCGCTACCAGCCGGCCGGCAGTTGGCCAGCTGGCAGCTGACCAGGCCACGCTGTCTGATCGGGCGCGCACGCTCGGCAAGGCACGCGCGGAGTTTGACCGGACCGCGAGCGCCCAATCCGACCGCGTTTCGCAGTTGCGCGCCGAGGTCCAGACTGGTACATACCGCGTGGATGACGACGCGCTGGCGCGTGCGCTACTGCCCGTAGTGAAATGAACCAGAGTTTTGCCAGCCAGCTTGAAGCCGGGCTGGCCGCGGAGTTAGCCGCGCTTGAAAATTTTGTTGACCTGACCATTCAGGAGCGCCAGGTTCTGCGCCGGGATGACCCGGTGGCACTGGACCAAATTGTGCGTGGCAAGGCGCGCCAGCTTGCAGACATTTCCCTCATAGAAGCGCAGCAGCGCGAGCGCCTTGAACAATGGCAACCCGTTGGCGCACCGGAAGGCGGCTTGCGCCACGTGTCGGATTGGCTGCCATTTTTGGATGAGCAAGCCAGCGCGCGGGTGGGCGGACTGCGGGACGCCATGCTGCGCCACCTGGAGCGCGTGCGCGAGATCAATCACGGCAACCGCGCGTTGATTGAAGATGCGCTGCAGCGCAACACAGCTTTACATGACTTTATTGCCCGGCTGGTTGCAAACCCGCCGACTTACTCTGCTCCCGGCTTGCCCCCTGCGCTGGCCTCGCAGAGCGCTCACTTGGTGGACCTCAGCGGCTAAACACCGCTGCGGATTGCCGCCCCGCGGGGGTGGCGCTCAAACTGAATAAAAAATGGCGAACCTGATCTTTGGTGGAATTCAAACCGCGCTAACCGCGCTGCGCGCACAGCAGCAGGCGCAGCTGGTGGCTGACCACAACGTGGCCAATGCCAACACGCCGGGCTATACGCGCCAGGAAGCAGTGCTGGGCACGCGCAGTCCGCTCTCCCCGGTGGCATTTGACCGCGGATCCGGTGGCGCAATGCAGATGGGGCAGGGCGCGCAGGTGGAGCTTACGCGCCGCATGGCCTATGACTTCTACGATGACCGCCTGCGCACGGAGCTATCGGTGGAGAAGCAGTGGCAGGAGCGCGCCGATGTGCTGCGCCATGTGGAAGCGATGCTGCCGGAAAAAGACGGCTCCGGCATTGCGGACCGCTTAAGCGAGTTCTGGAGCAGCTGGCAGCAGCTCTCCACTGATTCCGCCGACCCGGCGGTGCGCCGCGCTGTGCGCGATGCCGGCGTGCGCCTCTCGCAATCCATCAATGAGCGCGCCGATGGGCTTGTAAACTTCCAACGCTACCAGGATGCGCGCCTCGGCCGGCTGGTGGAAGAAGTGAACCAGGCCGCAGGGCGCCTTTCAAAACTCAACGAGCGCATTGTGGTTGCGTTCAAAGCGGACAACCAGCCCAATGACCTGCTGGATGAGCGTGACCGGCTGCGCAGCCAGCTATCGGAGCTGACCGGCTCCACTTCCTATATACAGAACGACGGTAGTGCAGTTGTATCGATCGGGCGGCATGTGCTGGTGGCACGCGACCGGGCGCAGTTGCTGCAGGCCGTGAACCCGCCGGTGACGGCCGCGCCTGCGCCGCCGGCAGTTCCACCCGCAGCGGGCGGTGCAGCACCCATACCGGCAGCGCCTGCGCCCGCTGGCACCGTAAGTGGCCATCTGCGCCAGCTGCAATGGGAAGACGGGCAGGCAGCTGAGGTAAAGATGGGTACGATAGGCGGCCTGCTGGTGGGCCGTGACAAAGAAGTTGTGGCGCGCATAAATGCGCTTGAGCGCCTCAGCAACACGCTGCGCAGTGAAGTCAACGCCGTGCACAAGACCGGCTTTGGCCTGCCGCCGGCCAACACCACCGGCCAGGAATTTTTTGTGGGCAACGGCGCTGCGCAGCTGGCGGTGAACCCGCTGCTGGAGGCGAATGTGGGCGGAGTGGCGGCAGCAGCTGCCACAGCTTCGCCGGGCGATGGCAGCCTCGCGCTGAAGATCTCCCAGTTGGAAAGCCGGCTGATGATGGATGCGGAAGGTACGCGCGTGCCCGCCGGCACCGAAGCGCTTGGAGCCACACGCACCATTCAGGAGTCTTGGGCGGATGCTGTGGCCGCGCTGGGCGCAGATGCGGTGCGCGCACAACGGGAACTGGACAGCCATTCCATGATTGTTGAACAGCTTACAACCCAAAAAGATTCAGTGACGGGGGTGTCGTTGGATGAAGAAGCTGCGCGGGTGATGCGCTCGCAGCGTGCCTATCAGGCAGCGGCGCGCGTGCTAACCAACTTTGACCAGATGGCCGAAGAAGTGGTACTGCGCCTGGGCATGGTAGGCCGCTAACGCCCGCGGCTGACGGCAGATAACAACCATGCGCGTTACCAACCAGATGATGTATGCGGATGTACTTGCCAACCTGCAAGCACATGGCAAAAAGCTTGCGCGCTTGCAGGTGGAAGCCGGCGACGGCAAGAAGCTGCACATGCCGTCGGACAATTTTGTGGCCATGGGCGATGCGCTAACTTTGCGCGGCGCCATTCAATCCAACCAAACCTACCTGAACAATATATCCACCGCGCGCGAATTTTTGTCCGCGTCAGCCTCGGCGATGGACGGGCTTGCGACCATAATTCAAAGTGGGTTGGCGCTTGTTGTGCGGTCTGCCTCGGACACGTTTGGCGCCACTGAGCGTGAAACGTACGCCAAGCAGGTGGACAACCTGGTGCAAGAAGCAGTCAACGTGCTCAATTCCACGCATCGCGAGCAGTATGTGTTTAGCGGTTTTAAGACCACCACGCAGGCTTACACCGCCGTGGAAGTTCAAAAGGCGATTGGCTCCGCAAAATACAACGGGGACGCTGGATTGCGAAAGGTGGAGATTGAGCGCGGCCAGACGATTTCGATGAATGTGCTGCTAAGCCAGGAGCTGCCGGACTTGAAGATTGCACCGGCGCGCATGCTGTCCACGCTTGTGAATTTGCGTGACGCGCTGCGCAAGGGTGGTGCGCCAGATGTGAATTTTCAGATTGGCGAACTGCAGGGAGATTTGGACGCCACCGTGCGCGTGATTGGCGACGTCGGCGGCCGCTTGCAGCGCCTGACAGCAACCCAGGACCGGCTGGAGAAGGTTCAGATCGGATTGAGCAACACGCTGCAGACCGCCGAAGACCGGCCTATGGCGCAGGCCGTGCTGGCTTTGAAGGAAGAAGAGACCGTGTATCAGGCAGCGCTCGCCACGGCGGGTGCGCTCAACCGCAATACACTCTTCGACTACCTGCGCTAATATGCAACCAACAGCCGCGGGGATTGCGCCGCTAAACGGCGTAGAGGGCGCTACCGCAATTGCGGTGCACTTCAGCGGCGGCTTAGTGGGCTGCGCAGACTGGGAGCACTTTGACGTTGTAACCGACGCTGAACTTTCCCCGCTGTACTTGATCAACTGCCAGGATGACCCCAGCATTGGCTTCATTGGCGCAGACCCCACAGTCTTCAAGCCGGACTTCTGCCTGGAGCTGACGGCGGAAGATGAGGCGCAGTTGGGCTACCCGGAATTTGGCGACCTGCTGGTGCTGGCCATCATTACGCCTGCCAGCAGCCTCGGCAGCACTGCTGAACCATCAACCAGCGCCACCCTCAACCTGCTGGGCCCGCTGGTGATAAACCTGCAGCGCGGCATCGGGCGCCAGGTCATCCAGTCTGAATACACTGCGCATTATCCGTTGGGCGCGTAGCCAGTATGCTGGTACTCACGCGGCGGGTAGACGAGGGCCTGAACATCGGCGGCGAAATTACCGTGCGAATTCTGGCCATCGATGGCGACCGGGTAAAACTGGGTGTGGTGGCGCCGCGCACTGTGACCATTCTGCGCGATGAACTTTGCCAGCGGGTGCGCAATGAGAACACTGCGGCCAGCATTCCGGCCGCCGAGCGCGCCGCAGTTGCCCGCTCGCTAAAGTTTCTGGTGCAGCCGGCTGCCAAAACAGACGGCAGTTAGCCACCGCGTGCGCCGCTTGCGGCGCAGTGCCAACATCGCTATAATTCAGCGCAGCCAGTTGCAAATGCAACGGTGCCGGAAGCAAACCCGGCCGGGTGCGGATTAGCGCCGGAGGACAGTGTGCCCCAAAAATTTATAATTCAAAGTTTTAGGCTGTGTTTGGCATTGGTGCTGCTGGCGGGCTGCTCTGGCGCGGCGAAGAAAGATCCCATTCCGAAGTTCAACAAAGGTGCCCGCATTCGTGTACAACCCCATGATGAGTCCCCCAGCATTATCATGTACTCAGTCTGCATGGTGCAAGAGGGCATAGTGGTGGGTGTGGCCGGGCGCAGCGATGAGACTGTTGTTTTGGATCGCATGTTGCGCTTCAAGGCGCCGGACGGCGAAGAGCGGGCGTGCACCGGCGAAATGTGGTGGTACAAAGTTCAAGCGGGTGAACCGCCAGCAACCGGCTGGCTGATGGAGAGGGACCTCGCCAAATAGGCCCCGCATGCAACAAAAAGCAAAAACCTCCCGCTTACGGGAGGTTTTTGCTTTTCTGAACGGGACCGGTTGCGCGGGATTAGCGCTTCATGTTCAACAGTTCTTGGATCATCTCGTCCGAGGTGGTAACTACGCGGCTGTTGGCCTGGAAGCCGCGCCGCGCCAAAATCAACTGGGTGAACTCAGTGGAGAGGTCCACATTGGAGCCTTCCACATTGCCGGGCGCCACGGTGCCAAAATTGTCGTCGCCGGCGCGTCCCAGCTGCTGCTCACCGGAGTTGAGCCACGGGCGTAAATTGTTCTGGCCCACATCCAGCAGCCCGCCGGGGTTTACAAAATTTGCCAGCGCCAGCTGGCCGACTTCCTTGGAAAGGCCGTTGGAGTAAAGCGCGTACAGCTTGCCTTCGCCGTCAAACTTCATGCCGGTAACCGTGCCTTGGGGCATGCCGTCCTGTTCGCTCTCGCTCACGGCAGAGGGCTGCGCCAGCTGGTTGATGCTTGAGAAATCCAGCGCCACGGATTGCGCGGCGCTGCCGTTGCTGAGCTGCAGCGTGAGCACACTGGCGGCACCGGTTTTGATGCCACCATTCGTGTCAAACTCCACCGCGGCGCTGTCGGCGGTCACGCTGGTGACGGTCTTGTCTGTGGAAGCGGGCTTCCATGTCCAGCTGCCCGGCACCGTGCCGCGCGTAAACGTGAGCGTAATGTTGTGCGCTTCGCCAAGCGAGTCATATACGGCAACCGTGCTGGTTGTGGAGCCGGCGGCAGCGGTCAGCACGTCCAGGTTACCTTCCACTTTGAGCTTGGTGGTGGCAACGGCTTGCTTGTCCCCCACCGGAATGCGCAGGGCTTGCAGCTGCGGGGGCGGGGGGGTGGCGCCGGCTGCTGCTGCGGCAGCAGCCGTATCCGTGGCGGTCAGCGCGTCTGGTTCAGCGCCGGCAGCTGCAGTTTCCGTGGCCGGCGCGGGCTGGCCGCCGGGTGCGTAGCCCATTACTTTGTAGCCTGATACGGACTGAACCAGGTTGCCATCGACATCCATTTGCAGCTGGCCGTCGCGCGTGAAGGCCCGCGTGCGTGTGCCGTCGTCGACAATCATGAAGCCGTCGCCGTCAATCGCCACATCCATGGGGCGGCCGGTCTCCTGCAGCGCACCTTGCGTGAACACCTTGGAGATGCTGCCGATGGACATGCCGGCGCCCACTTGTGAGGCATTGATGCCGCCGAGTGCTTCTGTGGGCGGCGTGCCCGAGCGCTTCAGGTGGCTGATGAGTGTTTCGATGTCCACGCGGCTGCGGTGAAAGCCGACGGTGTTAATGTTTGCAAGGTTGTTGGCTACGACATCGGTGTAAGTTTGGTTGCCGGCCAGGCCGGTTACCGCGCTGTAGAAGGATCTAATCATGTTGGGTTCCTTGGCGTTGAAGCGGTTTAGATTGCGGCAACTGTTGGCGCTGCACTGTCCTTGGCGCCTTCGATGTCGATGCGTTCAATTTCCGGCAGCGTGACGGTGCGGCCGGCAACGTTGAGCGTGACTGCGCCGTTGCGCTGCTGCACGCTGCTCACAACACCCTCCACCGGCTCGCCATTCTGCATGGCGTGCACGCGGCGCCCGATGAAGTTTGCGGCCTGCGAGAGGGTTTCGGCGCGCACGCTCTCGAGCATGGATTTGTTAAGCTGGCTCATCTTGTCCGCCATTTGCAGCTGCGAGATCTGCGACATGAAGTCCGAGTCCTTCATCGGGTTCATCGGGTCCTGATAGCGCAGCTGGGTAAGCAGCATTTGCATAAAGTTGTCTTTGTCGCCGCCGGACGCGGCCACCACGGGCGGTGTGCTCGGGGCAGTCGTTGCATAGGGGGTTAACGGAAGAATTGCCATGGGGTCCTCTTTTGGGGTTGATAAAAATGAAACTGGATCAGGATGACGATTGGTTATCAGGCATAGACCGTGCGCAGCGCTGTGTCTGCGAGGGCAGCTGCTGCCGGCGCATTGTCCGCGGATTGGCTGTCTTCGCTTTCCACGCCCACCAGCAGCTGGGCCACCGTTACACCCGCCGCCGCCAGCGCCTTCTCCAGGGCGGGCAGGTGAGCGCGCACCAGGCGCGCAGTTTGCACTTGTTCGGCGTTTAGTTTTATGTGCATGCCGCCTTGCGCTGCGCGCGTCAGGCGCACCCGCAGCGGACCCAGATGCGCCGGCTCAAGCTGCATGTATACGCCGCTCTCGCCGCTCTCGTTCAGGAAGCGCACCGCGCGAATGACGGCTTGCACCGTGGGCGGCAGCGCTTCGCTGTCGGTATCAAGTTCTGCGGCCAATGCGGTGTCGATGGGTGCGCCGCCATTGCGCGTGCGGTCTGCATGCGCTGCGCCATTTGCCCGGCCGCCGATTGGCGCAAGCGCTGCGGCTGGCTCCAGTGGTTTGGCTGAGATTGCCGGGCTGGCTGCACTTGCGGTTTGGGCGGCGCTGCCAGCGCCAGCCGGAAAGGCGGCCTGCACGGCGGCGGCGTCAGCGCCGGCAGCATCGCGCAGGGCCGGATGCGGCTGCGCGTGCGCAGCCGGCTTGGCTGCAGCGCTGCCCGCGGCATCGGCTGCCGGGCGCTGCGGCTGCAAAGTTTGCGCTGCGCGCGGGCCGGCCGGGCTTGCAGCTGCTGGCCGGGGTCCCCCGATTGCCGGGCCCACCTCTTGCATAAAAGTTTCGAACAACTCTGCAGCGCTGTTGCGCATGGTGGCAGCCAGCGCCGCACTGCCGCTAAGCTGCAGCGGCTGGGTGCTGGTGAGCGGGGCGGGAACAGTGTTCATTTATTAACTTGGGATTGTGCTTAGCGGCCGGTCAGCGCGCGGATCAGAGACAGCTTCTTGGTTTCAATCTGAGTCATGGTTTGATACAGCAGATTGGTTTCCGCCAGGCGCGTCATCTCCATGTCCACATCCACATTGTTGCCGTCAAGGCGCATGGAAGAATCTGCGCGGCGTGTGACCTTCGGCGTCATCTCCGCCGTGAGCGGGCTCATATGGTGGGCATTGCTCACAGTGGCCTGTAGCGGCAGTTGCCCCTCGCGCGAGCGCGATGCAGTGTTAAGTGCACGCTCAAATTCAATATTCATCGCCTGATACATGGGTGTGTCAGCATTTGCAATGTTGTTGCTGATTAGTTCCTGGCGCTTGCCCAAGCCATTCAACGCAGCCTTGGTGGCTTTGCTTGCAAAGTCATTAAATAATCCCAGCATGATCAGACCTCCACATAAGTTTTGTATAAAGAAAGCACGCGCGGCACATAGCGCTGTGTTTCGGGGTAGGGCGGAATGCCGCCGTACTGTGCCACGGCACCGGGGCCCGCGTTGTAAGCGGCCAGCGCCAAAGACACATTCTGGTCATAGCGGTCCAGTAGTTTGCGCAGCAGGCGCGTACCGCCATCAACATTTTGCGCCGGGTTGTTGGAGTCTTTTACGCCCAGTGAGGCTGCGGTGCCGGGCATCAATTGCATCAGGCCGGTTGCACCGGCGGAAGACACCACTGTCGGGCGAAAATTCGACTCGGCATGAATGACCGCCTTCACCAGTGCCGGATCTACCTGATATTGCATGGCCGTGGTGTAGATCAGCTCGTCATACTCACTCGGGCGTACTTTGGAGATGCTGCGTGTAACGGGCACCACCCAGCCGCCGGTTTGCAGGTCCGGCACGGTGCCGGGCGCTACATAGCTCGCATCTACTGGCAATGGCTCGGGCAGCGGGTGGTTGGGATCCAAAGCCATCGGTGCGGGCAGTGCCGGAGCCACCGCTGGGGCGGCGCTGGCCTGCGCTTTGGCTGCCGCAGTTGCGGCCAGCGCGGCGGCTTCAGCTTCCGCAGCTGCAGTCAGCGCCATCCATGTGATTGGTTCTGGCAGGGTTGCGGCTGCAATTGGCAGCTTGGGCAGGCCGGGCTGTTCAATTGCTGCCGGCGCTGCGCCGACCGAATTTAGAGCTGCGGCCGCTGCCGGCCTCGGCAACCCCGGTTGTTCTGCTGAAAGCTGCGCTGCGCTGCCCGCTACTGCCGGCAGCTGGCCGCCCGCGGGCTGGGGCATATTGGGCAGCGGGGCGGTGTCCGCTGCTGTGCGGCCGGGTGCAGCGTTGTATTGTTTGGACAGCATGCCGTGCAGTGTGCGCAGCAACAACTGCCCGTTTGCGGCTGGAGTGCCGGAAATGCTCATATGGCCCGCCGCTTGAAGGCGCGCGCAATGTAAATATCATCGCGCTCCAGCGCCTCGTAGCGCAACAATTCCGCCTGCCAGTTGCTGGCGTGGCGTTCGCTCAGCTTGGCCACCACATCGCGGCGCTGCGCCGCCGCCACCAGCTCGCCGCGTTTTTCGTGCACGGCGCTTTGCAGCGTGCGCATCTCCGATGCCAGGCGCTGCAGCTCATCATGCAAGGTCTGCCAGCCGTTCTGCAGGCGCTGAATTAATTCCATGTTTAGCAGTCCGCTCTGCAGTGCACGCAGCTCCGCCAGCACGTCCAGCTGCGCTGCCTGATTGGCAGTAATGCGGCTGCGCAGGCGGTGGCCGGCGCTCAGCAGGCTGGCCAACTCCACCTCCAGGCGGTCAACCAGCACTTTGCGAAAGTCCAGCACGGGCTGGAGCGGGAACTTGGGTGGCATGCTTGTGGTCCGGGTTAGGCGGTGGCGGTTGCGCCCTGGCTGGCAAGCTCGTTCAGGCGCCGCAGGCTTTCCATAAATGGAGTCGGTTCGCTGTCTTGCTGCAAAAATGCCAGCGCGTCCGGCATCAGGCGCATGGCCGCATCGATGGTGGCATCGGAGCCGCTCACATAAGCACCGATGTTGATCAGGTCGCGCGCCTTCTCGTAAGCTGCCAGCAGCTGGCGCAGCACGCCGGCGTCTTTGAGGTGCGCTTTGGCAGCCACGGCCGGCATCACGCGGCTCACGGAGTGCAGCACATCGATGGCGGGGAAGTGGTTGCGGGCAGCCAGCTCGCGCGTCAGCATGATGTGCCCGTCCAGGATGGAGCGCGCCGCGTCGGAGATGGGTTCATTGAAGTCGTCGCCCTCCACCAGCACGGTGTAGAAACCGGTAATGGTGCCGTGCTCGGAGTTGCCGGTGCGCTCCATCAACTTGGGCATCAGCGCAAACACGGACGGTGTGTAGCCCTTGCTGGCGGGCGGCTCGCCGATTGCCAGGCCAATCTCGCGCTGCGCCATGGCCACGCGCGTGACGCTGTCCATCAAAAATGTGACGTCCATGCCTTCGCTGCGAAAACTGTCGGCGATGGCGGTTGCCAGCCACGCGCCGCGCACGCGCACCAGTGCCGGCTGGTCAGAAGTGGAGACGACGACGACAGACCGCGCCAGGCCGGCCGGCCCCAGGCTGTTGGTTACAAACTCGCGCACTTCGCGGCCGCGCTCGCCAATCAGCGCAATCACAGTCACATCTGTGTTTTGGCTGCGCGCAATGCAGCCCAGCAAGGTGCTCTTGCCAACGCCACTGCCGGAAAAAATTCCAATGCGCTGGCCCTTGCCAACTGTGATCAAGCCGTCGATGGCGCGCACGCCGGTGATCAATGGTTCGCTGACCGGCTTGCGGTGCAGCGGGTGGGGCGGGTTGCCCACCACCGGCACGGTGCGCTGCGTGCCCAGCGGACCCAGGCCGTCAATCGGCTGGCCGAGGCCATCCAGCACGCGGCCCAGCAAGGCGCGGCCCACCGGTGCGCGCAGCTGTGCGCCGGTGGCGGTGACGCGGCTGCCCGGCTGGATGCCGGCCATCTCTGCCAGCGGCATGATCAGCACGTGGCCGGAGCGAAAGCCAACCACCTCTGCTGGAATAGTGCTGCCATTGCGCACGGTGATGTCCACGCGTTCGCCAATCTCGCATACCAGGCCCTTGGCTTCAATTGTGAGGCCCACCACCTCCACCACGCGGCCGCTGGCTTGCGCAGCGGGCAGCGCTTTGATGGCGCGCGCGTAGCGTTCCAGGTCGGGCGGGGCGGGGGCTTCTTGTTCGGCTGTGGCCATCATGTGCGCTTAGTCCGTATCGTGCGCGGTTGCGCCAAGTGTTTCGCGCAGTGCTGCTTGTACGCCGTCCAGCCGGCGCCGCACCTGAAAGTCCACATCGCCTTCATCGCCATGCACCACGCAGCCGCCGGCCTGCACTGCCGCATCGGCAATCAGGGCGACGCTGGGGGTTGGCCAGAGCGGCAGCAGGCGCTCGTAATCGGCGGGGTGCAGCGCCACGCGCAAGTTGCTGAGGTGCTGGGCTTGCTGCACGGCGGTGCGCACCATTTGCTGCAGCGCCTGGTCATCCAAGGCGAAGCCTTTGCCAAAAAGCTGCTCGGCCACAATGCCCAGCAGGTCCACCAGCTTGCCTTCGCTGGCTGCCAACAGGCTGGCGCGCCAGCCTTCGGCCTCCACAATCAGGCGCTGCGCCTGCAGCAGCACAAGCTGAGTGCCGGCCTCGCCCACGCTGCGCCCTTCTTCACGGCCCGTAATAAAACCGGCTGCTTGCGCAGACTGGCGGATGGCGGCAACCTGGTCTTCGGCAGCCAGCACCAGGCGCTGCGCCAATGCCTGCCCGTCGGCGCGCGCATCGGCAGCACTCAGCTCAAGCAGGTCTACTGCTTGCGCCGCAGCCGCTGCCAGTGCGGCAGCAGCCTCGGCCTGTGCTTCCTGCATGGCTGCCGCTGCTTCCGCATGCACCGTGGCAGCAGCAGCGCGCGCGGTTACGAGTGCTGCATCCATTTCTGCGCTGCGCCGGGTGAGGGCGGCTTCCAGCTGCGTGCGCTGCACGTTGAAGGTTGTTTCGCGCTCATTGAGCTCGGCCTGTGTGCGCAGCAGCTCGGCTTGCAGGTCTGGCAGCGCTGCGGGCGCATGCGGCAGCACGGGCGCGTTGGCGTGCTGCCCCGTGAAGGTGCGCCGTGGCACCACCAGCACCTGCTGCGAGCGCAGTAACCGGCCGTTGACAGGCATGGTTTAGGCAAACTCCTGCACGCCGCCGGCCCGCGGAATTGAGATTTCCTGCTTGGCTTCAAGGTCGCGCACCAGGTCAATCACTTTGCGCTGCGCATCGTAAATGGTCGTCAACTTGGTGGGCGGCATAAACTGCAGCTCCTCCTGCAGCATTTGCGCGGCGCGCGAGGACATGTTCTTCCAGATTTTGTTTTGCAAGTCTGCGCTGGAAGATTTCAATGCCACCACCAGGTCAGCCTTGTTCACATCGCGCATGATGCGCTGAATGGATTTGTCCGTCAGCTTGGCAATGTCTTCAAATGTAAAGAGCTGCGCCTTGACTGTGGCTGCAAGATCCGGATTGGCTGCGTCCAGGCCTTCCAAAATTATTTTTTCAGTGGGGCGGTCAACGCCTTGCAGCAGCGTCACCAGAAAGTCCGGCCCGCCAATTTTTGCCTTCTTGCCGCCGGCGCTGGCAAACTCTTTATCCAGTGCTTTTCCAATACTTGCGGCCACGCTTGGGTTGATGGCCGTCATGGCCGCAATGCGCACGCTCACATCGCCCAGCATGTTTGGCGGCAGGAAAGCCATCACACTTCCGGCTTTCTTTTGGTCCATCAGCGCAATCACCAGCGCCACGGCCTGCGGGTGCTCGTCCTTTAGGTAGGCGGCCACGTCAGAGTCGTCCACTTGGTTCATCACATCAATTGCTGTCAGTGAAACTGAGGTGGCCTCAGTGTGCGCTTCAGTTTCGGCCAGCTTGGTGGCTTCTGCTTCCGCAGGATCGACAACCTCGTCCGGCTCTTCTTCGCCGCGCACTCCACGGCGCCACTGGTCCAGTGCAATCGTCATGCGGTCTGCCACTGGCTGGCCATCGCTGCGCGAGCGCAGACGGCCAATTAGCTGGCGAATGAATCCCATGCTGCCCTGAGACAGCGATTCGCCGGCATGCGAAAGTTCAAACGCCTCTTGGAATACACTGTCGCGCAGCTCTGCGCCCACCGACTGCAATTTGGAAAGTGCCAGCACCACGTCTTCAATTTCCGCATCGGAGAGCGATGTCAGCACTTCGGCCGACACATCCACGCCGAGGCCGGCAATCAGGATGGCGGCTTTCTCCGGGCCGGTTAGCGCCACTGGCCCGCTGCGCCCGCCGGCCAGCATGGCCTTTAGCGAATCTAGAAGATTGGGCTGAGTGGTGCCGTCCGCTCCGAGCACGGCCGGCAGTGCCGCCGGATTGCCCATTTCGGAGTCCGCTACTTCCAGGTTGAGGCCGCGCTGTGATTCAGTTTGTACTGCCATTGTGTGATGCTCCGGCTGGTTTTATGATCTTAATTTCTGGTCTGCAGCGGCTGTCAGGCAGCTGTCGGATCCTTGTCCTGCTCCATCCACTGCCGGATGATCTCGGCCACGGTCATGGGGCGCTGCTCCGCAATGCGCTGCACCGCGCGCCGCGCGCGCGCGTGGTCGGGGGTGGGGATGCGGTCATCAGAGTCGTCCGGCAAACTCATGGGTACCTGCGGCAGGCTGGCTTGCAGCAGGCCGGTGCCGCCATCATCATTGGTGTCGACGCCCAGGCGCATGGCGTCCCAAACATCGCGCTCCTCCGCCTTCAGGCGCAGGTTGCGAATCAGGCGCTGCGTAAACCACAACGCAGACAAGAACACAACCGCCACGCCAAACCATTGCGCTACCTGGCGGTAGGTCTGGCCGAGCTGCTGGTTTTCAAAGTCTGCGGTCTCGGATGTGAAAAAGGTGCGGTCAAATGCAATCGACTGCAGTGTGAACTGGTCGCCACGCTCAAGGTTCACGCCAGCTGCGCGCGCGGCCACTTCCTTCAGCGAATCCAGCACGTCCTCATCAGTCACATTGTCCACCACCACCGATACGGAAAGCTGCTGCAACTGCCCGCCGGCCACCTTGCGCTTTTCTTCCACACTGCCCATTTCATAGTTGGTGGTGGTTTCTGTGTGCGCGTAGTCAATGTTGGTGCCAGTGTCAGCCATAGCCTGGTAACTGGGTATGCCCTGGTCACTGGGCAGGTTGGAGCCTGCACCCGGGGACCCGCCCACAAACTCGCCGGTGCCGGTGTAAGACTCGGTTGTCACCTGCTCAGAGCGCACCACGCTGTCCGGAAAGAAATTCTGTTCAACTATTTCCACCGCATCCCAGCCCAAGCGCGCCTTTACGCGCACCACGGAGCGGTCCGGACCGAGGGCCCGCACCAGCATGGCTTGGACATTGGATTCAATCTGTTCTTCGTATTTGCGCTCGGCTACCATTTTGTCGCTGTTGGTGTCGGCTGAGGATTTGGCCACGTCATCCATCAAGGGCCCGGAAAGCATGTTGCCGGCCATATCCACAATCACCACGTCTTTGGGCTTCAAGCCCTGCACCGAGGAGGCTGCCAGCCCTTTGATGGCGCTCACCTGCCCGGGGTTCAATGCCTGGCGCGGCTCCAGCTTGAGGGTGATGGCCGCTGTCGGCTCTTTCTGCTGGTCTTTAAACAGCGCATCTTCCGGCAGCGTGATGTGCACGCGCGCCAGTGCCACGGCGTCCAGCGCCTCAATTGTGCGCGCCAGCTCGCCTTCCAGTGCGCGCTGGTAGTTCAGCTTTTGGTTGAACTCTGTCATGCCCAGCGCCGAGGTGGTGTCAAAGAGCTCGTAGCCCACAGTGGACTCCTGCAGCAAGCCCTTGCTGGCCACTTCAATGCGCGTGTCGAATACCTGGTTGCGCGGCACAAGAATGGTGCCACCCGCCTGCACCTGGTACTCGATGGATTGTTCCTTCAGGTACTGCGCCACCGCGCCGGCATCGCCTTCCGTAAGGCCAGTAAAGGCTACTGCGTAGTCTGGTTGTGCGGCCCACACTGTGAACGCCACCAGCATGATTACAATCAGCGCTCCGCCGCCCACCAGCACCAAGCGCTGGTTGCGTTCCAGCTTCTCCCAGAATTTAGTGAACTGGGACATAAAATTTCCAGCCATTCCAGCCATAATCACTTCCTATTTTTCAGTATAGCAGTCACAAAAATTAAACGCTGCGCAGCCTAAACGGCCATGCGCATCACTTCCTGGTACGCCTCAACCAGCTTGTCTCGCATCGCAAGCGCCAGCCGGAAAGCAATGTCAGTTTCCTGCGTGGCAATCATCACATCATGAATGTCCAGGTTTTCGCCGGCGGCCAGTTGTTCAATCGCCTTGTCGGACGTGAGCTGCATCTGGTCGAGCATTTCAACCGAACGGCTAAGCGAGGCGCCGAAGCCGCCGGTGATATCCATGGGGGCGGGGCGGGCTGCGGCTGCGGCCTCGGCTGCCATTTCCTTGCGGATGTTGCCGTTCATTCCCACCGGCGGGGTGAGGACGCTTTTGGCAATACTATCGATGTTCATTTTTTGGTACTCCGGGATGCGCGGCAGTTATTTAGCCGCGCCCGATTTCAAGCGCCTTCACCGCCATTTGCTTGGCAGAGTTCAGCACGGTAACGTTGGCTTCATAGGCTCTGGTTGCAGAGAGCATGTCGGTCATCTCCGTCACCAGGTTTACGTTTGGGAAGGTGACATAGCCCTGTGCATCAGCGTCTGGATGGCCGGGGTTGTACATGCGCGCACCGGGCTCTACATCCACGTTCACATCCACCACTTCAACACCGCCGGAAGAAACAGACTGGTTGAACATTTGCGGCCGGTTTTTTACAAAACTGGGCAGTGCAAGGTCCGGAATTCTGCCGAAGCCGCCGGCGTTTTTGATCACTTGCTGCATCGGGCCGAAGCGCGGCAGGCCGTTATTCTCCGAAGCACGCGATGAAAACACCACAGTTTGTTTTTTGAATGCGCCGCCTTCGTCCGTGCGCGTGGTTTCCACATTGGCAACATTGTTCGCAATTGTGTCCAAGCGCATGCGCTGTGCGGTCAGGGCTGAAGCCGAAGTGCGAAAGGCGTTGAAGATATTCATGTCAGTTCCTTTAGCGAAGCAATAAGAGGGCTGGTGTAGTTTTGGCGGATCAAGGCTTGTGATTCCCATGCCGGGTCTGTGCCGCCGGCCGTCTGGTTTGCAAGCACCCAGTGGGAGTAGGCGAAGTTGTATGGTTCGCGCTGGTCGCGCATGTAGCGCATTGCGGCGGTTACCTGCTGGGCCTGCTGCGTCTCGCTCACAGTGGCGCCGCTGGAGATGCCGCCCTCGGTGCCAATCACCGGCAGCGCATGCCCGATCAGCTCCGTTGCCAGTTTGTTGTAGCTGGTGGCGCGCTGCAGGCCGCGCTCGTCTGTAACCGGGTTGGCGCTGTAGTTGTGTGCGGAGAGCCAGGCGCGGTCCAGTACGGCTGCATCGCCGCGCTTTACAATTTCGCGCAGCGTGCCATCCATAAACTTGGCGTCATCCTGCACGCCCGCTGTTTGCGAGTTGGAGAGTGCCCCGAGGCCCGGATAGCCGCCATTTTGTATGACCGTGCGGGCGGCCGGCAGCCATGCGTCCAGGTAGCGGCTCACGTTTGGTTCGCGCCCCGCATTTTCCACATTGGTGTTGGGCTCGTTGTACAGCTGAAAGTAATTTACGCCTTGCTCTTTATAGTGGCGCACCATGGCGCCCAGGTCGCCTTGGATGGGCTCCAGGCCGTTGGTGTACACGCGCATCACCGGCTCAATGCCGCTGGCCTTTAGCTGGCCAACAAGATAATCATTTTTGCCGATGTTGCTGTTGTCATTGAGCAGTGTCACCCAGCGCACATTCATGGCGCGCAGTTCGGGCATCAGGCGGTCCACATCTGCCGGCTTGGTGCTGGTGGTGGGCACCCAGTGCATGCCCCGGCCGTTGTCCAGCGGCGGGCGGGGATAGTCTGCCAGGGCCAGCGGCCCGCTGGCTGCGGCGGGCGCAGCCGATTTGATGGTGCTGATGCCGGCCAGCGCGGCTGCCAGCGGATTGCCGGCGGCTGCGGTGAGCGTGGTGGCTGCAGCGGCTGGTGCAGCCGGGCGCGGGTAGCGCTCTGCTGTAGCCGGGCGCGCCACGCTTACGCGGCCAACCGCCGGCGCTGCCGGATCATAAGGATCGGCGCGCGGAACTTCCAGCGGGGTTCCGCCAGCTGGCTCGGGAGCCGCAGTCAGCTGCGGCGCCTGCGCCAGCGCTGCAGGTGCTGCAGTGGCAGGCTTTGCATCCAGCGCCTTTGCAATTGTAAAAGTTATGGGCGGGGCAACCGGCATGTCTTTTGCGGCTGCGGCCGGCGTGGCTGCCGGCGGAATGAAGACGGGCAGGAAGGGCCACTTGCCGGGCTCTTGGTAGGCAGTGGTTGCCTGGCTGAGCGTGGGGTTGGCCGCCGTCAAGCCGCTCAACATTTGTTCAATGCCAGCGAGCTGGCTGCCGGATTGCCCGCCGGCCAGCGCAGACAGCAGTGCGGCCGGATTGGCTGGCATGCCGCCAAGGTTTAAGTTTGCAGGGCTGCTTGTGCCCGGAGTGGCACCGGACTTGTTCTCACCCATGGCCTGCATTAGCACGCGCAGCAGCGCAAGGTTGAAGCCGCCCGTGCTGTTCTGCGGGCCAAGCATGGTGCTGGCGTCCGCAGCCTCGTCGCCGAACAAGCTGGAGAGCGAGCTGCCGCTTGCTGCTGGCAGCGCAGAGAGAAGTGTGTTGGGAATTGCCTGCACGAAATTGGCCGTGCGAGCATGTTATCAGCGCGCCGCCACCGCGCTGGTTAAGCCTCCATAAACGGAGACTTAATCGTTTATGAATTTAGAAGCGGCGGCCGCTGCGGGCGCAGCGGCGGGGTGCTATCCCGCGCGGCGCGGGTGCGCCACAACAATCAGGCGATGGCTGTTGGTAAAGAACGGCCAGCAAGATACCAGCGTAATGCGCTCATCGCGGGTGGGGCGAATGAAAGTGGCGTAGAGCAGCTGCTCGGCGGGCGATGAATACCAAATGGGAACGATCAGCCGCTCGGACACCGTGTATTGTCGCAGTGCGCCGTTGGCATATACATCCAGCTCGTCGCCGGGGACAAGATCGGTAAGGTTGCGGAAGACCATGCCTTCAGTGTTTTGGTGCCCGGCCAGCACTAAGTTGCCGGCGGCACCAAAGCCGGCAGAGGTTGGCAGCCAACCGGCCAGCCCGTAGGGGATTTGCCAGTTTCCGTCAGCTTGCTCGGCCGCACTGCCAATGGCCGCATCCAGCCCGATGCGCGCCGCCACAATGCGGTCTGGCACCACTGCCGCGCGGACGGGTGCCAGTTGTTGCGGGCTGGCAGCGGGTGCTGCCTTTGCGCGTGCCAGGAACCCGCCTTGGATGGGCAGGTACTTTGCAAAGCCGGTACTGCGCCGCAGATGTGCGCCGGCCACGGAGCGCAGCGCAGCGCTGAGCGTAACGGGTGTGCCCGTGTTTGCTTGGCTGGCAAGGTCCGCCTGTGGCGCGGCCGCCAGTGCGGCCAGCGTGGCGTTCTGGGCTTTGATCATGTCTGCCATGATGATGGACAGCGGCACTACGACCACATGTTTGGGCAGCACAGAGGCCGGCGCTGCGCTAGTGCGCGCGCCCAGCCCGCACCCGGCCGCAACGCAGGCGCCGGCCAGGCAAAACAGCGCGCGCGCTGCGGCAGCGCGCGAAAAGTTGTGCACGCGCTTAAGCGAGCGCGGCGACGGCAGGCAGCGGGCCGGCCATGGTTTGCTTTTGCAGTTCCGACCAGGTGGAGCGCAGCTCCAGCAGCACCTCGGCTGCGCTATCCCAGCGGCCGGAGCGGCATTCGTCAGAGGTCCACTGGTAGAGCGCCAGCAAGCGCACGGGCAGGTCGCCTTGATCAAAATCGAGGCTCTTGATTAATTCATGGATAGCGCGGGTGGCCGTGCCCAGGTCTTTGCGGCCGCAGGCTGCGATCGCGGCATCATATGTCAGCACAACCAGCTTCACGGGATCCGCATTGAGGATGTCGTGTTCGCGGTAGTTGCGCGCCTGACGAGCGTAGGGGTTGATGGTCATGGTGCGTAAGCTCCTGAAAGTTTAGGCCTGCATGGCTGCGGCTTCTCCGCATTGCAGGCGCACATTTATAAAATATTGGTTATGCAAACAGATTTAGAAAGTGGTCGTAGCCCATTTTGCTCAGCTCATTCTGCGGAATGGTGCGCACAATTTCTTTGGTGACCGGGTCGATCATTGTGATAGTCACAGAGCCATCTTCTTTGTTAACTTGGAAGCGCAGGTTGGCGCCACTGCTGGTTTTGAATTCAGCTTGCGGCTCTTGTTTTGCCTCCGCATCTTTTTGGTCAGATTCGGCAAGTTTGCGGGCCGGCAGCGAAAGTTTCCCATCGTCGGTAGGCGAGAGCCGGACTTGTGCGGGGCTGGAACCTGCGCCTGGCGCCGACTCTATGCGCTCTGGGCTGGCGTTTGGAACTGCGCCGAGTGCTGCCTTGGCTGCAGGTCTGGGCGCATTGTCCGGCGCAGCTGCCCCGCCAACTGATCCGAGCGAATCAGACGGTGCCATGATTAGTCTTACCCCGTATACCTTTCATCAGCGTCGGTATCGGCCGCGGCTTACTAAACTTTAGCTGCTAGGCCAATTTGCTCAATGAATTCTGGGTGTTGATTAGCTTCATAATTTCCGCCTGGTGCCGGCCATATTGGGTCTTCAGGCTGGTTTCCCGCTCCAATAACGTCTTTTTGCCGTTGGAAATGCGGGTGTTAACATCGCTAATTTGTGCGGTTAGGCCCTTCACTGAGGCTTCTACGATGCCTTTTGTGCTTGTGGTGAAGGTTTTCAGGCGCACCTGCAGGCGATCTGCCACGGCGTTCATCAGCGCCTTCGCGCCTGAGGGGTCAGAGCTAAACGCCGCGGTCAGCTTGGCTTCGTCCAAGGTGGCTGTGAGTGTGGCTGTGTTAATCGTCACGCCCAGGTCGCCAACTTGGCTGAAACCGGTTCCCGTCAAGCCGCTGACGCGGCTCTGCAGGTCCGTGATCAGGTTGCGGCGCAGGCCCACAAAATTGGAGTCGCCCGCGAGCGCTCCAGACGAAAATACCTTGTCGGCTGTTTTGGTGACCGCAGATTGCGTGGTCACGTAGTCATTGGCGGAATTGAATTCCGCCACCAGCGCTTTGAGCTTGGCAACCACCGCGGTGTTGTCGCGCGTGATGACCAGTGTGGCACTTTTCCCAACCGCATCAGAAGCCAGGTTGAGCGTCACGCCGGAGATTACATCCGTCAAGCCCGCGTTTTGGCTGCGGGTCACGCTCACGCCATCCACGCTAAACGCGGCATTTGTTGGCGCCTGTATCACGTTGCTAAATGCGCCGCCGCCATCCAAGACTTTCACGGCCTCCAGAATGTTGTCTGTGCCGCTGGCATGGCTGGCCCGAATGGCGCGGTGCGTGCCGCTGTTGTTGGCGGTCAAAATCAGGCGCCGGTCCACAACGCCGGCTGTCACCTCGTTGCCCTCGGCATAAGTGCCGCGGCTGATAAGTGTGGCAATGTTTGCAAGCGTGTTGGCGGTTGTGACGGTAATGGATGCGCCTTTTGCAATGTAGGCGACGGATGCGGCGTTGCTAGCCTTGCTGCCGACAGTGTAGCTGCCGCCGCCGAACGTGAACTTTAGGCCGCGCCCGGAGTCCACCGTTACCTGTCCGGCTGGCACGGATTGCCAGGCGGATGTTGTTTCGGTGGCGCTGGCGCTGCCATACTTGCGGATGGCCACGGCCTGCGCCTGGCTGTTCACCAGGCGGTACTCGTAGGTGCTGCTGTTGTTGCGCACCTCTAAGTAGTAGCTGTCGCTGCCCAGCTCGCGCAGTCCGCTCGTGAGGTCTGCGGTGCTAAAGCCGGTGACCGTGTTGGGGTAGGGCGTGGTGCTGGAAGCGATGCTGCGCGTGGCTGCGCCGCCGACTGTAAAAACGCCGGACAAGCCCAACTGCTGGTCTGAATATTCCAACGCTGTGCTGGAGCCAACGGAGTGTGCCTTGGCCAGGCTGGTGACGGCGATGCGCTGGCTGCCGGCAATTGCCTGGTCGGTGGCGGCGGCGGTGAACACCGCAGCCGCAGTTGTGGAGGGCTCGCTGACGGCGGCAGTGCGCTGGTCCAAAAAGTTGGTTGTGCTGTCGGTTGCCAGATTGTTTACGGAAGTGAGCAGGCTGGACAGCCGGGTGCCGGCTGAAGAATAAACTGACTTGCGCGTCTCCAGTTTCTGCAGGTCCATGCTGAGGCGCTGGAGCGGCTTCGCCTCGTTCTGCAGCGTATCAGTTACCAGACTGCTGAAAAACGAGTTGATTGCTGCGATATCTGTGGCCATGGCGGATGCTTGGGTTTAGAAACCGGCGCCCGCGCGTGTGCGCGAGCGCCGGTAAAAGTTGCTCTTGTGTGGAGTGCCGGTTTGCGAAGTGCCCTAGTTCGTCGCTTACCGGAACAGTGAGAGCACAGCCTGCGGATTAGCGTTGGCCTGCGCCAGCGCTGCCGTGGCAATTTGCTGCAGGATGAGGTAGGTAGTTGCCTTCACCTGCTCGCGCGCGATGTCTGCATTGTAGATGCGGCTGAAGGCGGCTTCCACATTGGCATGGGCGACCGTCACCTGCTCTTCTTTGAAGGTCAGGCGCGCCATCATCGAACCAACTTCGCGCATCGAGATGGACACTGAGGCGATGGCAGATTCGATGCTTCCCATGTAGGCTTGGGCAGAAGCGTGCGAGTCCACATGGCCGCGCTCCACCACGCCGGCCAGATGCAGGTCACCAGAGCTGTGGCCCTGCCGGCCAGCAACGCCACTCATGGAAAACCCGAAGAAGACCGTGTTTTCACTGTTGGCACCGGTCTGGAGCATGATGCGGGTGCGCGGGTGCGTCGGATTGTTGGTGATGCGCTCATCCATTTCCAACAGCTTGCGGCCGTTCCAGGTCGTCTCGTTGTTGATGTCGTCTAGTTCCGCCAGAAACTGGGAGATTTGGGCTTCAATGTCATTGCGCTCCTGCGGTCCCATGATGTCACCGATGGCCTGCTGCGCTTTGCTGCGGATCTTTATGAGAAGATCCATCAGCTTCTGCAGTGAACCTTCGGCGGTGGCCAGGAAGTTCTTGCCATCTCCGATATTGTCCAAAGCCTGCAGGTAGCCGGTGGCCCGCACGCGCATCTTGGTTCCAATGGTGAAACCGGCGGGGTCGTCCTCGGCCGTGTTCAAACGGCGTCCGGTGGCTAAGCGGGTTTGCGCAATCGCAAGTTCCCTGTTGTCCAGCAATAGAGAGTTGAGTGCGTTCAGCGCACCAATGTTGCTGGCTACCCGGGTAAGATCCGGATTGGCCGCTGAACCTAGAAGTCCTGGCATGATTGTAAACCTCCTTGTTTACCAATTTTGGGGGATCCTTCCCCCATTGTGATGAGCCAGTTGTCCGCGTAACTTAGCGCCCGGTCCCCGCGGAATGTGCTCAGGCACAACCTCCGCCGCAGGATTATTTATTGCGCTGTACGTGGGGTATCGGCACACAGGCGCCGCGCATGAACTGCGGCGCTGGTAAAGATTAGGTAAACACCCCGCCGCGGGGCGGGGTGCTGGCTGGAGGCTTGGCCACCGGCCTTGGCGCGCTTTACACGCCGGGGGCGGTGGCCGGTGCGGGCGGGTGGCTGCCCGCCCGCTACTTTTACCGGAAGAGTGCGAGTACTGCCTGCGGGTTTGCGTTCGCCTGTGAAAGGCTGGCGGTCGCAATCTGCTGCAGGATCAAGAAGGTTGTGGCCTTCACCTGCTCGCGCGCAATGTCCGCATTCATGATGCGGCTGAAGGCCGCTTCTGTGTTGGCATGCGCAACCGTAACCTGCTCCTCTTTGAAGGTGAGGCGCGCCATCATCGAGCCAACCTCCCGCAAAGACACGCTGATCGAGGCGATGGCCGAGTCCACGCTGGACATATAGGCCTGGGCAGAGCTGCTGGAATTTACATGTCCGCGGTTTGATACGCCGTCAAGATGCAGGTTGGATGAGCTGTGGCCCGTGGTGCGGCCAAATTTGAATGAAACTGTGTTGTCGGCGTTGGCGCCGGTCTGGAATACGGTGTCGGCACCGCCCACAGACATTTGAAGAAGCTTCTTGCCGTTCCATTGCGTCTCGTCATTGATGTTAGAAACTTCGGCCAGATAGCCTTCAATTTCTTTTTCAATGTCGCTCCGCTCGGCTGCGCCCATCGTGTCTGAAATGGCCTGCTGCGACTTGGTGCGGATCTTGATCAGAATGTCATTGATCTTCTGGAGCGAGCCCTCGGCTGTGGCAAGGAAGTTCTTGCTGTCACCGAGATTGTCCAGCGCCTGCATAAAGCCTTCGGCACGCGCGCGCAGCTTGGTGCCGATTGTCATACTTGCCGGATCATCTTCGGCAGTATTAAGCTTGCGGCCCGTAGCCAGGCGGGTCTGCGCCACCGACAATTGTCGATTGACCAGGTTCAACGCGTTCTGTGCGTTCAACGCCCCTAAGTTGCTTGCGACGCGCCCCAACTGGTCAGATTGAGCCGCCGATCCTACTAGTCCAGCCATAATAATGTAGCCTCCTTGTCTGTGACGGTCCGTGGGACTGCTTCCCTGCCGAAATCCGTTTTTTCCGCTTTGCCCTAATAATGGCGCGTAGTAACCAAACGCCCCTGCGTTGTGGTTCCCTTACTACGCTCCAGCGCAATCCCTGTCTCGCGCTTGGGGGGTTATCGGCAATTTGTCAGACACCTTTAGATTGCCTTTACCGCATTTGGCTGGAGATTTGCGGAACTGGATCAAATGCTGTCAGACTTACATTTATGGGCGGTAATTGCGCAATTCGGGGAATTTATGGCGTGGGCTGGACAAGTTCCAGCCAGCATCGGAAGTGCGCATCCCGCCATTGTGTGATCGGGGTGGGTCTCCCGCGAAAACCGGCTCGATGGGAGGGCGCGGAGGCTGTCCGGTGGCGGAGCGGAGTGTAGCGCGCTGATTTTAGGGGCGGATATTTTCCTCCAATTGGCGGGCTTGACGCATAAATACCGCTGCTTTGGCGTTGTCGCCGGCCTGCATATACATGGCGCCGAGGTTATGAAGCGCCTGGCTGTTGTGCGGCGCGAGCTTTAGGGCTGCGCCAAAAGCGCGTGCAGCCGGCGCCAGCTGGTTGGAGTGGGCGTAAGCCGCGCCGAGGTCATTGAGTACATCAGCGTCCAGTGGTGCCAGCTGCCGGGCGCGTTCCAGTACTCCCACTGCGGCGCCGGGTTGCTGCGCTGCCAGCAGTGCCAAGCCCAGCTCGCGCTGCAGTTTGGCGTCCGCCGGGTGGGTGGCTGCCGCAGCTTGCAGGTGTGCTGTGGCTGCGCTGGCATCGCCGCTGGCACGCAGCGCATGCCCAAGCGCAAGTGCGGTGGCGGCGCTCTCGTCCCCGGCGGCAACAGCTGCGCGCAGCTGCATGGCGCCTTCTGCCCAGCGCTTCAGGCCGCACAGTGCGCGCCCGAGCTGCGCCAGCAGCAGTGCCGGGCCCAGTTCCACCACAATGCCTTCCGCACCGGAAGCCGGCGGCGCTGCCAGCGCGCGCTCAAAAGCAGCCACTGCCTCTGCGCACAGCGCCAGCGAAAAATAGAGCTGGCCGGCCGCGGTCCAGCTGATGCGGTCATGCGGAAACAGGCGCGTGTATTCGGCGCACAAGGCCAGCGCTGCGTCCGGCTGGCCGGATGCGCTCAGGCTTTCAGCCAGCAGGTGGCTGGCATTGGCACGCATGCGCCAGCTGAGGTTTGCAATTTCCAAGTACTGGCGCAGCTCCGTGGCGGCTTCCGCGTGGCGCCCCAAGCCAAAGTACACGCGCCCCAGATAGAAGTGGTTGAGCGTGTTGTTGTTTGCGGCTGGGTCGGCCGCAAGCTGCTCCAAAATCAGCAGGTCGCGGTCTTTGCGCAGCTGGCGGTCGGCGGCCGTCAGGTAGCCAAAGTGCTGCGCCAGAATGTCGGTGCGCAGCGGCTCCACGCCCGCGGCGCGCAGCTGCGGGTAAATCTGCTCGTGCACGGCGCCGGTGAAACGCGCGTGCGCGCCGTTTTTAAACAGCCAGGCATGCGCCACGGTTTCAATGTTGCCGTTGTCGTGCGGTGACTGCACCAGCAATGTGTATGCATCAGCCAGCCCGGAGGCCACGGTGCGGCGCAGCTTGTAGCCGTGCCCGGGCGCGAGCGCCATGTCTGCATCCAGGTGCAGCACCCAGTCTGCGGTGGTGTGCTGCAGCGCAAAATTTTTGGCGGCTGCAAAATCGTTGATCCATGCAAAGTGCTCCACGCGCGCGCCCGCCTGCAGCGCAAGCTGCACTGTAGCGTCGGTTGAACCGGTGTCCACCAGCAAAATTTCGTCGACGGCGCTGCGCACGGACGCAAACAGGGCCGGCAGATGCTGCGCGGCGTTGCGCGCAATCAGGCACAGCGCAATGCGGGCAGCACCCGGCAGGGCCGGCAGCACCGTGGCCGGAAGCGAAAGCACCGCGGTGGCTTGCAGCTGCGTGCGCGCAATTTCCAGGTTGGCAAGCGTGGTGCGGTCGGCCGGCTGCAGCTTATGCACACGCTCCAGGCAGGCCACGGCTTCGCCGAAGTTGCCGAGCTGCACCCAGAGCGTGCCCAGGTTTTCGAGCGCCAGCAGGTTGTCCGGTGCCAGCGCAAGTGCGCTGGCAAACGCGGCTTGGGCTGCGGGCAGGTTGTGGGTCTCAAGCAGGCAGGCGCCCAGGTCAATGAAGGCTGCAACGAAGTGCGGGTCGAGGCGCACGGCTTCACGGAAGGCCGCAATTGTGGCGGGCAGGTCGCCGCGCTTGAAATGCGCGGTGCCGCGCTGCCAGGCCTGTGCGGCTGCGGGCAGTGTGGTCGCCGCGGTGCGCAAGGCGGGCGGGCGCGGTGCGGGCTGCGGCTTGGGGCGTTTGGCCACTAGTGCGCCAGTGCTTCGGCGGCTTGCATGCGCGCAAAAAATACCGCTGCCAGCGGCAGCGCGTGCTGGTGCATGAACAGCAGCCCCAGCTCGCGGTGCGCGTCGGCTGCATCCGGCTGCAGCGCAGCCGCGCGCAGCAAGTACGTAGCAGCGGCCGCATAGTCGCCTTGCCGGCGCGCGCTGCGCCCGAGTTCAAGCGCGCCGGCCGGCGCGGCTGCGGCCGCAGCGGGCTGCGGCCGGGCTGCCGGTGCGGTGGGCAACATTGGCAACTGCTACGCGGGCTCAGCCACCGCCAGCAGCGGGCTGATTTCAAAATCAATAATGTCAGCCAGCTGTGCAAAGTCGTTGGCCGCATGCGCGGCGGCAAAGTGCTCAAACGGCTCCAGCAGCGCATCATGCTGCGCGGTGCCGAGTTGATGGTTGACCTCAAAGATCAAGGCGTCAACCAGTTCAACCAGCAATTCATCGCGGCCGGCAGCCTGGCCGCTGCGCAGTGCGGCGACGCACGCGGGCAGCAGGTTGCGCAGGGCAGTGGTGGATTCGATCATGGTGTAATTCTCCTTGGGCATTTTGCCGGTGGTGATGTTCAATGGTTCAGGCTTCAATTAGCGCGGGCTGTGAGATGTGGCGGGTGCGCACCTGCTGCGCCTCATGGCGCGCCAGCGGGCGGTCGCGGTTCTCGCGGCTTTGCGGCGAGCGCAAATACAATCCCAGCACTTCGTTCAAGTGCAGGAATACTTCCGGCGGTGCGCAGCGCAGCCAAAATTCCCAGTCGCCGGCCACCTGCAGCTGCTCATCAAAGCTGCCGTAGCGCGCATGCAGCGCGCGGCGCCACATGGGCTGCGGTCCCACAAAGCAATCCTGGCGCAACCGGGCGGCATCAAAGTCCTCCCAGTTGGCAGCGTTTACGGCACTGTTGTTTTCGAAGGTTTCATTTTCGCGTTCGGTGATCAGCACATCCGCATAAACCAGCGCAATGTCTGCGCGTTGCGCAAGCGCGCCGGCCATGCGCTCAAACGCGTCCGCGCGGTGGCGGTCATCCGCATTGGCGTTGGTCAGGAACTGGCCGCGCGCCGCCGCAATGCCAAGGTTCCACGCCGCATACACGCTGCACGGCCCGGGTGCGCGCAGGTACACAATGTTGTCGTACAGCTGCTGGTACTCTGCCACAATCGCGCGCTCGTTTTGCTGCGAGCCGGCGTCGATCACAATAATCTCAAGCCGGTCGGCAATCGTCTGCGCTTCAAGATCGTCGAGGAGGCCGCGCATGAAGCGCTCGGCGTTGTACACAGAGACAAGCGCTGACACCAGCGGCGGGCGGGCGGGCTGTGCGCCGGTGGGGGCGGCTGCCGGCATGGCGGCTGCAGTTTGCGCTAGCGCGCGCCCAAATGGCAGCCCAAGGCGCGCCATGCCCTCGGCCAGCGCCTGCTCGATGCGGTCGGCGGTGTGCGCCCATGTGTAGCTGCGCGTCACAGTCGCGCGCCCGTTGGCAGCCAGCTCGGCGCGCAGCGCGCTGCTGCGGTGCAGCTCCACAAGTGCGGCTGCAATTTTATCGGGGCGCTGCGGCGGCACGACGAGCGCATTGTGCCCGTCCAGCAGATAGTCGCTGGCACCGGGGTGGGTGGCAATCACGGCGCAGCCGGCGGCCATGGCTTCCAGCGGGGGCAGTGGCAGGCCTTCAAAATGGCTGGCATGCACAAAAATATCCGCGCTGCCCAGCAGCGCTGCGTATTCGGCTTGCGGCAGCGGCGGCAGCAGTTGGTGCTGCAGCCCGCCCATGTCCAGCGGCTGGCCCATTACCAGCACCTCAAAGTTTGCGCCCATGCTGCGCGCCAGTTGCAGCGCGCGCACAATATCCGCACTGCCGCGGAAGGCATGCTCGCGGCTGAGGAACATTACGCGCGGCAGGCTGGCACTTTTGACGCCGGGCACAAAGCGCTGCGTGTCCACGCCGCCCGGCACCAGCGGCGCCAGCACATCGCGGCCGTAGATCAGCTCCAAAATTTGCTGCACATAACTGGAGGTTGCAAAGTACTGCAGTTGCGGCAGGCGGTAAGACTGCTCGGACATGGCGCGCCAGCTGTCCGGCCGGCCGGTGAGCGCCGGGAAGCGCGGCTCATATGAGTGCACCCAGTAGAACTTGCCCGTTGCGTTGGAATTGGCAACCAGCTCTGCCGTGGGTGAATACGGGCTGATGAGCACGCCGCGAAAGTCGGGCAGCTGCGAAAGCGGGCGCACGGGAAATTCCAGCTGCAGCCAGTCGCAATTTAAGTCCGGGTGCGTCACATAGCAGGC
>Ga0208960_1000081_pt1 | contig 49419 bp, 32 predicted proteins | sample GreLakmeON33MSRF_FD_187703 | JGI IMG/M metagenome (GOLD analysis project Ga0208960, IMG submission 187703) | Freshwater lentic microbial communities from great Laurentian Lakes, MI, USA - Great Lakes metaG ON33MSRF (SPAdes) | ecosystem: Environmental > Aquatic > Freshwater > Lake | place: Great... | reverse complement strand
ACACCCCGCGCAGTATTTTTAGTTACAATTTTAAATTCCTCGCCCTCAGAAAGTCGTTTTCCAACAGTCGAAATATTTTGACTTTCAGTTGAAGTGTTTGTTTCGGCATTTGTAATTGGTCTGGTTGCAGGAGTGTTTACTACTACTGGTGTAGCAACGGGAACATTTTCTTCTACTGGTGTAACAACGGGAACATTTTCTTCTACTGGTGCAACCACTGGAATATTCTCTACAACTGGTGTAGCAACAGGAACATTTTCTACAACTGGTGTAGCAACAGGAACATTTTCTTCTACTGGTGTAGCAACAGAAACATTTTCTACAACTGGTGTAGCAACAGGAATATTTTCTACAACTGGTGTAGTAACAGATTTACTTTTTTGTTCTGATTTGGCAATTGCAATAATATTTTCAGCACCCTCTGGATCAATACTCATTAAAGCCAATTTTTCTTTCTCACGAATATCATTTGCCTTTTTTGTAGCACGCGTAACAAGCTCAGCAATTGAATCGCGACTATTCATATCTGCAGCAGCTGTACTGCTGAATTTATTTGACTTAGTGGTTAAGCTTTTCTTTTTAATTGGATCGGGCTCTTTAGCAGCTTGTATTGAAAATTCTGTAGATTTCGAAATACTTAATCCTATTTTTTCTTGATACTTCGCTTCCAACTTTTTCAATTCAATTACTTCCTTCTCTGCATTTACTGCCAACTGCGTTTCCTCCAAATACTTTAAGTATAATCCAGAAGCTTTGAGCTGATTTATTTCAATCATTGATAATGGCTGACCAGTTTGCGCGTTTATAATTTTTTCTTGACTATTCGTTACATCATTTTGTAGTGCAACGGGTGTATTTGTTGTTTCAATTGGTAATGAGGAAGGATTTTGAACTGCAATTATAGATTCATCCAATACCACAAATCCATTTTCCTGATACAACTTAATAGCATCTTGTTGTTTTTGAATGGCTTTATTTTCATTCTCTTCTGCACTTTTAAGTGCGCTGGCTCTAATGTAATTAGTAGTAGCAGTTGTAGCCATGGCGCGATCCTCTTTTGCTTTTTCAAAAAAAGTGTTCGCCTCCTTTAGTAGTACTGCAGATTTCGAAACTAAATCATTCGAAGTATTTGATTGTGGAACTTCAAATGAATTTAAAAGTGTATTGTTTTTATCAAACTGAATTTTATCTGCTTCGCCAAGTTTAGCTGCAGCTTCCGAATCTTTATTCCATGCTTGACGCTGCTCTTCTGTTGCTTGCGACAAAAGCTGTGTCCGCTTAGCCCCAGCAGTAGCATTTGCAAGTTGTGTTAAAGAATCTTTATTTATTCTATTACGTTCTGCTTTGGATAATAATATTCTTTGCTCCTCAATGGCTTGCTTCGCAATCGGATCACTGTAATTTAAAATTGGTCCAACCGGATCTTTCATTGTTGGTGTTAATGGTGCAGTAGCTACAACAGGTTCTACAGGTTTACCAATAGCATCTTCGGCCAAATTCCTTTTTTCCATAGCTGCAACTTTAAAAGCCATTATCTCTTGTTTGGCTTTTTCCTGTGCTGCTATATTTTTTATTTTAAGTACACTCTTTTCTCTGGCAATTGCAATTGACTCTAAAGAATCGGCCCACTCATTATACACTTGCGCTTTTAAATTTCCCTTTACAACTAGGTCTGTTTCTTTTTCAGCTACTGTAAGTTGTTGATTATATTTATCTTCAATCCTAATAATAGCTGCATCCTTTCCCTTATTTAAATTTTCAACAGCAAGCAAACTCTGTTTTGAATCTTGTTTTTTTTGAATCGATTCCGTTTGTAATTTTTTTAATTCAACATTTAACTCTTCCTTTTTCTTCTTATCAGATGTACCAGCAATTTCTTGCTTTGTTTCACTTATTTGTTCGTCCAAACTTGCCACCCACTCATTATAAACTTTGGCTTTCGCGTTATTGCGTACAACAGGATCAGTTACCTTATCTAAATCTTGAATTGACTTGGCAAAGTTCGCATTAGGATTTTTGTCCGATTCAGCGACTGGCTTAGTATTATTGACTTCAACAACTGGATTAGTACTAATAGGATTTTTACTTACAATAGGTGCATATATATTTAAAACACCTATTTCAGAAATAGTTTGTTGGTAAATCTTAACATCATTTTCCAAAGCTTTTTTATCAATAGCATTCATCGCAACACTTGAATTAGAAGGATTTTTTGATTCTACAATCGCTTCATTTGCCGCCTTTGATTGATTAGCTAAATCGTTGTATTGGTTCTCTAAATTTTTAAGATTTTGATCAACAACTGCTAATTGTTTTTTATTGGCATTGATATCATCAGTGATTCCTTCAATTTGAAAAGCTATTCCTTCTTTCAAGTCAATATCTTTTTCCTTAGCTTGCTCGATTTTCAATTGATCAATCCGAGTTTGATTCGCTGCTATTTCTTCTTTTAAGTCCTGCGTTTTATTTTTTTCTACTTCAAACTTAGTTCGTTTTTTTTCTGCTTCTTCCTGTATATTCTTTGCAGTCAAATCTCCTTCAGATCGAATCCCTGATAATGCCTCCAATTCTACTTGCTGTTTTAATGCCTCGTCCATTACTTTTGTATCCTTCGATTTGACAGCGTTAGCAATACTTATTGAAAACTGTTTGGCCTTATCCGCTTCCAACTTTTTATTCTTTACATCAGTTTCTAAAGCACTCCCGATAGTGGTCGCGGCAGTAGTTTGAGCTTGCAAGGCATTTACTTGTGACTGCAATTCAGCTACCTTTTCATTTGCAGCAATTTTACCTGGCCCTTCAGCCATCGCATCGGCTTGAGATTTAGCTTGAACTACTTCTGCTTTTTTTATTTTTGTCTGCACATTTAATTGTGCTGCGTAATTATAAACTCGTGCCTTCTGATTCTCAAGTTCAATTACTTCAGTTTGTGTAGCGAGTGCATCTTCATTGGCAGACTTAACCAACTCTTCATTCCCTACACGTGAACTTGATGAAGGAACATTGGCCGCAGGATCAACTACTAAAGCATCTTCAATTAAAATATCAGTGCTCTGGCTTTCAACTACAACAGGCTCAGTTGGTGATGCAACAGGAGTTAAATCCAAATTAGCCTTGTCTTTTAAAAAGGCTGGGTTAATTAAAGATATGTCTGTGTCAAAATTAGTTTGTATGACTAATTTCGTTTCATTATTAACATCAGCATAACCTATCTTTTGATTGATTGCTTTTATTTTTCCTTGAGCAGGAATTGAAACAATTTCTGTTTGATCTGCAATACCGCTGTGCTTTACAGTAAAAGAATATTTTCCACCACTTTTAGGAAGACTAATCATATACGCTCCTGTTGCCTCGCTAGAATAATACTCTCCAATTAGTTCATTTGAATCAAAAAGTTTTACCGTAATTTTTGCTACACGATTAGGATCGCCATCGGTTGATGTGAAAGTTCCAGAAATCAAACAAACATTAACTGGTTTGCGTTCCACAACAACATGGTAAACAACCATCCTTCCATCAGGACTACTTCTGCTAGATGCAAACCATGCTGTTTTTTCAGTTAAATCACTAACAAACATGATGTCATCATCAGCAGAATTAACTGGAAAATCTAAATTAACGGGCTTTTCCCAAGTGCTAGTTTCTTCATCAAACGCAGATCGAAATACATCATAACCACCCATGCTATTCGGACCTTTTGAAGAAAAATATAAAATCTTTCCATTAGGATGCATGAATGGAAAATCTTCGTCGTATTCTGTATTAATTGGAAATCCTAAATTCTCCGGCTTGCCCCAAGTTCCATTAAAAAGTTTATGTACCACAAAAATATCCTTTCCTTTTGTAGCATCAGTTCCATATGACGCGAAATACAATTCATCTTTTTCACCTGATAAAAATATAACAGATTGTTCGCCTTTCTTTTTATCCAAAGAAGTTTTAAACTCATCGGGCTTTACCAAAAGCTTTCCACTGTAATCCGAACTACTTAAATCGTACCGTCGAAAGAAATCAGTTTCATTTAATTCTGCTTTATCAAAAACGGTAATGTCTGTAATGGCTTGAAGTAATTGAGTTCCCGTTCTACACATCTCAATTTCATTATCAACCTTATATTTAGCAGCTTTCTTAATCCCAACTACAGATTTAAATTTAGAATATGCTCCAATTGCATTTTCAAATTGATAATTTAAATGATAAGCCTTTCCTAAATAAAACCAAACTGTTCCATCAACATCCGCAAATTTGGATGCTATTTCTAAAAACTGCAATCCTTTTTCTTTTTGAGCACTTGCAAAAAGAACACAAACACCATAACGGTAATTATAATTCGCATTGTTTTTGTCATTAGAAAGTAACTGGGAATACAAAGGCATGGCAGAAGTGTAATCTTCTCGTTCAAATTTTTCGTTTGCATCCGCAATTACTTTGGCCTCCGTTTGAACCTGTGCATAAATTTGACATGGTAATAGCGCTACCGCCAAAGCAATAAAAACAAAAGTTAAAATTTGTCTAATACGCATGTTATAATAGCCGAAAACTATTTTTATTGTCAATTAATAAAATGTTTTATTTACTGCAATTTACCCTATAGTTTGTCAAGCAATCTACGAAGATAATGCTATTACAATAGATGCAAAAAAAGGATAATTTCCACACAGGGTAGTTAATAGCTTTTGTTAAAACCTAGCGGGAACAGATTGAAACCAATTATTACTTTCAATTATGAACTTTGAGTTGGTCCGTTTCCGTTCTTTTTAAATATAAAAATCTTTGATTCCTGTCTTCGAAGTAAGCGTTCTATATTTTTCTGATGTGTAACCAAAACAAGCAAAGCCACAAAGCATGAAAAAATTACCATTGAGGGAACAATGTTGTTACCGTAAATGAAAATAAGAATAAATGGGAAGGAAATTCCAGCACAAATTGAACTTAAAGAAACATAATGTGTAAGTAGAAAAACAATTAAGAAAACGCCATTTAGCATTAAACAGGCGTATGGATGAATAGCTAAAACGACTCCGAATAAAGTTGCAATGCCTTTCCCCCCCTTAAAGCCGATATAAATGGGAAAAACATGTCCTAATACTGATGCAACACCAAAGGAAATATTAAGATTGACAAAATCCTGGGAATGTGGGGGTGCTTGCGAAACATAACAAGCAAGAGTCACAACTATCCAACCCTTAAAAATATCTAATAATAAAATAGTTAACCCGGCTCTCTTTCCTAAAATACGAAAGGTATTTGTAGCACCAGGATTGCCACTTCCGTAATTACGAATATCAATTTTATAAAAAAATTTACTAATGCAAACAGCTGTCGGAATAGATCCGATAAGATAAGATAACACTAAACAAATAATACCTGTTGTTGTCATCTATTTCCTATTTATCATCTGATCCGCTCTCTACATCAGCATCTCCAGCCCTCTTCAACTTTTTAAGCATAAGATTACGCTCATTCGGACTTCCCGCTGTGAATTTATACCGCACTTTGTTGTCACCTAATCGTTCGCTGTCAAACCCATCTGGTGCCACTTTATCGTCATCCTTTAAATCTTTAATAAGCGTAGTAAATTTTTCGTTTGATGAATAACAAAGCATAACACCATTGGCATAGCTAAATGTATACCATTTATTGTTATCCAACTCAAAATAAATAGTAAGTACATCACCTGTACGCTTTCGTTCTAACATTATAGTACCTGTTAAATACTTATTAATTTGTTCCTTACCAATGCTACCCAAACCAATTTTACCATCAGAAATATACGATTTGGTTTTTTGATTCCAATTCATTTTTAAATCTGTAAAGAACATGTTGTATTTCAACTCATCTGGAAACTTCTTATACGAACCATAAATGGATAACTGTGAAATGAGCTTATCTGCTTTATCCTTACCCACCATTTCATTCAATGCGCTCTGAAAAGTTTCACGAGCTGGATCAACTCCAGTTAAACTTGTTGAGTTATTTATATCCTCAATTAACAAATCCATTGCTTTGTCGTTGATATAAAAATCAAGCCCCAACACAAGATCAAAAAAGCTAGTATGTTTAACCGTATTGTAAGTGGCATTTCCATATGGATTTAGAAAAACTTTACCAAGACTTGCACCTAAAGCCATTTTACCCTCGCCATAAACTGTACAATTTTTTATATTCAAACTAACATAATTTCCAGGAAGTGAGCGCTCAACTAATTTTTCTTTATTTGCAATTCGGTATTCCCGAGCTGCCTTATCAAAAAACAAAAAACCATCGGCAGTTACAACATTAACATCTGTCTTTCCCAATTTGTTTGACAAAAATGAGCCATAAATATGTACTGAATCAGCTAAAACTGTACTCATTAAGCCCGATGAAATCGGAGCGCCAGTATTGTCTACAGGATTTTTTGGAACGGGAATGTAAATTTCATTCGGATCAATTAGTCCACTAAAATATAATTTGCTTTTTCCTATTGCACAATCATGATTCAAAGAAGTTGCACCTTCAAAAATAAGAAATGGATTATTTGCTGCTAAAATAACCTTACCACGAAAATCAAAAGCTGGACTCAAATAAAACATTGAAGAATCTGCAATTAGACCATCGGCATAAGTTTGACCAGCAGTATCAGGGACAACTTTTGCAAAATGAATGATTTGTTCTTTTTTCAATTCATCAACATATGCATAGTCGCCAGAAGCGAGGTAATTTTTTCTAGAATAGATATCTACAATACAATTAAAAAGATGGTGGAATTGAGTTACTGTATTCGCATTAATTTGGGCACCATACAATTTTTCCATGTAGGCCTTTTTCAAAATAGTAACATGACCACTATCAGGAATAATTTGTGCATCTGCGACATTGATTTCCTTTACCTCAAAAGCATTAATAATATAATTTTTATAGTCAAACTTTGCTCGTGGTGCCCTAAATCGTAAAGAATCTTGCTTTGGATGCACAGATATAAACTCTGGCCCATCAAGATCAATTTGATCATTTCCAGATTTTGCATTTTCAGCACCTCCTAATTCCAATTCGCTTTTATCCATGAACCACTTAAAATTATCCATGAAACAGACATACTGATTGACTGGAAATTCTACCAATGAACCATCTCCATTTGATGAAAATGTTCCATTTCGTTTTTCGAAATCGATGTGCGATTTAAAATTCTTGGTATCAAAAGCGAGTCCAGACAGTTCGACAGATTTGAGACTAAAATCAGAACTGTCTGCATCACATATATGGTGCTTAATTATATTTCTTCTCGATTCTAAAATTGCATTTGCTAAGAACAGCTTCCCATCTAGAAACACATTTCTATGTGAAAGCGTAAGTGTACCCTTAGCTGTTGCCTGACCATTTAATAAAGCAAATAAAGAATCTTTATTAGTAGCATTCATGTAATTTTCTTTGGGCATCCAATGAATGTAAATTTTACTTCCATTAACCTGTGGGTACTCTGTTCGATTCGTTGCATTTTGCTCTCGCATAACAAAACGTTGTGCGGTGCCATTGACCGAATCTGGGAAAAAAATAAAGTCTTTGGATGTACTCGTTGAAGTGATATAAGCTATTTCTCCATCGCCACGCAAACCTCGATTACTTAATCGTATTTCACTTGTAAATTTTGCCTTTCCACCATACAATGGATAACCTGCTAATGGAGCCTTCCGCACAAAGCCAAGCGATTTATCGGGCATCAAACGCAAGGTGTCACGAATTTCAGGCAAAATCCCTGCAGATTGAAATATACCACCAAACTGCAAAGATGCATTCACAAAATTATCTAAACTGTCAATGGAAAATGGGTCTAACTTAAAATAAAATTTATCTCTATTATAAACTCCTCGTTGCACACCTGGCTTGTCGTAATACACAAAAGATGGTTTTGCGCTTGTAAAAACAGGATACTGGGCATATTTTTTATTTTGTATTCCTGATTTATTAGAAGGATCATCTATTTTCAACTCACCATTTAAATTTTCAATGACACTTTTCACTTTCATTTGAATGAAACCGTTTTTGGGGTCTTTCTGATCGCGCTGTTCTGTGTCAACCCAAATACGAACTGAATCTACATTATTTAAACTCAATTTAAAAGTACTGTAATCAAAAGCAAATAGTTTTCCATAATAATCAAAACGACCTGCAATTATGGAACCTTCAAATGTAAAATTTCTATTCTTTTTCAATACCAACATATCATTTGCAGGAAAAACTGTTACATTTTGCGAATCGCTTAATGCCACTTCTTTGACTCCAAAAAGTGTCATGTCATAATTTAATAAATTAATTTTCGCATTTGCAGAACCAGCAATGACATTAGAATTAAACATAATATTATCATAATCTTTTTTCCCTGCGCGTGCTGCAATGTAAGTGTCACATTTATCGAGGTAAGTAAGTCCATCCGTTTTAGGATCATAAAAAACAAAACCCTGGTTTGAAAGTTCCATAATCACGGGTCTCAATTGTTCTGGACCAATTTTCCAATAAATAGCAAGATCTAACATCGTGAATGTTCTAATTCCTGCGTTTACATCACGAACAAAATTTCGGATTTTAATTAAAGGATGAACGGGGTCCATTCCTTGTAATCCATCGTATAAATATTGACGGTAATAATCAGAAGAAGGAAATGATGCTTTCCCAATCGAAGAACCAATAATTGTATTCATGAAAATTGTGGGCTCATTCGTCTGCCATTGTATTTGCTCAACAAACAAATTCACTTTATGAAAAGAATCATAAAAAGGAGCTTGAGATGCCCCAGCGTCAGGTCTGTAGATTACAACACGAGCGCTGTCAATAAAATATTTAAAGTCAACAGAAGGATGTACAATAGAATCAGCATCGAGGGAAAATTTTATAGCTGTATTCTGACTTGTAATTTTACCTTTTGAAATTGAAAAACTCTGGGAAGATACCTTCAGGAAATTTTTTCCGGAAAATTTAAAAATAAAAAAAGCGAGATTATCTTTTGAGCCACTACCAATAAATTTTGCTCCCACTTGAGTAAATCCACCTTCATAATCAACATTCGGGTACATCGATTTAATTTGGTACCTAGAACTGTAAGATTCAAAACGAGGAAAAGAAGCCGATTTCTCTTGTGCATCAGCAATTAATTTTTCTGAAAGTCTTCCCTGAAGTGGTTTATCCTTAAAATAAATTTGATTTATAAATGTTACAGAATCCGCAACAATGGAAAATCCTTTAACAGCAAAAGTGTATTTTTTTAAATCTACATAGATTTCTTCTTTTAATCCAGCCCGCTCCCAATCGATTCTCCCCCCTCGCCCAACCCACATTCCAGAATTGACAAAATAGGTGCCTTCTGTATTGTAAATAGTAGTACTATCGTTTTTCGCGACACCTTGAATAGTAACATCAGAAAATTCTATTGACGGTACTGAATCACAAATAAATTGCCAAGAACCACCAATGACTTCCCAAAAACCAGATGCTGTTTTATAAAACTTATTCTCAATAAAAAGAGATTCACTCATGCTAATAAAATCGCTAAAAGGTTTATTCAAGCGACCATTTGCACTACTTGTGAAACATGCCTGCCACTCAGCAAAAGCAACGCCAGAAACATTTTGTTTGGCAAGTGTTTTGATGGTGTTGATGTAAGAATAATATTCCGGCTTTGGCCGAAATTTCTTTTTACACATCTGGTTGCAATTTAAATACATCGCCTCTTTCATATCCTGACTTAAAAAATTGGAAACCCAGAACTCCTCACTAAATTGATTGATAAACTCTTTCCCTTCTTTCCCTTCGTAACTTTCAAAAAAGTCACGAAGTTCTGTAATGAATTTAACATGATCATCTTGGAAACTCTTGGGCATTATCTGAGCATTGAGTTTACATGTAAAACTCGTCAGCACAATAAAAATAAAGAGATAAATACGAAAACGCTTTACCATAAAAAAAATATTATTTTGCCAAATGAATTAAAGCCCACTCACCATCTGTTTCGTATGAAATGTATTGTAATCCATTTTTAGTTGCAACAAGTTTTAATTCGTCAACATCAGTCAGAAAAAAACCACTAAGTAATAAATGAGAATTACTGTTCATTGCATTAGCATAAGTGGGCATTGCTTCCATCAAGACATTTTTATTAATATTCGCAAGAACAAAGTCAAATTTACGATCTCTAATTTGAACTTCAGTACCTTGTTCAATACTTACATCAACAACATTATTTCGACTCGCATTTTCAAATGCATTGTTGACTGCATTCGATTCAATATCTATACCAATAACATGAGAAGCACCTAATTTAGATGCAAGAATAGCTAACACGCCAGTCCCACAACCCATATCCAGAACAGCACAACCCTGAAGCGACATTGTTAATAACTTTTCAGCCATTAGCCGAGTGGTCGGATGGTGACCCGTGCCAAATGATTGCTGTGGCTGAATCACAACATCAAGCTCCACATTTAAATTCGGTTCATGAAAGGGTGCCCGAATGCAAAGTTTAGTTGAAAAAATTATTGAATCGTAACTTTTTTCCCATATCGCATTCCAATTCTGACCGGGAATTATTTTCATAGAAAAATTTGCCTTACCTAAATCTGCAGTAAACTCATTTATAGGGGCTACTAAAACATCGGTAAATTCTTTTTCTTGTATATATGCAAGAAAGCCCAGCTCTGTTTCAACAAAACTTTCAAAACCATTTTCAGCTAATTCAGAAATTAATAAATCGCTGCCCGGCTGTTTTGGACTAACATGCACATCGAGCTCAATGTAATTTACCATATTCTGTAAGTTTAGGGCAATTTTCTTACAAATATCCTTATAGAGAAATGTTGTTTTTAACAATAATAATTTGAAAACTTTGGACTACGATTTCCGATATGCAAATCCCTTACTACAAAGCCAAAATAAAAGCTTTGCGAACTAAAAAACATCATAAAATTTGGAAATTATTTTGGGAATAATAAAATTGGAAAAGACGAATCGACCTGGCTTTGGTAGGTAGAAGTAGGAACTTATAGTAAGTACAAATGCTATACTTCTTAAATTACGCCCAATTCAATAAGGTCAACCACCGCTTCGATGTTCGCATCATCACCCAATGGCTCATAATTAGCTTTCAGATTATTTCCGAATAAGCCAGCAACACTTTGCCACATGAATGCAGTGAATGAACCACGGTGGTCTTTTATAATTTGATAAGTTGTTGATCCTGTTTCACGATCCAGTAATTTTACAAGTATTTTACCTTGAGAAAAAGTCAAATTTCGCATGTCACCTGAAAACTGTCGTGTCAATTCCTTCTCACATGCTTTAGTAAATTCTTTTTTATTATTCTCACCCTTAACATAAACAAGTTGAGCATCCATTTCCGCTAATTTCAATTTAGCCATTACGGCATAGGGATAAGCTTTCTTCACATCATACTTCAATTTATCCCACTTCAGTTTTTCTTTTGCGCTTGCAAAAGATTTTTCGGCAGTAATAACACAAGTATAATTCATGATTTTTACATAAGTTTCGCCTTGCTCATCAACAATAAATGAAACCATGTCTTTGGGATAAGCCGCAACACTACCAGTTCCAAGCGACTGAGCTACAGCAACTGAAGTAAAACAAAAGAAACTAAAGATTAGAGCTACGATTTTCATTTCTATAAATGTTATTCAAATGTTGTGCCAAATACTCATAGTATAACGAAAGAGCTAGCATTTTGTTACTGGGCAGTACGCAAATAAATGTTAAAAACTTTGCCAACCATCTAATTTTTCTTCGCTATTCCGACCAACTTCTATTAGCTTTCCAATTAGATAAATTTTCACCTGAATCAGCACGTCTATTGATCTTATTTTTTTGAGCATTTAACCATGCAGCACCAATAATAGTGGCAACCTCAGCCTCCTGTTCGTTATGCAAAACAAGCATCTCTGGCTTGAAGTATTTAGCAATAAAGTGAGTGTCGAAGTTACCTGACTTAAATGCCTCATGTTCAATAACAAAACGACAAAAAAGAAGGGTAGTTTCAACTCCAGTTATCTGGTATTCATCAATTGCTCTAACCATCCTGCTGATTGCCTCATCCCTATCCTTTCCCCAGGTTATTAGTTTAGCTAACATCGAATCATAGTAAATTGGAATTTCCATTCCCTCTTCAAAACCATCATCCACTCTAACACCAGGACCCTGTGGGCGTCGATAAGTGATTAGTTTTCCAATATCGGGTAAGAAATTATTTGTGGGGTCTTCGGCATAAACACGAACTTCAAGAGCATGACCATTAATTTTCAAATCAGCTTGAGTAAAGGATAATTTTTCACCCCTTGCGACTTTAATCTGCTCCTTCACCAAATCTATGCCGGTTATCATTTCTGTAACTGTATGTTCCACTTGCAAGCGTGTATTCATCTCCAGAAAATAAAACTTATTATCTTCATCAAGCAGAAATTCAACTGTTCCCACACCAGTGTAAGAACAAGCACGAGCTACATCCATTGCACACTTTCCCATTTGTTCACGAAGCTCAGTAGTTAAAATTGAACTTGGTGCCTCTTCAATTACCTTTTGATGACGACGCTGAATAGAACACTCGCGTTCAAATAGAAAAACAACAGCACCAAAATTATCAGCTAATACTTGAATTTCAATGTGTCGAGGCCCTGCAACATATTTTTCAATAAAAACTGCACCATTGTCAAAAGAAGAAGTTGCCTCGCCTACTGCCATTTTCATTTGTTCTTCAAAATCTTCAATTCGTTCTACCAACCGCATCCCCTTACCACCGCCACCTGCACTCGCTTTAATTAGCAAGGGGAATCCTGTTTCTAAAGCAACTTTCTTTCCCTCATTTATATCCGTTATTTCACCATCAGAACCAGGCACCATTGGGATTTTATATTTTTTTGCTGCCGCCTTTGCCGAAAGCTTGTCACCCATAATTTCCATCGCTGAAGCTGTTGGTCCTATGAAAATAATTCCAGATTCAGTAACAGCATTGGCAAATGAAGAATTCTCAGACAGGAAGCCATAACCAGGATGAATCCCATCCACACCAAGACTTAAAGCAACTTCAATAATTTTCTTTTGGTTTAAATACGATTGAGATGAAGGAGCTGGTCCAATACAAACGGCCTCATCGGCATATCGAACAAAAGGTGCGTTACGATCTGCCTCTGAAAAAACAGCCACAGTACTAATTCCCATCTCCCGACAAGACCGCATAACGCGCAACGCTATCTCGCCTCTATTTGCTACTAATATTTTATTCATGTTGAATTATAAAAAGTATGCTATGAAAAGTAAAAGTAAGGTTTAATTTGAAAAATCCACAAGAAAGGCAATACTAACGAATAGCATGAATTAAATTGAGATGTGAAATCTATATAATATTGAATTTACAAAAAATATTTTAGTAATTTTAAAGAATGAAACACGCCTCTTTGATTAGCTTCTTTTTATTTTCATGGAATTTTTCTGTTGCTCAAAATCTTATTTTGAATCCTGGCTTTGAAGAACATGGAGAAATAGCAGGCAACAGTCCTAACAAGGATAATCTAAAAGAAAATCAAGTAAAATCATGGACATCTCCCAACATAGGCTCACCAGATTACTTCAATACCACAACTGAAAAATTAACCAATGCGTATGGCTCACCAAAAAGTCACTCAGGAAATGCATTTGCGGGGGCTGTATTGTATGGAGAGAAAAAAGAATACCGCGAATACATTATGGGAGAAATTAATATTCCGCTAGAAGCAGGGAAAAAATATTATTTTTCAATGGCAATAGCATTAGCAGAATACGCTGGAATAGCTACAGAAGAAATGGGTATCTATTTTTCAAAAACTAAAGTAGCTGATAAAAAAACAGCTTTGAATCTGAAATTAAAACCTCAACTTAGAATAGACAGTTTGAGTAAGAAAATGACTGATGGAAATTGGATCATAGTAAGCTATTCCTACAAGGCAAAGGGCGGAGAGAAGTACATCACGATTGGAAATTTTAAGACTGATAATACTACGCAACATGTTGACAGAAACGTTACCAAAGGAAAATTGCCTAATTCGTATTATTATTTCGATGATGTGTCATTGATTGCAGTTTTTGAACCAAAAGAAATTACGCCTATTGCAACCGACAAATTGCTCATTAGTCCATTACTGGAAAATGGAAATACATGGGACACATTGGGCATTGTTGACAATAAAAAACTTGTTGTAAATAAAATCTACTTCGAAGAGGGAAAATCTACTTTAACAGCCGTTTCATTCCCAGTACTAGATGGCATTTTTATGGGAATGAAAAGTCAACCAAATTTAAAAGTTGAAATTAATGGATACACAGATGAAGACGGGGATTCCGATTACAACCTTCAGCTTTCCCAAGATCGCGCAAATGCAGTAGCCAACTATTTTAAATCAAAAGGAACTGAATCGGAAAATATTAGCACAAATGGTTTTGGAAATACTAAACCAATTGGTACTGATAAAAATATAAATAGGCGTGTGGAATTTATTTTTTCGGATCGTTAAAAAAATCGTCAATTAGTTTTCGGCAGCCGCACGTTCCAAACGATCATTAATTGCAAGTCCCAAACCATACTCCGGAAAGCGCTCTGCTAAAATTAGTTCAGCATTGGAATTGTCTAATTTTCGTAGCGCAGTAAATAAATTTCGAGCAGCAATATGCAAATCACGACCCGGTGAAAGGATTGATTCAGCTACTATATTTTCCTCAAAATAATTCTGCGAGAAAGTCAAACAGGCCACTTTCTTTGATGCAAATTCAATTAATAAATCTTTCATCCTCCCCAACTTCAAAGGAATAGTTGGAGCATAATGAGACTTTAATTGTCCTGGAGAAACTGGATTCGCATCACCATGAATTCGTAATTCCACATCACCAACTACATCTTTCAAATCTTCCAAAGAAACTCCTCCCAAACGATAAACTACAACTTTGCCACTTAATACGGTAACGACAGTTGATTCAATTCCAATCATGCATTGGCCACCATCTAAAATATATGGAATTTTTCCACCTAATTGATCTTTCACGTGTCTTGCATCAACGGGGCTGATGTAACCAAATGGATTTGCACTAGGAGCGGCAAGTGGAAAATCTAATTGTGCAAGTAACTTTAAAGTTAGTGGGTGGTCTGGAACACGAAGCGCAACAGTATCTCCCCCACCCGTCACAATATCAGGAATGTTGTTTTTTTTGGGAAGTACAAATGTTATAGGACCTGGCGAAAAAGATTGTGCGAGCTTCGTAACTAATTCAGGAACTTCAACAGCATATTTCAAAAATTCCTTCGCATCGTGAACGTGTACAATGAGTGGATTAAAAGTAGGTCGACCTTTCGTTTCAAATATTTTAAGTACCGCATCTTGATTTAATGCATTTGCCGCCAAACCATAAACCGTTTCGGTTGGAATTGCAACAAGGGCACCACTGTTAAGCAGTTCCGCTGATTTATTAATATCTGTTCCTGTAATAGTTTGCATTGGCCACACAAAGATACTTTAACTTCGTAGCAAATATGCATTGAAAATGTAATCGTGAAGAATTGCAAGGAGTTAATAAATAGCAATTATTTATTTTAATATGCCACCGAAAGTTTCTGTAATTCTGCCTACCTACAATGCTGCGACCACACTTCAAGCTGCAATACAATCTTGTCTTGATCAATCTTTTTCAGACTTTGAACTTATCATCATTGATGATGGATCAACAGACGAAACGATTCAAATTCTTACTATTTTTTCCAAATCAGATAGTAGAATAAAAATTTTTTCGAATACTCACAATGGAATTGTAGCTGCTTTAAATTTTGGAATTTTACAAGCGAAGGGGGAATTTATAGCCAGGATGGATGCCGATGACGTAATGTATCCTGAACGATTAGAAAAACAAATTGAATTTTTAAATAATAATAAGGAAATAGATCTTGTAAGTTGCTTGGTTGAACATGGAGGCCATGCCACTATGCAAGAAGGTTATGCAACTCATGTACATTGGATAAATTCAATAACAAGCACTGAAGATATTAATGTAAATCGTTTTGTTGAATCACCCATCGCACATCCTTCAGTTGTATTTAGGAAACAGATCACGGAAAATTTTGGAGTTTATCAAAATGGTGATTTTCCTGAGGATTATGAATTATGGCTTAGGTGGTTAGATGCTGGTATTAAAATGGGAAAAGTCAAGCGGCAGTTACTTTATTGGAATGATTTAGCAAGTAGATTATCCCGATTAGATGACCGCTATTCGAGTGACGCATTTAATAAAATCAAGACCAATTATCTCATAAAATATTTAAAAGAAAAAATAAAAGGTAGAAAAATATGGTTGTGTGGTGCAGGAAGAGGTACACGAAAAAAAAGTGATCTTCTATTAGCATCTAATTATTCTTTTGGTGGTTACCTCGACGTAGATCCGAAAAAGACAGGAAAGGTATTTAATGGACTACTCGTTTTTGAAGCGGAGGACATGCCAGAAAAAGAATTGGCATACGTTGTAAGTTATGTGGGAACCCGTGGAGCTAGAGATGAAATAAGAACGATGTTAAAAAGAAAAAAATTTGAAGAAGGCACAGACTTTATTATGGCGAGTTAACATACAATAGAAACAGAAAAATTAGTATATTTAAACAATTAAAAATATGTGGCATTCAATTGATAAAATACGATTTCTCTTTTAACATTAAAACACTTCTAAAAAAATGAAAATTATTAAATTATTAATTATAATTATTTGCTTTGCAAGCAATTCTACAGCGCAAACAAGTCCAGCAGAACCTTCCACAATTGAATTAACATCGACAGACCACGGCCTGGCTAAAGAAATTGAGATACTACATCAGCAAATTACAACAGAGGAGGGTTTAAATTCTACTAAACTTTTTACAAAAAATTATCTTGAACGATTAATAAATCCGATAAATACAAATTCAATTTTACCAGACACTTCCTGCATCGTAACCATTCCTATTGTATTTCATGTTTTTCATCCCCAAGGAAGTGCAGGTGTTCCCATGAGTCAAATAAATTATGCGGTAAATGACTTAAACTTAACTTTTGCAGGTACAGATGCAGACTACACAACTGTCAATCCAATTTTTGCTGGAGTAAAATCATATACAAAAATTCGTTTTGCCAGAGCGCTAATAGACCCAAAAGGAAATCCTACAACTGGCGTAGTCTATTACCAAGACAAACAATCTGGATTTGGAAACGGAAGTGGTTGGGATAATGAAATTATTTCGTGTGCATGGGAAAATCACAAATACTTTAATGTTTATATCATGAATGATTTATATGCCAACAATACGACTAATAATTCAGGGGTGTGTTGGTACCCATCAACATTCATGAGCAATAATGGAACTGCAAGAATGGTTTACAATTATGTCTATTTTGGTCAAGGTGGTTCATCCTATAATTATTTAGAATTTAATCAAACCTTTACACATGAATGTGGGCATTACTTAAATCTATACCATACTTTCGAAGGGAATAGTTGCACTGGAAATGGAGATTATTGTGCAGATACACCACCTGCTGATAATGCTGGTGCGGGCTGTTTAGTTACGGCATGCACAGGACCAATAAATGGGGAAAACTACATGGATTACAATACATCGTGTATGAAAAACTTTACGATGGAACAAAATGATAGAATGGAAGCGGCCCTGTTAACGCCATCAAGACAATCGTTGTGGCAGTATGATAATTTAGTAGCTACTGGATTACTAAATCCTCTTTCTACTAATAGCTGTGTGGTTTTAAATGATTTTTTCGCCTATACAAAAACAGATTTGGTTGAAGCCATTGCAAACAATGGAACAATTGAAATGCCTCCAATTAGTATTTATGCTTGTGGAAGTACTCAGTTTTCAATCAGTGGGGGCAATTTAGTTGCAGGTGTACATTATAACATTACGAATGTTCCAGCAGGATTATCAGTATCCATTGTTACGGCTAGTAATGGAAAAAGTGCAACAATGAATTTTAGTGGGCAAGCAACAAACCACAGCTCATCAAATTCAGTAAATAACATATTACTAACATTTACTAACGCATCAATTATTGGAGGCAATGTGAGTGCAGTTCAAAACAACACAAAAAATTTCAGAATATCATTTAAGAATCCTTGGCAACAAATATGTGAAACATTAACTATTACAACAACACCCACATCAACATGGAATAGTTTTGAAACAGCAGGGCCGGTCCCACGCTTTTATGGTTTATGGTATAATGCAAATACATTTTATCTGGAAAATTATGGAAGAGGAATAATTACCACAGGAATTTCAAGTGACAATATCCAATTTCTAACTACAGGCACTGCAATAGGTGCAGCAAGTACATGGAGAATTGGTGGTGGGCAAGGTGTTTTATATTCTTCCACTTATACTTCACTAAATAATCAAACCGGTTTCGTTGGATTCAGAATGCAAATAGGAAATGACTTCTTTTATGGTTGGATGAAAATATCTGTTTCATCAATAAATGGAATCACACTTTTGGAATATCAATACAATGAAAAACCGAACGAAACAATTCTCGCTGGTTCCATTTGTAACTCAAGCATTGGCATTGATGAAAATTTTAATGATATGCATCTTACACTTTTTCCAAATCCAGCAAATGATTATTTCACATTTCAAAACCCGAACGAAACTTTTTCAGAAGCTGAACTTTGTCTACTAACGCTAGAAGGAAAAATAGTTCATACGGAAAAAATAACTGCTGCGAATCAAAAAATAGATATCCGTTTTTTAGCGAATGGAATTTATATTGTAAGCTTAAGATACAAGTCTGAAAAGCTGGAATATTATGGTAAACTTTCTAAAAATTAAATTTGAATTTAAAATAAATTTAAAAAAATCGTTAAAATGAAATAATTTGTTCATTTTCGATTACCCCCTCAAAAGTAGCATGATTCGAAGCATTAACCATTGTAGCTGCAACAACACTTGCTGCTACACCTTTATAGCGCTTGGGAATTAAAAACGAAAATAGCAGAACTAAAAACTTCCCAATAACTTCTCCTAACCTAAATGTTTTACGATCTCCTAATAAGATTGAAGGTCGTAAAATAACAAGCTTTTGAAATTTAAAAACAGCTATCGCTTTTTCCATTTCACCTTTTGTACGCAAATAAAGATTTTTGGAATTTGCATTTGCGCCAACAGATGACACAACAATAAAATTTTTAATCCCATTTTCACAACCGTACACGGCACAACACCTAACCCATTCAAAATCTACTTTTCTAAAGGCCTCCGCTGAACCAGCGTTGTGTAGAGTTGTTCCCAAGCAACAAAACAAATCGTCGCCCGTAACTTGATCTCTAAAATCTTCAAACTTATTGAAATCAATAATTAACTCGTCCAACTTTGGGTGCTTGATACCAATTGATTTTCGAACAAGAATTTTTACAGCTTTGTAGCGATCATCGTTTAAAAGTTGCTCCAAAAGAGCTAAACCAACTAAACCGGAAGAGCCAAAAACAATTGCAGATTTTAAATGATTCAAATTTTGAATTTATTAATTAAAAATCTCAATTTAAAAGTCAAAAAAGAAAACAATTAAACGCCCCATTTAAAAAAGCTTCCCTTGTGGTCCATTCTTCTTACCCGTTTCCTTCGATTTGCGAAGTTGGTCTAGTGGACTCTCCCCCACTTCTTCACTTTCTATTTCATCAGCGGTAACTTTTGAAAATGGATCAATCATATCAATTTCAGAAATTTTTCCAGCGCTTAATTTATTACCCTTCGCTTTCATATTTCGAACTTCTATAAAATCATCGGCAGTAATTTTTTCAGGTTTTGGCTCAATTCCTTTTGATTTTTTAAATTTCAAGACAATTTTTTGACCAGGATTATTACAAATATGTTCAATTCTAGAATCAGTATGCTCTGTAATAAAAAGAGTTTTCTTATCCGTTAAATCAAAAGCAAAACGTTTAATAAGATAATTTTTACTTTCGCCATCAAAATAAATGCAAGTAGTAATGGCGCTTGAATCATACTTTTCAATACGAATCATATCGTCATCAAAATGCAATGAAGTTTCAAAGCCCGTCATTCGATAATGTCCTGTTTGTGTAATGGAAAGAATTCTATCATCGGGGCCGTAATTACCAAGGTATGTTCCTCGCTCTTCGTAATTCAAGCGATGCGTTAAATCGTCAAACCAAACTTTCTGTTTTACTATCGCAACTTTTCCTTTTGACTTCAAAACAATCTTGCGTACAGGATAACGAGTGAGAATATTACCTTGAGAATCGCGCCCTTTTACGGCAACCTGACTAAGATCCATATCAAACTCTAACTTTCTCGCGCCAGACTTTTCTGTTAATGAAATTTTAATAATCTCATTTTCACCATTCGGACAAACAGAAAAATAATGGACTTTAGATTCTTTAGATCCACGAGAGAGTGCATATTCCTTATCGCGTGTTACAGCAGTTACATTAAAACGCTTCACCATTACATTTCCACCACGCCCATCACGATAAGCCATGTTGTAAACAGTTTTATCATCCCCTTTCTTGAAAATAGCCATGTGAATAATATCTTTCCCTACATACGTTTTATCTGCCACCTTAGTAACCATCATAAAACCATCACGACGAAAAACAATTACCTCATCAAGATCTGAACAATCACAAATAAATTCATCTTTTTTCAAACCAGTACCAATAAAACCTTCTTCTTTATTAGCGTATAATTTAACATTATTCATTACCACCTGCCGAGCCTCAATGATTTCAAATTGACGAATTTCAGTTTTTCGTTCTCGGCCAGCGCCGTATTTCTTTTTTAAATCTTTAAAATAATCGACTGCGAAATCAACCAAATGATCAAGATGATGCTTTACACCTTTAATTTTATTTTCAAGATCTTGCATTTTTTCATCTGCCTTGATCGTATCAAAACGAGTAATACGAATCATCGGTATTTGAGTCAGTCGATGTAAATCTTCATCGCTAATGTCACGAAGCAACTTTTTCTTATGAGGTTTAAAACAATCGTATAAATATTTATAAAGATTTTCTCGATCACTGTATTTTTTAAAATCAATGTACATTTCCTCCTTAATAAAAATTTTCTCTAGTGAAGAAAAGTGCCACTGTTCTTGCAATTCGTGTAATTCAATTTCCAATTCCTTTTGCAGCAGCTCCAACGTTTTTGCTGTGGAAATTTTAAGCATTTCATTCACGCCCACAAAACGAGGACGTTCATTTTCTATGATACAAGCGTTTGGAGAAATAGAAACTTCACAATCTGTAAATGCGTACAGTGCATCAATGGTTTTATCAGTAGAAGTACCTGGTTGTAAATGAATCATTACCTCAACAAACTCGGCTGTATTATCCTCAATCTTTCTGATTTTAATTTTACCTTTTTCATTTGCGGCAATAACAGAATCGATCAAACTTCCAGTTGTGGTACCAAATGGAATTTCAGTGACAATGAGTGTTTTACTATCTTTTACTTTAATTTTTCCCCTCACACGTATTTTACCACCTCGTAGTCCATCATTATAACCAGAAAAATCTGCTGTGCCTCCAGTAATAAAATCAGGATACAAATCAGATTTACGACCACGCAGTGCAGCAATAGATGCATCAATTAATTCACAAAAATTATGTGGCAAAATTTTGCAAGCAAGACCAACAGCTATTCCTTCCACACCTTGCGCTAACAACAAAGGAAATTTCATTGGTAAGGTTACCGGCTCTCGATTACGTCCATCATAACTCGCCTGCCAAACTGTTGTCTTAGGATTAAAAACAACATCCAACGCAAATTTAGAAAGTCTTGCCTCTATGTATCGAGGAGCTGCAGCACGATCGCCAGTATATATATTTCCCCAATTTCCTTGTTGATCAATTAATAAATCCTTTTGTCCTAGCTGAACTAAAGCATCACCAATAGAAGCATCACCATGGGGGTGAAATTTCATAGTATTACCAATGATATTCGCAACCTTATTATAGCGGCCATCTTCCATTTCCCACATCGAATGGAGGATACGGCGTTGCACAGGTTTTAAACCATCTTCAATATAAGGAACAGCACGCTCTAGAATTACGTATGAAGCGTATTCAAGAAACCAATTTTCATACATGCCAGAAACCATGCGCAAATCATTCCGCTCTCCATGGTGTTGCCCGCTAAGGCCATTAGCATCATCCTGATTTTCAAAAAGTCCTTCATTGTCTTTTGTTGCCATAATATATCGATCGCTTACAAATCAATTAAATAAATTATACCTTTTCCTCTACTTGAATTGCCACTGCTCCATCAACAAGATCTTTTTCAACACGTAAATTCGCGATAATATGATCCTGGCGTTCCGGCGTATTTTTACCCATGTAATAAGAAAGAATTGCAGGAATGCTTGTCCCAACTCCAAGAATTACGGGCTCTAATCGAATATCTTTTCCAATGAAATGCTTGAACTCATCAGGAGAAATTTCTCCAAGCCCTTTAAAGCGAGTAATTTCTGGTTTCACTCCTAATTTTGCTACTGCATTTCTACGTTCTTCTTCTGAATAACAATAAATGGTTTCTTTTTTATTTCGAACTCTAAACAAAGGTGTTTGCAAAATATACAAATGTCCATTTTTTACAAGGTCTGGAAAAAATTGAAGGAAAAAAGTCATTAGTAAAAGTCGAATATGCATTCCATCCACATCGGCATCAGTAGAGATTACAATATTGTTGTACCGAAGATTTTCTAAACCATCTTCAATATCCATTGCCGCCTGAATAAGATTAAATTCCTCATTCTCATAGACAATTTTTTTTGTTAATCCATAAGCATTCAATGGTTTTCCTTTAAGACTAAAAACCGCCTGTGTGGAAACGTCGCGTGCTTTTGTGATTGAACCACTTGCAGAATCACCCTCTGTAATGAATAGCGAAGAGTGTAATCTACGCTCATCTTTCATATCATTCAAATGAACTCTGCAATCGCGCAACTTTCTATTGTGAAGATTTGCCTTTTTTGCCCTGTCACGAGCCAGTTTCTGAATTCCTGAAAGTTCTTTGCGCTCCCGCTCACTTTGTAAAATTTTACGTTGGTACAAGTCGGCTGTCTCAGGATTTTTATGAAGGTAATTATCCAATTCAACTTTCAAAAAATCATAAATAAAAGTACGCATACTTGGCCCCTTAGGTCCAACGTCCTGTGACCCTAACTTCGTTTTTGTTTGCGATTCAAAAACGGGTTCCAAAACTTTAACTGCAACAGCAGATACAATTGATGTTCGGATATCTGAGGCCTCGTAATCTTTCTTATAAAAATCACGAATAACTTTCACCACCGCCTCTCGAAATGCCGCTTGGTGTGTTCCACCTTGAGTGGTATGCTGTCCATTCACAAAAGAAAAATACTCTTCAACATATTGCTGGTCGCTGTGTGTAATCGCCACTTCAATATCTTCACCTCGCAAATGAATGATTGGATAAACAATTGGACCAGTCAAATTTTTCGTTAATAAATCCAATAAACCATTTTCAGATTTTATTGAATTCCCATTGTAGCGAAGTGTTAATCCGGAATTTAAATAGGCATAATTCCACAACATTTTTTCTACATAATCATTGATGTAATGGTAATTGAAAAATACCTTTTCATCTGGACGAAAAGAAATTATTGTACCATCAGCCTCATCAGTAGATTTTATTCGATCATCTTTAATAAGATCCCCTCGTTTAAATTCTGCTAATTTCGATTTACCATCGCGCACTGCCTGCACCTGAAACCACATGGATAATGCATTTACAGCTTTAGTTCCAACACCATTTAAACCAACTGATTTTTTAAATGCTTCAGAATCGTATTTTGCTCCTGTATTAATTTTGGATACGCAATCAATCACTTTACCTAGTGGAATTCCACGACCAAAATCACGAACTGTTACAATGCCATCTTTTATTGTCACATCAATCACTTTTCCATGGCCCATCACAAATTCATCAACGCAATTATCAACTACTTCTTTCAACAAAATATAAATACCATCATCGGGAGAAGAACCATCTCCTAACTTACCAATATACATTCCTGGACGCAACCGAATATGATCTTTCCAGTCAAGTGACTTTACACTGTCTTCATTATAATTTGAATCTTTAGCCATTTCTTAATTTATAATTTGAACATCCGAAAATCGAAAATTCACAGTATCATTTTTACACCAGTTAACACTAACATTTCGAAAAGCCATCCTACTAAAGCGCAAATTAAAAAAACTCCGTAATTAAAAAATCGTACTAATCCTTTTTCTTTGCTTAATGCTTTCCAACGCTTTTTTAAAAATTTAAATAACAATGTTCCTATAAGAAATGGAACGACAAACCATACTAACAAAAAAAACAAAATATAGCCAAGCTCTTCCATTGCTATACATTAAATCGAAAATGCATTACATCACCGTCTGCTACAACATATTCTTTTCCTTCAATTCTAATTTTACCATTATCACGACAAGCCGCTTCAGAACCCAATGAAGTAAAATCAGTGTAGGAGATTACCTCTGCTTTGATAAATCCTTTTTCAAAATCGGTGTGGATAACACCTGCTGCTTGTGGTGCACTCATTCCGCGCGTGATAGTCCATGCACGAACTTCCTTGACTCCACAAGTGAAATAAGTCTGCAGATCTAGTAATTTATAAGCAGCGCTTATAAGTTTATTCACACCTGGTTCTTCCAAACCAATATCAGCAAGGAACGCCTGACGATCTTCAAAGCTATCCATTGCTGCAATATCAGCCTCCATTGCAGCGGTAATCATCATAACTTCTGCAGACTCATCCTTTACTGCTTCCATTAATGCTTGCGTATGCTTATTGCCAGATTTTACTGAAGCTTCGTCAACATTACAAACATATAAAACCGGCTTTACAGTCAATAGATGTAAATCATCAATAAATTTCAATTCTTCTTTGGCTATTACAACCGTTCTTGCCGACTTGCCTTGATTCAAAGCATCTTTAATTTGTTGAAGAATATCGTAGGTTTTTTTAGCGTCTTTATCAACACCAGACTTTGCCTGTTTCTCCAATTTTTTCATTCGTAATTCTACCGCTTCCAAATCTTTAAATTGCAACTCCATATCAATGATCTCTTTATCACGAACTGGATTAACAGAACCATCAACATGAACCACATTCGGGTCATCAAAGCAACGCACCACATGAAGTATTGCATTTGTTTCTCTAATATTGGCTAGAAATTTATTCCCAAGCCCTTCCCCCTTGCTCGCACCCTTTACTAATCCAGCAATGTCGACAATTTCGATTGTTGTTGGAACTACGCGCTCAGGTTTTACAAGCTCAGCAAGTATATTCATTCGAGCATCGGGAACAGTGATCACACCGACATTAGGCTCAATAGTACAAAAAGGAAAATTAGCTGCTTGTGCTTTTGCATTTGACAAGCAATTGAACAAAGTCGATTTTCCCACGTTCGGCAAACCAACAATACCACACTTTAAGGCCATAATTTATATTAATTGTTTTAAAAAGGTAAATCCAATGCAAGCTCTAGGGCGCAAAAATACTATTTTCAAAATAATGGAGCCGAATCTCTTATTTGATGTGGTGCGCAGTTTTCAACTAAAAGCGAATGTTATGAACACAATGAATGCCTACAAGAGAAAGGTTTTACTTTTGAAGCCAAAATTTAGCAAGCTTAACAAATTTATTTTAATTTAATTATGCCTACAGTAAAAGAGCTAGAAAGCCTGTGTTCACAGGTAAGAAGAGACATTGTAAGAATGGTTCACGCCGTTAATTCTGGACATCCGGGCGGTTCTTTGGGCTGTACCGAATATTTTGTCTCCCTTTATTTCGAGATAATGAAGCATAACGCTAAAGATTTCAATATGAATGGGTACAATGAAGACCTATTTTTCTTGTCGAATGGACACATTTCGCCTGTCTTTTACAGCACATTAGCCCGATCTGGTTACTTTCCTGTAAGTGAATTAGGAACATTCCGCAAATTAAATACACGATTACAAGGCCACCCAACAACGCATGAACATCTTCCTGGTGTAAGAATTGCATCTGGTTCATTAGGACAGGGTATGTCGGTGGCTATTGGTGCTGCACTTGCAAAAAAATTAAATAACGATAATTCTATTGTTTATACGTTGCATGGAGATGGAGAATTAGATGAAGGACAGATCTGGGAAGCTACCATGTATGCAGCTGGAAATAAAGTAGATAATTTAATTTGCACCATTGATGTAAATGGCCAACAAATTGATGGACCAACTGATAAAGTTTTGCCATTGGGTGATTTAGAAGCCAAATTCAATGCTTTTGGATGGAAAGTTTTGAAAATTAGCGACGGAAATAAAATAGCAGAAGTATTAGAAGGACTTAAAACAGCAAAATCGCATACAGGAAAAGGAAAACCAGTCGTTATACTAATGAAAACTGAAATGGGTGCAGGGGTTGACTTTATGATGGGTTCACATAAATGGCATGGCGTTGCACCAAACGATGATCAACTGGCACAAGCTTTGAACCAACTGCCCGAAACAAGCGGCGACTATTAAACTATGAAAAAATTAAAACTATTTCATCGGTTATTGATTTTTAGTCTGATTGGAATTATTTTCATTCCAGTAAATTTAAAATCGCAAGCACGTTCCTATTCGCAACCACTTACAAGGATTCTATTTGTTTTCGATGCATCGTTTAGTATGTATGGAACATGGCAGTCTGGGATAAAAATGGATATTGCAAAAAAATTATTCGCCAATTTTCTTGACAGTCTAAAAAATGTCAATAACCTAGAAATAGGATTACGATGTTTTGGACACCAATACAATATATTACCTAACCGAAATTGTCAAGACACTAAGCTAGAAGTTGCAATTGGTAAACCATCAGTGTGCGTTCCCTTAATGAAAAATACCATTAATAGAATTGTACCTAAAGGAACAACTCCAATTGCTTACACATTAGAAAAATGTGGTGACGATTTTCCAACAGATGGAAAAACTACAAGAAATATTATTATTTTAATTACAGATGGAATAGAAGAATGCGGTGGCGATCCATGTGCCGTTTCTTTAGCGCTTCAGAGTAAAGGAATAGTACTAAAGCCCTTTGTTTTAGGAATTGGGACAGTAGATTACTCGTCACTTAATTGTATTGGTAAAGTTTATAATGTTGCAGAGGAAGCTACATTTAACAACATCCTTAACATAGTGGTTTCACAAGCTATGAACAGCACAACAGCACAGGTAAATTTACTTGACATTTCAGGAAAGCCGGCGGAGACAGATGTAACAATGACTTTTTATGACCAGCAAAACGGAGTTATTAGGTATAACTACATGCACACGATGAATAATCGAGGGATACCCGACACAATTGTTTTGGACCCTTTAAGCACCTATAAATTAGTGTTGCATACAATTCCGCAAGTTGTCAAAGAAAATATTACAATTATACCGGGCAAGCACAATATTATTGCAGTCGATGCACCTCAAGGATATTTAAATCTTCAAGTATCAGGAATAAATAATTACCAACGCTTACAATGCATAGTCAGGAAAAAAGATTTAATGGAAACTATGAATATGCAAGATTTCGGAAAAATAGAAAAATACATTGTAGGGAAATATGATATCGAAATATTAACACTACCCAGAATTTACATGAGCGATATTGATGTAGGGCAAAACAAAACAACATTAATTCAAATTCCACAAGCAGGTATGGTTAGTATTTTCAAACCATCGGAAGGAACAGGGCAATTGTTTTTGGAAGAAAAAAATAAATTGGTTTGGGTTTCTAATTTAACTACTAGCCAATTGAATGAAAACATTGTTCTTCAACCTGGAAATTACCGAATTATATTTCGAACAAAAGCTGCACACGAAACAATTTATACAGTAGAACGTAAATTTAAAATTGAATCGGGTGGTGCAATAACAATAAAATTATATTAATTTTTATGGAGAATAAATTCACTACAACAGAAAAAAAAGATACCCGATCTGGATTTGGAGCGGGACTTTCTGAATTGGGAAAAAAGAATCCAAATGTCGTGGCAAAAAATTGTGAATTAATTCCCTAACTTTGGAAAACAAAACAGAAATGAAATGAAACAAGCAGTAATAAAAAAAGAACTCAATACTTATTTGCCTTTGCTCTCATCCGGTCAGCAAGCGCTTATTTTGGATATGGTCAAAAATATTCTTCATATTGATACTAAAGAAAAGCGCATATCCATTGAAAAATACAATATGGAAATTGAAGCGGCACTACAAGAAGTGAAAAATGGGAATGGCATTAGCCATGGTGAAGTAGTTAGGAAAAATAAAAAATGGCTAAAAAGAAAATAACCAATATATGGAGCAAAGATGCGGACACTCACTTTGCGGAAATATTAGAATTTCTTTTTCTTGAATCCCCTGCAGCGGCAGCAATTGTAGCTAATGGTATTTTGAGTACAATTGAAAAACTTCCCGATTACCCTTTCTCACATCCTGTAGATCGATTTCGCAAAAATAATTCCAAAAATTTCAGAGCTTGTATTGTTTATTGTTATCGCATTTCCTACTTTGCTAATTACAATTCAATAATTATTCTTCGTATCAGACATACCAGTCGAGAACCATTGAAATTATAGTGTTTTAACTTTCAAAAACAGGAATCATTCTCCAAATAGTGAAAATGAATTTTAATTAAAAAATTATGCAAAACAAATACGCAACAACAGAAAAAAAAGATACCAGATCTGGATTTGGAGCGGGACTTTCTGAATTGGGAAAAAAGAATCCAAATGTCGTGGCACTTTGCGCCGATCTTACGGGCTCTTTAAAAATGGATGCATTCCAAAAAGATCATCCAGAACGTTTTTACCAAGTTGGTATTGCGGAAGCAAACATGATTGGCATGGCAGCTGGCTTAACAATTGGAGGAAAAATTCCATTCACAGGAACATTTGCCAATTTTTCTACTGGCCGTGTGTATGACCAAATACGACAATCCGTTGCATACTCAGGAAAAAATGTGAAAATTTGCGCCTCCCATGCAGGTTTGACACTTGGTGAAGATGGTGCAACACATCAAATATTAGAAGATATCGGATTAATGAAAATGCTTCCTGGAATGGTTGTTATTAATCCATGCGATTACAATCAAACTAAAGCTGCAACAATAGCAATAGCAGATTATGTTGGCCCAGTTTACCTTAGATTTGGTCGTCCTTCTGTTCCCAATTTTACTGCAGCTGATCAGCAATTTGAGATTGGGAAAGCGGTGACACTCTATGAAGGAACAGATGTTTCCATATTTGCTACAGGGCATTTAGTTTGGAAGGCCATTGAAGCATGGGAAATTTTACAAAAGCAAGGCATTTCAGCTGAAATAATAAATATTCATACCATTAAACCACTTGATGAAGCTGCAATCATAGCATCAATTAAGAAAACCAAGTGTGCTGTTTCTGCCGAAGAGCATAATAAATTCGGAGGTCTCGGTGAAAGTATTTCCCATGTATTGACCAGCTCAATACCTACTCCATTAGAAATGGTAGCTGTTAATGATAGCTTTGGTGAGAGTGGAACGCCAGATCAATTGATGACTAAATACGGTCTTGATACAAAAGATATTGTTGCTGCGGCTTTACGAGCAATCGAAAGAAAAAAATAATTTGCTAATTTATTTTAGAAGGAGAATAGTACAAATTAACCATGCATACATTTTACGTCTCAGACCTTAGTCCCAACAATATAACACTAGACGAAGATGAATCGAAACACGCCATTCGTGTTTTACGTTTAGTCATTGGCAGCGAAGTTATTTTAGTCGATGGCAAGGGAACACGAGCGATTGCAGTGGTGAATGAAGATCACCCAAAAAGATGTTCATTGGAAATACAAACTCGCGAAAAAGAAAAATCAGATCGTGCATACAAATTACACATTGCAATTGCCCCAACTAAAAATCTTGACCGACTAGAATGGTTTATCGAGAAAGCGACAGAAATTGGAATTGATTCCATTATCCTAATTGGCTGCGAACATTCTGAACGATTTACAGTAAAAATGGAGCGAATGGAAAAAGTTACTGTTGCAGCAATTAAACAATCACAACAAAGTTGGTTGCCAACTGTCACAGGTGTTGTTTCATTTAAAGAATTTTTAAAAAGTGTTCCTCTAAACGCTCAAAAATTTATAGCTCATTGTGCAACAGGAGAGAAAAAAATATTGAAAGTAGATTTTAATTTGGAGGGTGACATTTATATTTTGATTGGACCGGAGGGAGATTTTTCGATACCAGAAATTGAGTTAGCAATTGCGCATCAATTTGCAGCCGTCACATTAGGAACTCGAAGACTCAGAACGGAAACAGCAGCACTAGTAGCGGTAATGAGTATCCATTTACAAGCAAGTAATTAATTATTGATAAATAGTATAAATAATTGAGTTTAAATAAATAACAGTTTCACCAAGTGAATAAAGCACAAAACAATTTTACTGTTTATAAATCATCCGCAGGTTCAGGAAAAACATTCACACTCGTGAAGCAATACCTGCGCCTTACCTTAGCTGATACAGGAGAAATACCACAACTATACAGACAAATTCTTGCCACTACCTTTACCAATAAAGCAGCGGCAGAAATGAAATCAAGAATCATTGCCTCTTTAAAAGAATTATCCAAACTACTACCAGGCAGTACTTCCACAATGGCCAGCGAATTAAGTGCTGAATTAAAAATTGATTTAATTACGTTATCAAAAAGAGCAACCCTTATTTTATCTGCCATTCTTCATAACTACACAGATTTTGCAATTGGAACAATTGACAGTTTCACCCATCGAATAGTAAGGGCCTTTGCCCATGATTTACGACTACCTGTTAATTTTGAAATTGAAGCAGATGGCCAAAAATTAATTGCTGAAGCTGTAGACTTGTTAATCAGTAAAATTGGCGAAGATGAAAAATTAACGGATATACTCATTCAATTCTCAGAAGCAAATGCAGAGGAAGGGAATTCATGGGAACTTGAATGGGCATTAAAAAGCACTGCTACTAATTTGCTAAATGAAGAAGGATTTGATAATGCGAAAAAACTTCTCCATTTAAGTATAGACGATTTTTTAAGTATAAGAGATCGACTTGTAAATTTTAAAAAATTGTTTGAAGAAAAAGTAAAGGCAATTGCAAAAAATGCCAATACATTAATTAAAAATTCTGGCTTAGAAATCTCGGATTTTGTGGGTGGCCAAAATGGAATTGCAGGTAAATTCAATTCATACGAAAATTCAAAACCATTTAAATTTGATGGTGGCTCAGACCAAATCAATTTAAAGGTTAACCTGGGTATATGGCACTCATCAAAATGTTCAAAAGCATCAAAGGTTACAATAAGCACTATTCAAGATCAATTAAAAATTTATTGGGAAGAACTTGCAACAATTTTTGTTGAGGAATACCCAAATTATTGTTTTAGAGAATTAATCCGTAAAAATATTTATACTGTTGCCTTATTAAATGAGATAGAAAAAATTATTTTCAGCTTCCGAACGGAACAAAATACTATACCCATTTCAGATTTTAATAGAATCATAGCACAAGTAGTTTTAGCAGAGCCAATACCATTCATTTACGAAAGGCTTGGCGAAAAATATACAAATTACCTTATTGACGAATTTCAAGACACTTCCATTGTGCAATGGCAAAATTTATTACCGCTGATAGAAAACGCACTTGCTGGAAACAATTTCAACATGGTTGTAGGTGATGGCAAGCAATCCATTTACCGATTTAGAGGTGGCGAAGTAGAACAATTTGTAAAACTTCCGTACCTACCCTCAAAAACAGATAACCCCCTTATTAAAGAACGAGAAAAAAGTTTAGTCAGAAACCATGGAGAAAAGTACCTTGAAAATAACTGGCGAAGCAAAATAGAAGTTGTTGATTTTAATAATAAATTTTTCAGAATTGCATCCGAACAATTAGATACTACGTCAAAATTAATTTACGATAAGTTGGAACAAATTCCGAAAGCTGGAAATACTGGAGGATATGTTAGAATAGAAGCAATCACAACGGACAAAACCGCCGAGACAGCGCTGCAGATTACAAAAACAATCGATTTAATTGAACAAATTCGAAGTGATGGATATTCTTATTCGGACATAGCAATTCTAGTTCGAGCCAATAAAGAAGGTGCTGCAATTGCAACCGCACTGCTTGAAGCAGGCATTCCTGTTCTTTCAGCTGAGTCGTTGTTACTAAATAATTCACCAATTGTGTCATTCATGGTAGCCCTGCTGCGCTGCATAGACTACCCAGCAGATGAATTAGCAAGCGCTCAAGTTTTGGAATATCTTATTTCCACAAAAAGAATTAACAAAACCTTACATGAATCATTAATAGAATTTCATGAATTAGCAAACGACATTTCACTCTTTCTAAAAAAACAAAATTTTAATTTTGATACATTAAAATTTGCACGACTTCCAATTTACCAACGCTGCGAAGAACTGATTAATTTCTTTGACCTTGGAACAAAATCAGATTCCTATTTAATATTTTTCTTAGACGAAATATTAAACTACGCTACGAGTAGAAGTAAAGATAAAATAGATTTTTTCAATTGGTGGGAAGAAAGAAGTATTAAGGCATCCATAGTAGTTCCAGAAGGCATGGATGCTGTAACAGTAATGACTATTCATAGGGCAAAAGGATTGGAATTTCCAGTTGTTATTATACCCTTTGCTAATTGGAAAATAAGTCTTAAAGCAGAACAAAAATGGGTTGAAATTAATGATCCCGAATTACCTGAACTTCCTGTAGCACTCATCACACTAAAAAAAGCTGTCGCAACTACACAATATGACGCAGTTTATCAAGATGAATTAAATAAAGTTTTTCTTGACCATCTAAACATGCTCTATGTTGCTATGACTCGACCACAAAATAGATTGTATATAATAACTGAAATATCATTAAAAACAAAATCGATAGCCAGCACGGTAAGCGATTTATTTAATTCAACACTAGTACAAATGGGCTGCCCATTTGTAAATAATATTTACGAAAGTGGCACAGCGGTTCCAACTATTCCTTCAGAAAAAAATAAAATAGTTTGTATTCGTCCGGAAAATATGAACAGTAACACTTGGGAGAACAGCGTACGTATTCGATCAACAAGTGCTGAGCATTGGAAACACGGTGACCTGCATGGAAGTCGGGACAAAGGAAATTTACTGCACAAAATTCTTGCCGATATCAATACTAAAAGTGATATTGATTCCGCCATTGAGAAAGCAATTCAAAATGGGATTATCGACCGAAGTGAAAGCGAAGAACTGAAACAACTTATAACTAAAATAATAAATATACCAGCTTTAGAAAACTGCTTTTCAGGACTTGGTAAAATTAGAAAAGAAACAGAATTACTTTTGCCTAACGGAAGTAGTTTAAGGCCTGATCGGGTGATTGAAAATCAATCAGAAACCATTATATTAGATTATAAAACTGGTGCAGAAAATATAAAATATCGTAAACAAATTGACAATTATGCCGTAGTTTTAAAAGAAATGGGTTATGCAAATATTTCAAAGATAATTGTTTACACAGAAAGCCTAAAAGTGGAGAGCTGGAATTAGATTTTATTCACACCTTAAACTAACCAACAACCAATATGCCTTCATTCGACATTGTCAGCAAAATAGATACACAAACTTTAGACAATGCGATCAACAGCGCACGCAAAGAAATTTTTGGGCGATTTGATTTTAAAGGAACAAAAAGTGAGATTGAATTAAACAAAAAAGACCTCAGTCTAAATATATTAACAGAAGACGAGATGCGGTTACAATCTATTGTAGATATTATCCGAAATAGAATGATCAAACAGCAAATTGATCCGCGTTGTATTGATGAAGGAAAAGAACATTACGCATCAGGTAATATGGTAAAGAAAGACATTAAGATAAAACAAGGAATAGATAAAGATTCAGCCAGAAAAATTCAAAAAGACATTAAAGATGCCAAGCTTAAAGTGCAGGCACAACAAATGGAAGATATGATTCGAGTTACAGCTAAAAAAATCGATGATTTACAAGCTGTAATTTCACTTGTAAGAAAAGGGAATTACGAATTACCTGTGCAATTTGTGAATATGAAATAAGAATTGTTTTTTATCCATTTGCAAAATGGACAAAAAAAATTGGATGAACTATTATTTCTTAATTTACTTTTTAGTCGAATCCAATAATACAGAATCTTTTGAAATCGGAACGGCATTTGACTTCTGTTTGTTAAGCTGATTAAGAATTAGTTCGAATCCAACAAACCACAATAAAATTGGAATCCCAACTGCAAGTAATTTGATTAACAATGATTTTTTTGAAAATAAAACTATTATTGAACCCAAAAGAAAAAATGAAATTCCAATCGCCCACATCAATACATTGAAACAAATAATCCAACCACAACAAATAAGAATAATACCGAAAGTAAATTTTAAATTAGCATTGTCAGATCTAAGAATAGTCATAAAAAATAATTGGAATTAATTCCGAATAAACCGACAAATTTGGACACCTAAATTAGGCTCAGTTATCTTAATGAAATAGACACCTTTAACGAGTTGCTTACAATCAACACGTATTAAATCAGTGTTTGAATGATCAAGCAGCACAGTCCTTCCGGAAACATCAACTATTTCAATAGCAGCAATACGGCGCCCCTCTGTTGAAACGAAAATATAATCATTGGTAGGATTAGGGAAAACAGAAACGTTATTGTTTATGGTTTGGATTGAAGTAGAAAGTAATTCTTCAGCCATTCCAAATTTCACTACGTAACCATCACCATTTGATGCGTTAATTAATTGGAATGGATTAAGTACAGGCAAATCTGTGCTATAAGTAGAACCGCAAGCAATAACATTTGTATCAGCATCAACAGTTAATGCCAATAGTCCATCTCCCCCATTTCCCCCCATAAATGTTCCAGTAATCATTTGTCCACTCGTGTCCATCTTAATAACAAATCCATCTCCATTCATTGCATAAGCTGATTGAATAGCATTCGCACTAACCGGAAAAGTGGGACTCTCCGTTTGACCACAAATGAAAATATACTTTCCTAAAACATGAATTCCATAACCTACGTCCTGCCCTGCTCCACCAACAAAAGTTGACCAAACCAATTGACCATTGACATCAAATTTAGAAACATAAATATCAGATTGCCCTTGCAAATTGGGTTGAAAAATAGTTCCGAGTGTGGGAAAATCAACACTGAAAGTAAATCCAGTACAATATAAATTACCAACTGCATCAGCTGTAATTCCATTGGCGTCTTCCATATTTGTTCCACCAAAAAATGTGGCATAATGCCGCGATCCATCCATTCCAAATTTAACCAAATAATTATCAGGTTGATTTAATAAACCCATTTGCCAAGCGTTAGCAGTAACAGGAAAATCAAAACTTTGCGTTGCTCCAAGAAAAGCAATTTCTTGTTGTGGTGTAATACAAAGTGAATGAATATCCTCAGAATTAGATCCACCATAATAAGTTGACCAAATAACATTCAAAGAATTATCAAAGACAGCAAGAAACGCATCGATTTGGCCAGCCATGGTAGCTTGAAATCCAGAACTTGCAAAAGGCAAATCTGTAGAAGTAGCTGAGCCGCCTAGTACAATTTCATTTCCAGGACCTTTTGCTAAACAAATACCTTGGTCGCCGCCACTACCACCATAATAGGTAGAACGAACTAATTGACCATTCCAATCAAGCACTAGTAAAAATGCATCATAGCTTCCATTATTTCCAACTTGCGTTGGAGCAAGCATAGGAAGATCGGTACTGCTCGTCATACCACAAATAACAAAAGTGGAACCAATGGTCACAACCTGATAAGCTCCATCAAAATTTGTTCCTCCATAATAAGTTGACCATAGACAATTACCATTTTTATCAAATCGTGTAATCACAGCATCATAACTTAATGACAATGAATCTTGCATTGATCCAACAGTTGTTGGGTAATCTATACTACCTGTTCTACCAGTTACCACAACACCACTATCAGCAGCAAGCGTTATTCCAAAAATATCCTCTGAATTTGTTCCACCCAAATATGTAAGCCAACTAATTGTAGAAATAGACATTTGAACATTCATCTTTGAAGCACTTAACGTTTCATTAAAGAAACCTGCAGCAGATGAATAACGAAGTTGATTTCCTGCTTCACCTTCCGTTACAATAGAACCAACGCAGTGAAATAAATTAGTCCGAAAAAGATAAGCAGTATTTGAAATTATTGTTTTTTCAATAGCATCTCCTTTTACAGTAAATTCTAAAATAATTCCACCGACAATATCTTGATAAACGATTTTAGAATACCTTTTTGCAATAAAATGTCCAGATGCTAAATAATAATTACTAGCTGAATTTTGCAGTACTTCCCCTATCGGTTGAATTCGAACATCGTTATCAAAATAGAAATCAGTTCGATTCAAATTCCCTAAATTATCTTTCTGCACAATTGAATATCCTCGATCGGAAAAATAATATGTGAGTAAACTGCCTTTTAAAATAAATCGAATGGCCGTATTTTCGTATCGTAAAGCCTTGCCGTCAATTAGATAAATTAAGGATTCCGCGTTGAAATTTTTACAGGATACTTGTCCTATATTTTCTTCAAACAATAAATTTGAATGAATAGCAGTATTCGTATTACCAAAAAAAACAGATGGGAAAATTAAAAATGCTGCAATTAATTTTTTCATTTTTCAATAACTAAAGATGATTTTATTTCTTCACTAATTTTAGATTCCTTAAAAAATATAAATATAATTCGAACAAGCAATCAAATTTTAAAATTTAGATCTCAAACCAAATTTACAAAAGGATTGTAATCCACAAGAAATACATTTAGGTTTTCGAGCCAAACAAATGTATCGACCATGCAAAATCAACCAGTGATGAGCAATAGACAAAAGATTGTTTGGTATATTTTTCACAAGCTGTAACTCTGTTTGCAATGGTGTTTTCGCCCCTGTGGTTAATCCAATTCGTGCCGCTACTCTAAACACGTGCGTATCAACTGCCATAGCCGGTTGATCATAAACAACGGATAAAATCACATTAGCCGTCTTTCGGCCAACGCCAGGAAGTTTGATTAAGTCCTCTATTGAATCAGGTACCAATCCATTAAAATCCGAAATCAACATTTTACCCATTCCAACCAAATGTTTTGCTTTATTATTTGGATAAGAAATACTTCTGATGTAAGTAAAAACTTCATCTGATGAAGCAACACCAAGCGACATAGGTTCGGGAAATCGTTCAAACAACTTTGGAGTAACAAGGTTTACGCGCTTATCGGTGCACTGTGCAGATAAAATAACAGCAACTAATAATTGAAAAGAATTCTCATAAGCTAATTCGGTTTCTGCTAATGGCATATTTTTTTTAAACCATTCAATTACTAATTTATATCGTTCAATTTTAGTCATTCAAACAAAGATAAGTATCATCATTTCAATTAAATCATAAAAAAAGGCGTTTCCCATATAAGAAAACGCCTTTCAATAAAAACTGTATTACTAATGAACTAGCACTCCGTTATTCCAAATTTCTGTACCAAAAAGTTGCTCATTTGTATCATTGTACCTCCAAGTACCTGATTTTAATCCTGTAGAAGTCCATGTACCAACATAATTAACTTTTCCGTTTTCGTGCCATCCTTTCCAATTACCTATGTGTTGTCCCGCAGCGTTAATAATCCCCTCTTCAGCTTTACTTCCATTCTGATGGTAATAAGTTGCCATACCCGTAGTACGATTAATTTCTGAAGATAGCTTTCCATCAACATGCCAATTTTTCCAAACCCCAATTGAAATTCCAGCGTTTGAATAATATTCTTCAGCAACTAAAGATCCGTTTTCATAATGGTATTTCCATGTTCCAATTTTGTGGACGACAGCCATTTTTTTAGCAATGGTTTCTTTGCTATCCGTACTAGTAATACCAGGGTCGGCATTGTATTGACCTTGCTCAACTATATTACCATTGGCATAAAGTTGTGTGTGGTTGTATTGTGCGAATGAAAGAACTTGCACACCTAAAAAAATTGAAATTAAAAATAAACGTTTCATTTGTTTTTAATGTTTAATTTATTGTTTAAGGTCTCCGTTAATTATTTAATAACTGTTACGTGACCCATATATTTATGTTTTTTATAAAAAATATCACTCAACATAACCTTCCAGACATAGACATCATTTTGAACAACGTCGCCAAGACCCAATACAGTGCCATCCCATTCCTTATTGATATCAGTTGATGTAAAGACTAAATTACCCCAACGATCAAATATCCAAATTTGATAGTCAGTTATTCCATAACCAGAACCAAAAAATCCATCGTTCTTTCCGTCGCCATTTGGAGTAAATGAATTTGGAATGAAAAATGCAAAGTCTGGCTCAACAATAATTTCTATTGTGGTATCATCTACGCAACCAAACTGATTTGTTACCACAAGATTTACTTGGTAAACACCACCTACTTCAGCAGAATAAGTGTACTGTGCATTCTGAGTGTTCGCAACATCTAATGCAGATGTTAAATCGCCGAAATCCCAAGACCATGTTGAAGGATTTCCTGTCGATAAATCGGTAAAGGTAACTATAGGACTTAGGACAGTTGTTGGATTAGGTGTTGCGGTAAAATCAGCATGTGGTACTGGCTGTACCGTAATCATATTCGGAATAGTTAAAGTAGAAGTGCAACCTCCTGTACCAACAGCAACAAGCGTAACAGAATAAGTTCCAGATGTAGCATAGCAATGGGAAGGATTTTGCATCGGTGAAGGAAGTGAAGCATCACCAAAATCCCATGCCCAAGCAGTAATTACTCCATTAGATATTGTTGATAGGTCTGTGAAATTCACACAAAAAAGTGGGCAACCTATCAAAGTGTCTGCAGAAAATGCAACTACTGGCAATGGACTTACAATTACAGGAATGATTACCGTGTCAATACATCCAGCAGTATTTGTAACAATAAGCATTACATTAAAAGTAGTGTCGTTTAAGAAAATATGAGAAGGATTTTGCTGGTTGGAAATTGGTGAGCCATCACCAAAGTCCCAAACCCAATTGGTAACTACACCAGTTGTTGGAACGGATAAATCATTAAAAATGGTGGCCGTTCCCAAACAACTTGATATCGCATTGAAATTTGCGACAGGAACTGTATTCACAAAAACAGGAATCGTTATTAAACTAACACAACCATTTGCTGAAGTGCAAATTAATGTGACATTAAACGTTCCTGATGTAGTGTATAAATAAGTAGGGTTTTGTAAACTAGAAACATCGTTCGTTACAATTGGATTTCCAAAATTCCAAGACCAAGAAGCAATATTTCCAGATGAAATTGTTGATAGGTCAGTAAACGATGTTAATGAACCTGCGCAAACGTTTGGCGCGCTAAAGAAAACTGCAGGGCCAGGATTTATTGTGAATGACATTGTAGCCGTATCAGCACAAGGACCTGGATTTGTAATAAGGGAAACAAGGAAGGTGCCCGAATTCACAAAAGTATAAATAGGATTAAGTAAATTGCTCGTATCGTTTGTTAACATTGGATCACCAAAATCCCAATGATAAACTGTTGAGTTCACAGATTGGTTTGTGAATGACATAGGCGTATTGGTACAAACGGCTGTTGCAATAAATGCAGCAACTGATGGGATAGTTACAGAAATATTTTGCGTAATCGTTTGTGAACAACCTGCACTGGATGCAACAATTAAAGTAACCACATAATTTCCTAGAGTAGTAAAATTATGAACTGGATTTGTCAAGGACGATGTATTATTTCCAGCAGATGCTGGATCGCCAAAATTCCATGACGTAGAAGTAATGGTTGAAGGAGCTGTAGCCGTAGAAGTGCTAGTGAAATTTACCGATTGACCTGCACAAGTTTGTATGTAAGTAAACGATGGTAAAGGCATAGGTGTAACTACAACCTGTATTACAATTGTATTGGTACATCCGTTACTTGCTGTTACAATTAATGTGACGTTATAAGTTCCTGCAGTAGAAAATACATGCGATGGATTCTGCAATGTTGAAGTGTTATTAGGCGCAGATGCGGGGTCACCAAAGTTCCAAGACCATCCCGTTATTATTCCTGAGGCGGTAGTAGAATTATCTATAAAAGTTGTTGAAGCTCCAACGCAAACGGTGGTATTGGTAAACGTTGCTACGAGTGAAGCGGAAGGCAGGACAACAGAAGATGCCTCCGAACAACCCGCAGAAGTTGTAACCACTACTGTGTAATTACCTGGAGGAAATCCGTTAGTTGAAATATTAAGTGTAGAGCTTGTTTGACCTACTAGGGCTACTCCATTTAAATACCATTGGTAGGTAGCGGTTGGCACAATACTACTTGTCAATACAATATTATTGGCGCACTGTGTTCCAGATTGAGAAACTGTATTAAAACTAGTAGAGGTATTTAACAACAAATTATCAAAATAGAAATACGGATAACAGCCACTTGGAGGAGTATAACTAGCAGGTAAAACACATGGCGAACCAATTACAATACCAGTAATATTTACCGTTGGCGTAAACGTGATTGTAATAACACCCCAATTACTAACTGGTGTATAAAGAAACTGACCAAGAATAACAAATTGAGGGGATGGCGGACAGCCGGTGCCAGCAAAAGGTAAATTAGCACAATTTGTTGTTCCATATAAAATAACATTTACAGGCCCGAATGTAATGATGCCATTATTACAAACGTTCCCCATATTATCAATTGGAGTAGATGCAATATCCATTTGAAGCGTATAGGGTGTTCCAGCTAACATGGGTGATGTTAAGCAAGCGCCAACATATTCTTGCCAACCAGGAGAAAAAATACAACCTAAAATTCCATTTCCATTGGGAAATGGAACAAGCCCAGCCGCAATACAAGCAGGAAATACATAACCACAAGTATTCAAATAATCAGAAGTTGCACTGGAAGCCTGAATCCAAGATGTTGCACAATTAACCTGACTAAATGAAGTAGGACAACAATTCATTAATTCAAAAGAGGGATTCGGAATAAGAGAAGGCACCGAAGATGCACAGTTACAATCCACAAGATCATTTAAATCAACCAATCCATCATTGTCATCGTCAATACCGTTATTGCAAATTTCCTGAGCTTGTAAACTCGAAAATGCAAGAAGAAAAAATAATGAGAAAAGTAATTGTTTCATAAATTGATAAATTTAAATTACCTACTTAATTTTTCTAAAGTTCCAATTAGTGTCAGAATTTCAGGAGTTGGTTGTAAATTATAAGCTTGTTTAAGATAAAGAACTGCGTTTAAATAATCGGATTGGGTATTGTATAGGTCCGTAATCAATAAAAGCAATGTGTAATTTGACGGAAAAATACGAATTATTTCCTTAATTGTAACAATGCCATGAGCCTGTTTGTTAGCTTTAACTAGCAATTGTTTATAAAATGGCACTAGATTAGGGAAATCGGGGTTCAAACGAAGTGCTTCCTCGTAATATTTTAGTGCAAAATCGACTTGATTTTGCTTATTATAGAGGGTTGCCATATTTACTAAAATATCAATATTACCAGGTTCCAGCTGCAATGCCAATTGGTAATATTTCAAACTTTCAGGCACCCTATTACTAATAAAATAAAGTGCCCCCAAATTATTATAACAAGTTTTGTAGGTTGAATCGATTTGTAAACATCTTAAAAAACAAAGTTCTGCATTTTGAATTAGCTCGGTCCTGTAGGGAGATTCAGTATTCAAAGCAATGGCTTTTTTATAATATTGAAGTGCGGCGAGATCCTGAAGTTTTACAGAATTAACAGCAGTAGCAGCATCCTTTTTGATTAGCGTAAATTCATCTTTCCAATCCTTATTTCTTGAAATAACACTCGGAATTTGAAAAAGCAATAAAGCCACAAATAATAAAATGACTTTATAATTTATTGTCCAATGGGACTCGGTTTTCAAAATCCATTTATATTTTTCGGCGACCCTAACTATTAACAAAGCACAAGCTATACAAAAACCAACAGATCCCAGAAAAATAAATCGCTCTCCAACTATTCCTGGAATTAAAATAAATACGCCACTTATTGCCAATAGGTTAATGAGTAGTAAAAAAATTGAAAAAGAAAGGAAACGATTAGTCTTTAAAAACCGGTGAGCAAAATAAATTAGGAATGCATAAAACAAGGCACCTAAGTAGGGTAAATAACTTAACCAAGTAACCGTCTCAACTTGGTTGTAACCATAGTAACAAGAAAAATCGAAAGGCCAAAGTAAGAGGAAAAAGTAAAATAGGGAATTGGCAAATCCTTGCGGCACTCTTGAAAAATAACTTTGATTCCAAAGTGGGTTTTCATAAAATAGAAAATCTCGTTGGTATAATTCTTTAGGTAAAAAAGCCCGTTGCCAAAATTTTATACTTACAAAAACCACTAGAAAACAAAAGAGTGTAAATAAAATTTGTTTGTAATTAATTTTATTTTTTTGCGACAACATCAAATACAATACAGGAACAAGTGCGACATAAATATAAAATGATTGCTTCGTAAGAAATCCGGCAAATGCCAATACTATTGCTAAAATAATTCGATACAACTTTTTATCTTCAAAATAGTTCAGAATTTGAATTAACATTCCCATCCCAAAAACACCAACCAATAATTCATCGCGCGATTTGATATTATCAATAACTTCAGTATGTATAGGGTGAACAATAAATAAAATAATTCCCAAGAAAATAACTAATGGAGGGACATCTGAAAAAGTTTTCAATAAAAATAAAAGCAACAACAAGCTAAACAGTGCAAAAAGCAAGATACTTATGCAATGACTTACATGTGGATTTGTTCCAAAAATAGCATATTCAATCGCAAAGGTTAAAAGCAGAACAGGCCGAAACTCATAGTTATATTGTTTTTCCTTGAACGAGTAGGAAGTAAATAGCTTCCCAATTCCTTCCAATCCACCTTGTGTTAATTGATTTTCCTGATTGACCAAATGGTCATCTAAAGCATACCGATTTTGAATCCCATTGCCATAGATTAAAAACGAAATTAGAAATAGTAATAAAGCGTACTTGTAAGTTGGAATTCGTAATGGGAAACTGTTCATTACTATTTTAAATTGCTATGCAATGTTACGAATTACGAATTCATTTTAATTGCTTGCTAATTTTTACGAGAACTTATTTAATAAGAGTAACGGTTCCAACGAGATTGTGTTTTTTATAAAGCACATCGGTAATGTTCACTCTCCATACATAAACATCAATTTGCGCAACCTCTCCTGCGGTACCTAAAACTGTTCCATCCCAGGCCTGACTAATATCCTTTGTAGTAAAGATTAGATTTCCCCAACGGTCAAATATCCAAATCTGAAACTCGGTAATACCATAGCCAGAACCAAAGAAACCATCGTTCTTGCCATCATCATTCGGTGTAAATGCAGTTGGTATGTAAAAGGCGAAATCGGGCTCCACAATAACTTGAACCAGCGTATCATCAGAACAACCGTACTGATTAGTTACTGTTAATGTAACATTGTAAACAGAACCAAACTCTGACGTATAATTATATTGTGGATTTTGAATTATTGAAGTGTCTGACAAAGTAGCCAAGTCTCCAAAATTCCATTGCCATGAAATTGGATTACCCTGTGTTAAATCAGTAAAGGATACAATTGGTGCTAAAATTGAAGTTACGTATGGTACTGCCAAAAAGCTGGCTGTTGGTGAAGGATAAACAGTAATCATGTTAGGAATTACAAATGTTGTAATACAACCACCATTAGAAATTGCAGACAACGTAACTGTGAATAATCCTGCAGTGCTGTAACAATGGGTTGGATTTTGTAGCGTAGATAAAGCACTGTTGTCACCAAAATCCCAACTCCAACCAACTATATTTCCTGTTACAATACTTGACTGATCAATGAAGGTTACACATAAAGGTGAACAGCCCGCAAAAGTATCAGCAGAAAAAGCTGTTATTGGTAATGGATTGATGATGACAGGGAAATTAATGGTATCAATACATCCAGCAGTATTCGTAACGATCAGTGTGGTATTAAAAGTGGAATCATTAGGGAAAATATGCGATGGGTTTTGTTGGGTTGATACTGGCGAACCGTCACCAAAGTTCCACGACCAATTTGTAATTACACCGGTCGTGGGTACAGACACATCATTCAAAATGGTGGGAGAACCCAAGCAGGTAGGAACCGAAGTAAAGTTTGCAACAGGCAAAGTATTTACAAAAATAGGGATAGTAGCAAAATTCACACAGCCATTTGAGGAAACGCAAATCAAGGTAACATTAAAAGTTCCAGAAGTAGTATATTGATAGGTGGTGTTAAGCAAAGTTGATGTATCGGTAGTTGATGTTGGATTACCAAAATTCCAAGCATAAGCCGTAATTGTACCAGATGAAATTGTAGATTGATTGGTAAAGTTGGTAATGTTTCCAAAACAAACGCTTGGTGCTGTAAATGCAACTACTGGCAATGGCCAAACAGTAACTACAACTACTGAGGTATCGGAACACGGACCTGGATCTGTTATGAGGGTTACGGAATAGGTTCCTGCAGTAGTGTAAGTAAATGATGGATTAGCGAGTGAACTGGTATCATTCAAAGCAGGAGTACCAAAATTCCATGAATATACAGTAGCATTAATAGATTGATTGGTAAATTGCATTAATGCATTCTGACAAACCGTTGTAGCAGTAAATAATGCAGTTGGTGGAGGAATAACAGTAATGACATGAGCTATGCTGTGCGTACAGCCGCTATTGGTAGTTACCACCAAAGTAACCGTATAAGTACCTGTTGTTGTAAAAGTATGTGAAGGATTTAGCAGTGAGGAAGTATCATTAGTCAAGGAAGAAGGATCACCAAAATTCCAGTAATTTACAGTGATGGTTGATGGCGAAACAACGTTTGATGTATTGGTGAAATTGGTAAGATTATAATTACAAAATTGAGTTGAAGTAAAGGAAGCTACTGGTATAGGATCAACCGTAATTGTTTGACTTATTGAATCAACACAGCCGGCCGCACTGGTTGCAATGAGTTGAACCGGATAGGTACCATAACCTGGGAAACCAAAAGATGGGTTTTGTAGAACTGAACTCCCAGAACCAAAATTCCAACTATAAGTAACACCACCCACAGTTGTGTTATTAAACAACGTCATAGATCCAGCACAGACATTGGCAGCAATAAATGAAGGGACAGGGAGCGGTTCGACTGTTACAATTTGAGTTGCCGTTGCGGTGCAACCTCCTGAATCGGCCACAACCAAGGTGACCGTGTAAATACCCGGAAGGGCATAAGTATGCGGCGGTGGATTTTGAACATTGCTCGTAGTGGCGTCACCAAAATTCCAAGTGTAAATACAATTCAGAGCAGACTGGTTAAGATAGGTGGTAGCATAACCTTCGCACACCGTAGTTGCAGTAAAGGATGCTGTTGGATTTGGTGTTACGTAAATATTAAATGTGCTATTGACACAAGCAGAAACATAGGAAATAACTGCGCTTGCTGTAGGACCAATGGGTGTAAATGAAGGTATGTTACCAACACCAAAAGCAGGTAAACCAATTGCAGGATTACTGTTTGTCCATACAGTATTGGGTGGTACTACAATTGGGGACGTAGTAACCCCATCGCACACATTTATATTTTGCAAAAAGTTAGAATTGCATGGAATCAAAAAAGGTACTGTTAGTGGATACATACCACAAGCATCGGTAGTAAAAACTGTATTTCCACTAATAACTGTAAAGGAAATTGGAACACCACAAGGTAAGCCGACATAATCAAAAATTACCCAGTTATTATATGTATTTGCCTGGCCAGGACAAGCTGCAGCCACAATAATTGGAGTGCTACATCCAGGGAGATTTGCTAAAGTTGTGGCGTAAACTGCACTTTGAGGTGAGGCAGTTTGGGTAGAAACTACATTATTTACTGTCAACGAAATAGTCATGGAAGTAGAATTTATACTTTCATACCCATGCCAATGCTCAAAAAATATTCTTAAGTTACCGTTGCAGCTAACACAATATGCCACCTGTACACTGTGTGCAGAAACAGATGTAAATAAACCAGTAAGCAATGAAATGGAAACAAGAAGAACTAAATAGTACTTTTTTATCATAAGATTAATTATTAAGCATTATGGTTTATTAATCAAAACCGTACAGTCCTAATAGAGACAAATATATGTAATAAATACTTCCAAAAACAATATAATTTTACCCAGTTGATAAGCTATTAATAATATCATAATTTATTAACTTTCAAAGGAGGCCCAATCAATCCCCTTTTTGAGGTATTTCAAAGTTTCAGATTCAGCAGATTTTTCCGCATAAATCTCATTATAAAACCAATTTGCTTGTTCAGGCAGACTCATCAAAATTGATTCTACCCGCCCACTTGTTTCCAATCCAAACTTTGTTCCCTTGTCGTAAACGAGGTTGAATTCAACGTATCGCCCACGACGAATCAATTGCCAACGTTTTTGAGCTGCTGTAAAATCCAGCAAGCGTTTGTTGCGCATAAAATGCAGATAAATTGGCGCAAATGAATCTCCCAGATGCATCAAGAAATCAAAAAGTTTTTGTTTCCCAATTGAATCGTTTGCCGTTAATCGATCAAAAAATATACCACCAATCCCACGCGTTTCAGTTCGATGAGCTATGAAAAAATAATCATCGGCCCATTTCTTAAATTTTGGATAATAAGATAGATCAAACTGATCACAAGTTCCTTTTAGCTGGGCATGAAACCACCTGGCATCAGCAACATCTACATAATGTGGAGTGAGATCAATACCACCACCAAACCAATAATCGCCATTTGCTAATTCAAAATAGCGAACATTCATGTGAATGATTGGCAACAGTGGACTAATGGGGTGAATAACGATAGATACACCGGTTGCAAAAAATACAGCATCGTCAATTTTTAATTCTTTTTTGATGGAATTGGGTAACTCACCATGAACAGCAGAAAAATTAACTCCTCCTTTTTCAATCACAGCACCCTGTTGAAGAATGCGAGTGACGCCTCCTCCTCCACCATCTCTGTTCCAATTTTCAGTTGAAAATTTGCCAACTCCATCCTCATTTTCTAAAGCCGTACATATACTTTGTTGAAGTTGGAGTAACCGGTCAGTAACAATTTCTTTAGTTAACATGATCTTAGCAAAAAAATATACAAAAATGAATTTTAGATTACCTTATTTGATTTCCTCTAATTGATAATCTAAAACATGAACAAAGTGAACATTTCGATTTTCAAAACCACTTTCTGAATCACTGACATAAAAATCGAAATCCTGTTGAAGTCCTTGACCTTTTATTGAAGGTAATTTTTGATAAAAATCAATCCCATATACATTTAAAGAATTGAAAAAAAACATCCCCACATCATAACCTAAAAAAGTGGATTCACACGGATCACCATGAAAAAAATAATCATACTTATTCAAAAATCGTTGAACAGCAATACTTGAATCGTAATCAATAAACCAAGGTGCAACAAAATGAAATTTCAAGGTTTGCAAATATTCTAAATCAATATTTCCAAATCTTACCCAACTAGAAAGACCATGCACTTCAATTAAATAGTGATTAGAAAGCGTATGAAGCTGTCGCATCGCATCAGCAACATACGATTCATCTGAAGAAGAAAAAACAAGAATGTTTTTTTTGCCTTTTACAAATAATGATTTCACACCTCCTATTCCATTTGACAACTTAACCGAATCATTTCCATCTGAAAAAATAATTTTAGTAAGACTGTTACGAAGTGTAACTGCTGCTATTTTTTCCTTCTCAGTTCCAGCATAAATTATAATTATATTTTCATTTTTACACTGCGCACCTAAGTAAATTGCGAGTTGCTCCAGTTGAGAACTTAAGGAAGGCATCACTTTTATTGCAGTTGGTCTTTTAAATATTACACGATTAGCAGGTGAAAATGGAGAAACAATAGCAATGTGATTGTTGTTTGCCCAATCACTCACACGCATGAATGGTGCCGGACTGAATGGACCGATGATTAAATCCATTTTTAAAAATTGTGGCTGATCTAATACTAGCTGAACCTTTAAAGAATCTGTTTCAACAACATCATAAACAAAAAGTTTTATTTTTACTCCTAATTTCGACATCGAATCGATAGCAAGTAATATCCCTTCGTAAAACTGAATCGCTATTTCACTTTTTTTAGGAAAAATAGCATTTTTATTCTTTATTTCTGAAGGATTAATTTGATCCACATTCGACAAATCCAAAGGCAACATGAGTGCTACATTATATTCTAACTTTTTAATTCCTTTGTACATGGTATCGATTCCTAATTTTATTTCCGTAGGAATGACAACAGGTGGAACATCCTTTTTAACAATTCGTTTACCTGGTATTTTTAGCACCTGCCCTTTTTTCAAGCCCTCTTTAGAAAACGGATTTAAGTTAAGAATAGCAACCTCCGTTGTCCCATATAATTTAGCAATGGAATAAATATTTTGTCCAGCTTCCACAATATGATTAAACGAATTTGTATCCGCTAAATTCGCAGTTATCGTTTTTGGTTTTTCAAAAGGAATTTTCAAAACTTGGCCTGGCTTGATCCCATTTAAAGCATCTGGATTTTCAAACACAATGTCATTTACTGAAAGCGAATAAACATTTGAAATTGCATAAAGTGTTTGCCCCTTTCCAACAATGTGCAAATAATACTTTTTACCATAGACAACTTCCATGTTTGTCGATTTTTTAAAATCCCCGGATTGTGCAAAAACAGAAAAAGAAGGGAAAATAAATATCAAAAAAAGTGACAAGAATTGTCGCTTTTTAAAACACAAACTAGTTTGAAAAAAGAATTTAAAATTTGTGCTATTCATGTTCAAAAAACAAATTTAAGATTGCAATATACGATACCTCGTACAATTTATTTTATTCCCATTCAATTGTTGCTGGTGGTTTAGAGCTGATATCGTACACCACCCGATTTATTCCTTTTACTTTATTAATAATTTCATTCGATATTTTACCTAAAAATTCATAAGGCAAATGACACCAATCTGCGGTCATTCCATCCGTGGAAGAAACGGCCCGAAGTGCAACAGCATTTTCGTACGTTCGCTCATCGCCCATTACCCCAACACTTTGTACAGGAAGAAGAATGACGCCCGCCTGCCAAACCGTTTTATATAAATCATGTTTTTTCAAACCTTCAATAAATATACTATCTGCCTCTTGCAAAATACGTACCTTTTCTTCAGTTACATCGCCTACTATCCGAATT
>Ga0208960_1000080_pt1:35000-49539 | contig 49539 bp, 46 predicted proteins | sample GreLakmeON33MSRF_FD_187703 | JGI IMG/M metagenome (GOLD analysis project Ga0208960, IMG submission 187703) | Freshwater lentic microbial communities from great Laurentian Lakes, MI, USA - Great Lakes metaG ON33MSRF (SPAdes) | ecosystem: Environmental > Aquatic > Freshwater > Lake... | reverse complement strand
CACCCCCAGGAGTCCAAAGTCCGCTCATGCTGATAACCTCACGGGCTAACGATAGATGTTTTCTTGAGGTCAATGCCGACTTCAAGAAACTTTAGTATCTGACCCCCAACTGAGATATGAGGTAAAGCCATCGCCGCCGATGAACCCAAGATCAACGATCGCATAAGAGCCCGTGAGGTTCGTTTGATCGACGAGAATGGTGGCCAGTTGGGAGTGCAAACGCTACCAAATGCGCTATCAATCGCCACTGAACGTGATCTAGATCTAGTCGAGGTTGCCCCTGACGCATCACCACCCGTGTGTCGGATAATGGACTACCGCCGCCACCAATACGAAGAGCAGCAACGTAAAAAAGAGTCGCGTAAAAAGACTACGCAAGTCGTAGTGAAGGAGATGAAATTTAGACCTAAGATTGATATCCATGACTACATGACCAAGATGCGTCACGTTGAAAGATTCTTGGCCGAGGGCAACAAGGTCAAACTGACCATAATGTTTCGGGGTAGAGAAATGGCTCACCCTGAACTCGGTTTAAGAATTCTTGAACGCATTGCGGACGAGGTTTCTGAATATGCCATTGTTGATTCTTCGCCCCGCCAAGATGGACGAAATATGACCATGGTTTTACATCCACTGAAAAATCCTGGACGCAAAGCAAAACCGACAGTACCGACACCAGAACAGACCGGAGCACACTAATGCCGAAGATGAAAACACACCGAGGAGCGGCAAAACGCTTCAAGGTTACCGGTTCGGGGAAAATCCGCCGCCGTAAACAATACCGATCCCATTTGCTTGAAAAGAAAACAAGCACTCGGAAGCGTCGTTTAGGACGTGGTTCTGAGGTTGTAGGTAAAGACAAAAAACGCGTCGAGCGACTGCTCGGGCGCGCCTAATAAGGAGTACAAGTGGCTAGGGTAAAGCGTTCTGTTCATTCAAAAAAACGCCGTCGGTCAATACTAGAAAAAGCCGAGGGTTACACCGGAGCTAGAAGCAGGCATATTCGTAAAGCCAACGAACAGGTAATGCATTCTGGTCGTTACGCTTTTCGCGACCGCCGGGCACGCAAAGGGGAGTTTCGTCGTTTGTGGATAGTTCGCATTAACGCGGCCTGCCGTGAAAACGGGATTTCTTACTCTCAGTTTATTTCTGGATTACGAATTGCCGAGGTGGACGTTGACCGCAAAATTCTTGCCGATCTAGCTGTTAAAGACTCTGCGGCCTTTACCTCTTTAGTAAAAGTCGCACAACAGTCTCTCGCAGCCGCTTGAGCGGAGCCCTCGGCCCTCGAAATGCCGAGGTGCGTCGATTGCGGGCGTTACTGCGCGAGCCTGAGGTGCGTCGATCCGAACGACGTTTTGTCCTTGAAGGTCCTCGACCAATCATGGGCGCTCTTGACCGAGCGGCTGACATTGAAACCTTATTCGTAGGTCCAGGAGCCACCGACGCCTTTTCTCCTTTAGTGGATAGAGCCCGTAAATCGGGCGCCGCCATTGAGCGAATAAAAGGTGAAGCGATCGAACGAATTTCGACCACCCGCTCTCCTCAGCCAGTATTCGCAGTAGCAGTAATGCCCGAAACCGTCGAATCGCCGGCCGACTTAGATCCGAGCGGTACTTTGGTGGTAACAATTGCGATCAATGACCCCGGAAACCTAGGTACGATTTTGCGTAGTGCCGAGGCTTCAGGAGCAATAGCAGTTATGTCGTGTGGTTCAGCGGTAGATCCTTTTAACCCCAAGGTAGTGCGGTCGAGCGCGGGGGCAATTTTTGGTATTCCGGTGCTCGAGGTAGACGACCCCGTCAGGGCACTCAAAAGTTTGAGTCCTAATTGGCAACGATTTGGCGCTTATGCGGACGCGGGGGTTCGCTACGACTCCCTTCCTCTCGCTGGTGGGTGTGCAGTCATTTTTGGTAACGAAGCTCACGGTATTTCACCTGATCTCGATCCTTTTATTGACCAACGCATGACAATTCCTCTTTTGGGCTTAGCCGAATCTCTTAATGTCGCCATGGCCGCGTCGGTCGTTTGTTTTGAGGCTGCCCGTCAACGAACGCTAAAAAGTTAATTATGACCATTGCTTCCATCACTGCCGAAATTGATGCTGCCACCACTTCCGCCGTTTCGTTGGTGGCCGAGGCCGCTGATTTGGTCGCCTTAGAAGAAGTTCGGCGCGAGGTTTTGGGCAAGCGTTCGGTGGTAGCGAAAATAAAAGTGTCTATCAAATCTCTACCTGCCCAAGATCGGCCCGAGGCCGGTCGCTTGCTTTCTCTCTATAGCGAATCAATAGAAGAAGCACTCACGGCTCGTCAGGCGCAACTAGGTGGGATCGAAGTCTCTGGAGTTAGCGCCCCCGACCTGAGTCTTGGTAGCCATGGTCTCGAACGAGGCCACCTTCACCTAGTTACTCAAGTTCGCCGCCAGCTTGAAGATATTTTTGTCGGCCTAGGGTACAAAATCGCGGAAGGTCCTGAAGTCGAAGACGATTGGCACAACTTCGAAGCACTAAACATTCCACCGGCTCACCCTGCTCGATCAATGCAAGACACTCTCTATGTAGATTTGGGTGCCGAAGAGCAGTTCATGCTGCGCACTCATACTTCACCGGTACAAATTCGCACTATGGAAAACCAAGAACCTCCCATTTACGTAGTAGCACCGGGGCGTACTTACCGAAACGAAACTCTTGATGCTCGCCACTCGCCAATTTTCCATCAAATGGAGTGTTTGGCAATTGATAAAAATCTCACTATGGCTGATCTATTCGGAACCATTGAAACTTTCGCTCGGCAATTATTTGATGACGATACTGTGCAGACTCGATTCCGGTCAGACTTTTTCCCTTACACCGAACCTTCGGCCGAACTGGCTGTAAGTTGCGTTTTTTGTAGCGGAACGGGGTGTCGAGTGTGCTCGCACACTGGATGGATTGAACTAGGTGGCTGTGGAATGGTCGATCCCGCAGTATTGAGCGCAGTAGGTATTGATCCAGAAAAGTGGCAAGGCTTTGCTTTTGGATTTGGTCTTGAGCGCATCGCAATGATTCGATACGGCATCGACGAAATACGAACTTTTTACGACAACGACCTCAGATTTTTGGCTCAGTACTGATGCGCGCTCCACTATCTTGGATCAAAGAATTTGCTCCAATTGACCGTCCAGTAGACGAGATCGTAAGCGCTCTTAATCAGCTAGGGCTTGAAGTCGAACAAGTAGACGTCAGTGGTGCTGAAGTCTCTGGCGTAAAAGTGGCTCGAGTAGTAAAAGTCATGCCTCATCCCGACGCTGATCGTTTAGTGCTAGTTGATCTCGATACCGACCAAGGAGGCACGCGGGTAGTTTGCGGTGCGACAAATTTAGTTTCTGGGATGATGGTGCCTCATGCGGGGGTAGGAGCCCAGTTGCCCGGGGGCTTGACTCTCGCGAGTAGAAAAATTCGTGGTGAAGTATCAGACGGAATGCTTTGCTCTTCGCTTGAACTCGGGTTCGGCGAGGATGCTCGAGGAATTCTTGAGCTCGACGCCAAGAGCACCCTGGGCGCCGACGTTCGCGAGATGCTCTTGCTCGACGATGTGGTCTTTGACCTCGCGATTACCCCTAATCGCCCCGACGCAATGTGTATTACCGGAATAGCACGTGAACTGGCGGCGTTCTTCGATGAGTCATTCGTTATTCCTAAACCCCGTCTTGTCACCGAGTCGTCCGCGCCCGACGCTCTGAGCGTGAGCGTCGAAGATCCAGACCGTTGCCCTCGCTATTACGCTCATCGAGCCGAAGTAACGGTGGGCCCTTCGCCCTCATGGATTCGCAGCCGCCTGCTTAAAGCGGGAATGAGATCGATCAACAATGTGGTCGATGTAACCAATTATGTGCTTTTAGAGCGCAACCAGCCTTTGCACGCCTTCGATGCTCAGCGTTTAGATGGCCCGGGGATCGTCGTTCGGCGGGCTAAATCGGGCGAAACCATAACCACTCTCGACGCAGTGGAGCGACACCTCAACTCAAGCGATTTGCTCATTTGTGACCACTCCGGAAAACCTCAAGCCCTAGCGGGGATTCTTGGCGGCCTCGGCGCTGAAGTTACCGAAAGCACCACCGAAATAGTTTTAGAGGCCGCTTATTTTGAACGCATGGGCATCGCCCGTACTTCTAAACGGTTAAAAGTTCGCACTGAATCTAGCTCTCGTTTTGAACGAGGAATTGACCCTGATGCAGTAGCAAGCAGTGCAACTCGAGCATTGGAGCTTTTAGTAGAAGTTGCTAATGGACGAGTAGGGGCTAATTGTTTCGATGTTTATCCGTCACCGCGTAAGCCTGAGAAAATCACGCTACGAACCGATCGAGTAAATCAAGTTTTGGGTACTCTTTTAAAACCAAAAGACATTGAACAAGCATTAACTCCAATCGAAATTAAAGTCAAGAGAAATAAAAAGTTATCTGCTTTTGATTGTTTAATTCCGAGTTTTCGCCCCGACTTAACCAGAGAGATTGATTTAGTCGAAGAAGTGGCACGATGCATTGGGTTTTCAAATATTGGCCGGAGCGTTCCTCGCCCTCAAAGCCAAGTCGGTGGGTTGACTCCTGAACAGATTTCTCGCCGAATAGTAGCTGATGCCCTCGTCGGCATCGGCTTTTCGGAAGCCATCACAATCCCGTTTGTCGGTCCAGAGGCATTAGCAAAATTGAGCAATTATTCAGCCGTAGGCCTACGTAATTCTCTCCGGGAAGAAGAACCATTTTTGCGCCCTTCTCTAGTATCTGGGCTTTTAGAGTCGTTGCGGTTGAACTGGAGTAGGGGACTGCGGATAGTGCGAATGTTTGAAGTTGGAGCAGTATTCCATTCTCCGCTTAGCGAAGGGGCGGCACCAATCGAAACCGAAAAAATTGGTGGAGTTTTATCGGGCACTATCAAGCGCCGACCCGTAGAAGACAATCGAACGCTTGACGGCTATGACGCGGTTGATGTAATTCGAGTCATCGCTCGCGCTCTGGGTTTAGGCGTAATAAAAGTGGCGTCCTTGCCTGCGGGCTCAGGTCTTGTTCCTAAGGGAGTTGGTTACGAAATAACAGTTGAGGGTCAGCCCTGGGGTTTGATGAGCGCCCTCGGGGTAGAGTCGGGTTACGACATCCCGGTATTTGTTTTCGAGTTAGATTTGTCCGGCGTAGTCTTGAGTGCGAGAGGTACCCAAGGCTACGAAGCGCCTTCTCCTTATCCACCCACCGCGATAGATCTTGCCTTTGAAATCGACGATGAAGTTCCGGCTGGTCTAGTAAGCGACACCTTGTTGCAAGCTTCGGGCGATCTGGTGGAGTCGGTAACCCTGTTCGACGAATATCGCTCCGAACGGCTTGGAGCGAAGCGGCGCAGTTTGGCTTTCACCGTTCAATTCCGCGCCCCCGATCGGACATTGACCGATAAAGAGGTTGGGCGATGGCGGGCCGCGGGCATAGAAGCAGTCGTAAACGCTTTCGGGGCCACCTTGCGCGGGGTTGAATAAGTATTCACTAGACTGTATAGTAAGGCATGGCTTATCGCACTGCAATTTTGGGCGCTTCGGGGTACACCGGAGCAGAGTTACTCCGTCTGCTGGCCGCCCATCCGGAGATAACCGTCGTTAGTGCGACCGCTAATGCCCACGCGGGTCAGCGCGTGGGCGATATGTACCCGGCCCTCGATCCCGCGTACCCCAAACTCATTTTCGAGGATTTATCCCAAATGAATTTTGAAGAAATTGACCTAGCTTTTTTGGCTCTTCCTCACGGAGAATCGCAAAACTTAGTCCCAGACTTAGTAGGTCAGGTTAAACACATTACTGATTTAGCCGCCGACTTCCGATTACCGGCATCGCTCTATAAAGAGTGGTACGGAGAAGATCATCGCGCGTCCGAGTTGATTAATGATTTCGCTTACGGGTTACCTGAAACATTTCGTGGCCGACTAAACCCCGAAGTTTTTGTGGCTGCTCCTGGTTGTTATCCCACTGCTAGCGCATTGGCTTTAGCTCCATTGTTGGCTCACGGAATGATTGAGTCTAAAGGAATAATAATTGATGCTTTGTCGGGTATTTCTGGGCGAGGGCACGGACTGTCGGTTGAGAGTCTTTATTCTGAAGCTAATGAAAATGCTAACGCCTACGGATTACTAACCCATCGCCACACTGGAGAAATAGAATTTTCTCTTTCTCACGTATACGGGAGTGCGGTTGAAGTTTTATTTACTCCCCATCTTGTCCCTATGACCCGCGGCATTTTGGCTACTTGCCACTCAATTCCTGCTGTAGACGGGCTAACTTCTCAGCGTCTGCTTGATCTTTATAACGACTACTACGCTAATGAGCCTTTTGTCATAGTCTCCGATAACCCACCATCGACCAAATCTGCTCTAGGTTCTAATTTTGCTTACGTCACTGCTCGCTATGACTCGCGTACTAATAGCATTCTTACTCTTGCGGCCATCGACAATCTGGTCAAAGGTGCAGCCGGACAAGCTATTCAAGCGACCAACTGCGTCTTAGGTTTGCCCGAAGCGCTGGGACTTCTTGGCCTAGGGCTTACACCATGAGCATCACCAGTGTTCCCGGGTTTGCCGCTTCTGGGGTCGCGTGCGGAATTAAATCATCGGGCGTACCCGATTTAGCTTTGGTGGCAACCACTAATCGCAAACCAGTACCGACTGCAGGCGTTTTCACTACCAACCTCGCGTGTGCGGCACCAGTTCAGGTAAGTCGAGCACATCTTGCCTCTGGGCATAGCGCAGCAGTAATTCTTAATTCCGGGAATGCTAATGCCGCTACTGGCGAATATGGTCGAGGGGTCGCCAAAGAAATGTGCTCACTAGTGGCCGCCCCGCTCGGCGTTGGTGCTGAAGACGTCTTAGTCTGCTCTACTGGATTGATAGGGATACCTATGTCAATCGATCCCATCGCTGCGGGCATCCCCGGTTTGGTTGCCAATCTCGGTACCGACGCTACGGCCGGCGGATCTGCCGCCCAAGCCATCCTCACCACCGACACCGTGCGTAAAGAATCTTTTATTTCTTCTAATGGATTTTGCGTCGGGGCGATGGCTAAAGGGGCAGCCATGTTGGCTCCCGCTATGGCAACCATGCTGGCGGTTATCGTCACCGACGCAGTGGCAACACCGGACTTACTAAAACAAGCCTTGGCCTATGGAGTAAGAGATTCGTTCAACATGTTGCTAGTAGATGGCGCTATGAGCACTAACGACACAGTTCTTTTGCTTGCCAATGGATCTTCCAACGTCAATACCAACACCAAGTCTCGCGCTACTGCGTTTATGGATGCGATCGGGGAAACGTGCGCTCAACTGTCAGTCGCTATGGCGGCTGACGCCGAAGGAGCCACGAAACTAGCCACCATTGTCGTTCGTGGCGCTCGCACTGAATCAGATGCTCGCCAAGCCGCTCGTTCCGTGGCTGCTAGTCAACTTGTCCAGTGTTCTCTTTACGGCTCTGACCCCTACTGGGGGAGAGTTCTGTCGGAACTGGGCGCTAGTGGCGCCACCTTTGATCCTGAGCGTACGACTATTTCCTACAACTCAGTAACGGTATGTCGCAATGGAGTGGCCGCCGCCCATGACGAAATAGCTCTGGCTCAAACTATGGGCCAGCGCGAGATTCTCATTGAATGCAATCTTCAGGCAGGCGATAAAAGTGCCACTATGCATTTCACTGACTTGAGCCACGCTTACATTGATGAAAACGCGGCCACTTCATGACTGCTTCAGTTGCCAACCCGGAAAACCAAAATCGATTGACACCCGCTCACGACAAAGCACAAATCCTTGCCGACGCTTTGCCCTACATCCGCAGTTTCGCTGGAAAAGTCGTGGTGGTTAAGTACGGCGGAAACGCCATGGACGATCCGGCTCTAGCCGACTTATTCGCTCAAGATATCGTTTTGATGCATTTAGTCGGCTTACAGCCAGTCGTAGTGCACGGTGGCGGTCCGCAGATAAGCGAGCTGATGCGCCGTAGAGGAAAGGCGCCTGAGTTTATAGACGGATTGCGAGTTACTGACCGAGAAACAATTGACATTGCTCGTGAAGCCTTGGTCGAGGGAGTGAACCGCGAAATAGTCGACGCGCTGAATCGATTCGGGACTTACGCTACGGGATTGTCGGGTGAGGATAATAATTTATTACGAGTCACGACTCGCGACTCCAAACTTGGGTTTGTCGGTGATGTACAGGCAGTCGACACCACGGCATTAAATAAAGCCTTAAGCGACGATCTCATTCCCGTTATTGCCACCATCGGTAGCGACGCCTCGGGTCAAGCCCATAACGTAAATGCCGACTCTGCCGCAGCAGCAATAGCCGAGGCGATGAACGCCGAAAGATTGATCTATTTGACCGATGTGGCTGGAATATACGGAGAGTTCGGACAAGAAAATACTTTAATCTCTCAGATTGATTGCGCGGGGCTCGAAGAAATGTTTAAAGAAAATAAAATCGGTGAAGGAATGATCCCTAAGGTCTTGTCGTGCATTGAGGCGCTGAAGTCGGGGGTCGGCCGAGCACACATACTCGACGGTCGTATACCGCACGTTTTGTTGTTGGAGCTGTTCACTCCCGAAGGAGTGGGGACGGTGATTGATAAATGACCCATCTTGACGAGTTGCGCGCGCTCGACGAACAGTACGTAATGCAGACTTACAAGCGATTGCCGGTTGCTTTTGTCAAAGGTGACGGAGTCCAGTTATGGGACACCGAGGGACGCCGCTATCTAGATTTCCTATCCGGGATTGCGGTGGTATCACTAGGTCATTCCCATCCTGCAGTGGCGCGCTCTATTAGCGAACAGGCGAGCATGCTTTGCCATGTCTCTAATCTTTACTACAACGACATCCAGCCTCGATTGGCAGCCAAAATCGATTCACTGATTGGTGGGGGCGGCCGGTTATTTTTTTCTAATTCTGGTGCCGAAGCAGTGGAGTGTGCAGTCAAATTGGCTCGTCGTTATGGTCAATCACACGGCGGGCCAAAACGCTACGAAATTGTTTCCGCCTACGGCTCGTTTCACGGCCGCACCCTCGCGGCCTTAGCGGCCACCGGGCAGCCAACCAAGCACGAAGCCTTCCAGCCGTTGCCAAGCGGTTTTCGTTACGTTGAGTACGGAGACATTGATGCCCTTGCCGCCGTTCTCGACCAAAAAGTCGCCGCAGTGCTTATTGAGTCGATTCAAGGTGAGGGGGGAGTCATCGTGCCTCCCCGTGGATACCTCGAAGCGGTAAGAACTTTGTGCGACGAACGAGAAGTACTGCTCATCATCGATGAAGTGCAAACTGGTCTTGGGCGCACGGGTGAGTGGTTTGGATTTCAAGAGTCGGGAATTCGTCCTGACATCGTTACTTTGGCTAAAGCGCTCGGTAACGGAATGCCTATTGGTGCCTGTTGGGCTCGAGCTGAAGTAGCGGACGCTTTTCAGTCGGGCGATCACGGTTCGACGTTTGGTGGCCAGCCGTTAGCGGCCAGTGCCGCCGAAGCGGTATTGACCACTATGGAAGAACTAAATATCCCCGAAAGAGCAAAAATGACTGGTGCTTATCTCGTCGGTCTATTAGAAGCGCTCCCTGGGGTCGCGTCAGTACGGGGACGCGGACTCTTACTCGCGGTAGAACTTGAGCCGGGACTAGACGCCGCTTTGGTCGCAACTAATTGTCTCGAAAATGGACTCGTTGTTAACGCGGTAACCAAATCCGCCTTGCGTCTCGCCCCACCTCTTTTAGTGAGCGACGCTGAATGCGACCAAGCCGTTGCGATCATTGGCAAGACGATCGCTGCCCTTAGTGCTGGTTCTGAGCAATGACGGAATTTACTTCACCCGCCCATTTCCTTGAGGTGGACGACTTCGATGCCGTCACCTTAAAAGCAGTGCTATCTGCCGCCCAAGAATGGAAAACTAATCCTTTGGCGGTTCCCCGTTGTCTCGAAGGCAAAGGGGCTGCACTGTTGTTCGAAAAGCCCAGCACTCGTACTCGAGTCTCAACCGAAATGGCGATTGTGACGCTTGGGGGACACCCAGTTTCGCTGCGAGGAGAAGAGGTCGGGCTCGGCGTTCGTGAATCAGCTCGTGATATCGCAAAAATGTTGTCGGGATACTGCTCGCTAATTGGAGCAAGAGTAAAAGATCATCGCGAATTAGAGGCGATGGCTTCAGTGGCTTCGGTACCGGTTATCAATCTTCTTTCCGATCGATCCCACCCGTGCCAAGCCGTTGCCGACCTGTTGACTTTGCGTGAGCACTTCGGCGAACTTGACGGTCGCCGTATAGCTTTTATTGGTGATGGCAACAACGTGGTGGCCTCGCTCGCGTACGCGGCTGCTCTATCGGGGCTTGAGATAGTCGTTTCTTCCCCTAGTGGTTATGAACTTGACTCCGACGTAGTCGCCCGGGCTCACAATCTTGGCGGAACCATAGAACTAATTAGTGATCCTTACGAAGCAGTTGCGGGAGCCGATGCGATTTATACCGATGTCTGGACTTCGATGGGACAAGAAGACCAATCGGACATTCGTCGCGCCGCTTTCGCGGGTTATCAGATAAACGAAGCATTAATGGCGACAGCAGGGCCAAAAGCCGTATTCCTCCATTGTCTTCCCGCCCATAGAGGCGAAGAAGTTGCCGCCGAAGTAATTGACGGCGCGCAGTCGCTGGTCTGGCAGCAAGCCGAGAACCGCATGCACGCTACTCGAGCGGTGATTGTCCAACTGTTAGGTGAATCTAGTGAAGGGATCTGACTGATGGCCACGCTCGGAAAACCCCAACGCCACCACCGCATCGCCCGTTTACTCGAAGAGCAGGCGGTTTCTAGCCAAGCGCAATTAGTTGAGATGCTGGCGGCCAACGGAGTGGCAGCAACTCAAGTCACGGTAAGCCGTGATCTCGAAGAGTTAGGCGCGGTAAAAATACGCATTCCGGGTGGGGCAATGGCTTACGCAATTCCGGAGCACGCTAAAGAAAGAAATGTCCCCGTCGATCATCTGCGCCGAGTTTTGGGTGAGTTTGTCGTAGAAGTAGCGGTGAGCGCCAATATTGTCGTTCTTCGCACTCCTCCCGGTTCGGCACACGTGATTGGTTCTGCTCTCGATCGGGCCGATTTAGAAGGCGTTCTAGGTACAGTGGCGGGGGACGACACCTTAATTTTGGTGTGCTCCGGTAGCAACGGAGGCGACGTAGTCGCTGAGCAACTCTCGAGTCTGGCCGGACTTTCATGATCTATTTTCAAATAATTTCTAGTATCTCAATTAAGGAGATTTCCCAGTGAATAATGTTTCCCGAGTAGTACTGGCTTATTCTGGCGGACTCGATACTTCGGTCGCAGTTAAGTGGATAACCCAAGAGTGGGGAGCCGAGGTCGTGGCGTTAGCGGTAGATGTGGGTCAAAGCGCGGACGACGACTGGGAAACCGTTCGTCAGCGTGCTTTGGCTGCGGGAGCAGTAGAAGCCGTTGTTATCGATGCGCGTTCTGAATTCGCGAACGACTATTGCTTGCCCGCCCTTCAGGCCAATGCTCTCTATGAAGGAAAATACCCTTTGGTGTCTGCGTTAAGCCGTCCAGTAATCGTCAAGCATCTAGTCGCTGCGGCTCGTCAATTCAACGCCGATGCAGTTGCTCACGGCTGTACTGGAAAAGGTAACGATCAAGTTCGTTTTGAAGTCTCGTCACGCGCCCTTGCCCCGGACCTTGAAGTATTGGCGCCGGTGCGAGTTTGGGGATTCACTCGTGAAGATTCAATTGACTACGCCCTTCGTCACGAAATACCTATTACCGTGCGCAAAGACAACCCTTATTCGATCGATGAAAATCTTTGGGGACGAGCTATCGAATGTGGAGTAATCGAAGATCCGTGGGTTGCGCCACCTTCGGAGCCCTACGCTTTGACTGCTGACCCTAGTCATGCTCCCACCGAACCCTGGGAGTTAACCGTTGCGTTCGAGGCCGGTAAGCCAGTAAGCCTTGACGGCGAGCCTATGGATCTAGTGTCTTTGATTGAGGCGGTAAGCAAGCGAGTGGGCTCGTACGGGTGGGGTCGTCTGGATATGGTTGAAAACCGACGCGTCGGAATTAAAAGTCGCGAGGTTTACGAGTGCCCAGGGTCTCTCGCCCTCATCATGGCCCACGCCGACCTCGAGTCGATAACTCTCGAACGCGACCTTATGCGTGAAAAGGCTCGCTTAGAGCCGCGTTACGCCGAGTTGGTTTACGACGGGCTGTGGTTCTCACCGCTCCGAGCATCACTCGATGCCTTCATGGCCGAATCACAACTACCAGTAACCGGTGAAGTGCGTCTACGTCTTGAACCTGGTCGTTGCTGGGTAACTGGTCGTCGGGCAGAAAAAGGATTGTACGATCACGGCCTTGCTACTTACGATGCCACCGATAGTTTCCGCCACGAAGACGCCGCGGGTTTTGTTCGCCTGTGGGGATTGGGGCTAGAAACTGTCGCTCGCACTCAAGGGCCGCCAGAATAATGGCTGACGCAAAGAACAAAGCGCTGTGGCACGGACGATTCACCCACGCACCTAGTTCGGAATTAATGGATTTTACTGCGAGTATCGATATCGATCGCCGCTTAGCCCCGGAAGATATTGAAGGGTCGCGCGCTCATGTCCGCATGCTCGGGAAAACTAAAATTCTTGACGGAAAAGAAGTAGCCGCTATTTTGGCTGCCCTGGACACGACTCAGGCTGAGATTGAAGCCGAAACTTTCGTTTGGGTCGAATCTGATGAGGACATTCACACCGCGATTGAGCGTCGAGTCACTGAAATCGCGGGTGCAGCCGGTGCTAAAATTCATACCGGTCGTAGTCGTAACGACCAAGTAGCCACCGACTTGCATTTATGGTTCCGTCGTGCCGCCCGAGCCGCCATTATCGCTACTCACGAACTACAAAAAACCCTTCTCGATCGAGCGCAAAAGGCCGGCGACGAAATCTATTTACCGGGCTACACCCACCTGCAGCGCGCTCAGCCGGTGTTATTGGCTCACCATTTATTGGCCCATTACTGGGCTCTAGCTCGTGACGTTGATCGCTGGCGTGATGCGCTTGATCGAGCGGATGTTTCACCCCTCGGCGCCGGTGCTTTAGCGGGATCGAGTCTACCGCTTGACCCTAAATTTACCGCCGACGCCCTAGGATTTTCGCGCGTTTTCGAAAATTCACTTGACGCGGTTTCTGACCGAGACTTCGTTGCCGAAGGACTTTTCGTGGCCGCACTTGAACAAGTCCATCTGTCTCGCATTGGCGAAGAAATCGTTTTATGGTCCAGCGCCGAATTCGGGTTCTTGGACTTAGCCGAAACCCATAGCACGGGCTCATCAATGTTGCCCCATAAAAAAAATCCCGACATAGCCGAGCTCGTGCGCGGCAAATCTGGGCGTTTGATCGGGAACCTGACCGGCTTTCTCGCGACCTTAAAAGCACTTCCCCTCGCGTACAACCGTGACTTGCAAGAAGACAAAGAACCGATATTCGATGCCCTCGATACATTGATCTCTAGCCTGGGGGCGCTGAGTGGGTTGATCTCCGCATCAACTTTTAATGCTGAATCAATGCGAGCCGGAGCTGATTCGCCAGAGAATTCTGCTACTGATCTCGCGGAGTACCTTGTTCGAGCCCAAGTTCCTTTTCGAGACGCGCACGCTCAAGTGGGGGCTTTAGTAAACGAGTCAATCGAGAAGGGGATTACGTTACGCGAGGTGGTCGCTAATACGAAAGGTTTTGGTCCCGACGCGGTGGCTCTACTCGACAAGGGAGTCGCTGTGACTAATCGCCACAGTCCAGGCGGTGCCGGTCCTGAGCCAGTAGCCCAGCAGATGGTTTTAGCTCAACAACACTGCGCGCACTTGACCAAGTGGCTTTCTGATTAACCCAGTGAACATGAAGCAAAAAGGGTAGCGTTAATTGCGATGGCCACTATTGACGAGCAAATTAAAATCCTTACCGCCGGAGCGCAAGATGTAGTTCGGATTGAAGATCTTACGAAAAAACTTGAGGCCAATCGACCGCTGCGAGTAAAACTTGGCGTCGACCCTACTGCCTCTGACATCCATTTAGGTTTTGCAGTAGTACTCAGCAAGCTGCGACAATTTCAGGATCTTGGCCACACCGCGGTTTTGATTATTGGAGACTTCACGGCCATGCTGGGTGACCCATCGGGCCGATCGGCTACTCGTCCCCAGCTAGAAAAAGAACAAGTCGATGCTTACGCTGCGACTTATGTAGAACAGGCCGAACGAATTCTTGACCCTAAGCGTTTAGAAATCCGCCGCAACTCTGAGTGGTTAGGAAAAATGGGGATTGACGACATTCTCCGACTTACCGCTCGGACCACAGTGGCGCAGATGATTGAACGCGACGATTTTTCTCGTCGTTACCAATCGGGTGAACCCATCTCACTAATGGAGTTCCTTTACCCTTTGTTGCAAGGATGGGACTCAGTAGTCATTGAGTCCGACGTCGAACTCGGTGGCACTGATCAACTTTTTAATAATTTGGTTGGGCGTACTCTCC